>ERZ791746.409-NODE-409-length-39747-cov-15.198655_pt1 | contig 39747 bp, 25 predicted proteins | sample MGYA00510038_ERZ791746 | MGnify/ENA primary metagenome ERZ791746 (study PRJEB30046, sample SAMN00792018) | human gut metagenome | study: EMG produced TPA metagenomics assembly of the A metagenome-wide association study of gut microbiota in type 2...
CTCCCGTTTCTTTGATATTCAGTGGCGCACCGCGCCCAATCTCTAATTGAGGTCCAGCCTGCGGCGCTTCCATCCGCTAACCTCCGTCAAATGAGACCGAGATCGAGACCGAGATCGAGGCGTACAGCCGCTTCGCGGCGGAGACATCAGACAATCAGACGTCAGATAAAGCCAGCGATTCCATTATTGTACTATCTGACACTTACCGTATAACGTCATCTCGAGCGGTGGCAAGTATGCCCAAAGACTCTATCCATAAAAGCCGCTACAGCTACGATGAGTCGAGAGATCTCTCAGATAGTTGACTGTGACGGGGGGGTAAAAGCAGAATTGAGATTTGAGGAAAGAGAGTTGAGGTCCAGCCTGCGGCGCAGGGCCCACCAGAATCCCTCTGTCACTGCGTGACATCCCCCTTTGAGAAAGGGGGACTATCCAATAGCGGCTGGCGCCGTGTGAATCCGGCCTGCGGCGCTTCCAACAGCTAACCTCCGTCAAATGAGACCGAGATCGAGACCGAGATCGAGGCGTACAGCCGCTTCGCGGCGGAGACATCAGACAATCAGACGTCAGATAAAGCCAGCGATTCCATTATTGTACTATCTGACACTTACCGTATAACGTCATCTCGAGCGGTGGTAAGTATGCCCATATTCCTCCACCCTTAAGAATCGCTACAGCTACGATGAGTCGAGAGATCTCTCAGATGGTTGACCGTGACGGGGGGTTAAAAGCAGAATTGAGATTTGAGGAAAGAGAATTGAGGTCCCGCCTGCGGCGCAGAACCCACCAGAATCCCTCTGTCACTGCGTGACATCCCCCTTTGAGAAAGGGGGGACTATCCAATGGCGGCTGACGCCGTATGAACCCCGCCTGCGGCGCCTCCATCCGCTAACCTCCGTCGCCTTCGGCGCCACCTCCTTCCCGAGGAAGGAGGCTGCCTATCAGCGGCTCTGCGCACTATTGCCTCTCCCCCTAACTCGTCATCTCGAGCGGTGGTTAATGTGCCTAAAGACTCTATCCATTAGAATCGCTACAGCTTCGATGAGTCGAGAGATCTCTCAGATAGTTGACCGTGACGGGGGGTAAAAGCAGAATTGAGATTTGAGGAAAGAGAATTGAGGTCCCGCCTGCGGCGCAGAACCCACCAGAATCCCTCTGTCACTGCGTGACATCATTCCGGCCGGGCCCCAAAAGGAAGGTGCTTTTATGTGCAGTATAAGCACCAACTTGGGCCCGGCTCGAAGGTCCTCTGCAGGACCTTCGCCTTTGAGAAAGGGGGACTATCCAATGGCGGCTGACGCCGTATGAACCCCGCCTGCGGCGCCTCCATCCGCTAACCTCCGTCGCCTTCGGCGCCACCTCCTTCCCGAGGAAGGAGGCTGCCTATCAGCGGCTCTGCGCACTATTGCCTCTCCCCCTAACTCGTCATCTCGAGCGGTGGTTAATGTGCCTAAAGACTCTATCCATTAGAATCGCTACAGCTTCGATGAGTCGAGAGATCTCTCAGATAGTTGACCGTGACGGGGGGTAAAAGCAGAATTGAGATTTGAGGAAAGAGAGTTGAGGTCCAGCAACTTTGCCGCAGAGCCCGCCAGATTCCCTCTGTCACTGCGTGACATCCCCCTTTGATAAAGGGGGACTATCCCATGGCGGCTGGCGCCGTATGAATCCGGCCTGCGGCGTCTCCATCAGCGCCTCCGGCGCATCTATCCTCCGCCTTTGGCGCGCCCCTTCTCCAAGGGGCTGCATGCTTTGGGATTATCTCACATAGAGAGAATAACCATAAGTACGTGCCCCCTTAGAGAAGGGGGCAGCCCAAAGGGCAGGGGATGGATCTGCCTCGCAGAGGCAGATCCTGCGAAGCAGGCTAAGGGGTGGCATTGGCGGAGCAATCGCCAGGCCTCAATGTTTCACTCAATTCTTAAAATACAGCTGGAAGCCCCTGCCCATCCCCACGCTGCATAGCCATACGTCACCTGCCACGGAGCGGCTGATCGCCCAGCTACCAGCCACTAGCCACCAGCACCTAAAAAAGACGCTGCATTTCGCAGCGTCTTTTTTCTTCAGTCCCTCTCGAAGAGGTCCCTTGTATACACTTTATTTTTCACGTCGTCCAGCACGTGGTCGTAGCGGTTGGCTATGATGGCGCGGCTTTCTTTTTTGAAGGCATCGAGGTCATTGACTATCCGGCTGCCGAAGAAGGTGCTGCCGTCTTCCAGGGTGGGCTCATAGATGATGATGTCCGCCCCTTTGGCTTTGATCCGCTTCATGACGCCCTGGATGGAGCTCTGGCGGAAGTTATCGGAGTTGGATTTCATGGTGAGCCTATACACGCCGATGGTGACAGGCTTTTCCTTGGCCTCGTCGTACTCGCTGCCGGCGTGGTAGTAGCCTGCTGCCGCCAGGACCCGGTCGGCGATGAAGTCTTTCCGGGTGCTGTTGGACTTCACGATGGCTTCGATGAGGTCTTCCGGCACGTCCTTATAGTTGGCCAGGAGCTGCTTCGTATCCTTCGGGAGGCAGTAGCCGCCGTAACCGAAGGAGGGGTTGTTGTAGAATTCCCCGATCCGGGGGTCCAGGCACACGCCGTCGATGATTTCCCGGGTATCGAGGCCCTTCATTTCCGCATAGGTATCGAGCTCATTGAAATAGGACACCCGCATGGCGAGGTAGGTATTGGCGAAGAGCTTCACCGCTTCCGCCTCGGTAAATCCCATGAACCGGGTGGGGATATTTTCTTTGATAGCCCCTTCCTGGAGAAGCCTTGCAAAGGTATGGGCTGCCTTTACCAGCCGGGGATCCTTGAGGTCCGTGCCTACGATGATGCGGCTGGGATAGAGGTTATCGTAGAGGGCCTTCGATTCCCGCAGGAATTCCGGACTGAAGAGGATATTCTTTGACCCTGTCTTCTTCCGGATCTCCTCGGTGTACCCCACGGGGATGGTGGACTTGATTACCATGATGGCATGGGGATTCACCTTCATTACCAGGTCGATGACTGCCTCCACGGAAGAGGTGTCGAAGAAATTCCGCTGGGTATCATAATTAGTGGGGGTGGCGATGATGACGATTTCCGCATCTTTATAGGCCGCCTCCCCGTCAGTGGTGGCGGTGAGGTCCAGATCCTTCTCCGCCAGGTACTTTTCGATGTACTCATCCTGGATCGGCGACTTCCGGTGGTTCACCATGTCCACTTTTTCCGGAATGATATCCACTGCCATTACATGGTTGTGCTGGGAAAGAAGGGTGGCCAGCGAAAGGCCCACATACCCCGTCCCTGCTACTGCTATATTCATGCCGTTCCTCCATGTCGATCAAATTCACGCTGTGTTATCCAAACTCGGAGCAGCATATATTTCTATATACCGCTGTCGGTACTATATTCATTCTTTATTTGCAATTATACAATACCTATGCATTAAATGCTCCACCACACTATGCCGGATGGAAAATGGTTTTTCCAAAATAGAATCCGGTATGTCACAGTATGGCCAATTATCGACCCAAGAGTTGTCAAAAGGCAGTATTCATAATATAAAACGCTACAATTACATCCAATCCAAGGTATATTGATCAATGGCCTGTTTTCTCATTATCCAAAACATGCTGACACAATTCTTCCCACTGATCCCAAATATGCTCCGGTGCGTATTGCTTCATCGCTTTCATCCCGGACTGACCCATTTTAATCCGCAGTTCCCTGTCATCCATAAGTTTTTTAAGGGCTCCGGCCAGATTCTTTTCTGAACGGGGCACAAGGAAACCATCAACTCCATCTTCTATGATATCGCTGACTCCTGTACTGTCAGAAAATCCTACCGCCGGGAGGCCTGCCGCCATGGCTTCTGTCAAAGCCAATGGAAAGCCTTCATCCCGGCTGGGCATACAAATGATGTCGGATGCTGCATAGACATCGTCTATATGGCTGGTTTTCCCCATGACCCGGATATTTTCACCGGATTTACTATGGCGAATCCACTGTTTCATCTGTCCGGCATAGCGGGAACTGTCATCTCCCCAGAATTCAAGCTGCCAATCCGGAAAATCTTTCGATAATGACGCAAATGCCTTCGCCAGCATGAGCTGGTTCTTCCGCCCGCTGATATTGCCGACACAAATGACTTTATGAACTTTTCGAGGAGCCGCCAGATCAGCAGGCTTCGAAGCCGGGAACACCGCATTTCCGATGACCGTCACCGGAAGTTCCGGAAAATACTGATGTGCCATATTCAGGCCGGATGGCACAAGGATCTGCATAGCCCTGCATTTGACGGTTGCTTTTTTCTCTGCCTCCGATAAATCGGGAAACTGGACCTGGGGATGAGAGTGGATCATCTCAATGACCGGCAGGGTACACCCCGCATCTTCGATGACATACTTGGCCGATGGAATAGAACAGGAAAGAATCAGGTCTGCCGGATGGTTATCCAGATATTCTTTAATTCTGGGACCATACTGCTTTCCTTTGTACCAGACGTTTATCCCCTGAGCCTTCCGCTGGCTGAAGAGCCGTGCGGCCTCTCGATACAGGCGAATCCGTAAAGGTGGCTTATCCGAGACAACTTTCTTGCCATTCTCAAAAAGGATATTATACTGCTTTACCCGTTCGTCCAGAGGGAAATAGGGTTTCCCCTCTACCTTATCACGGTAGAGAATAGTTACTTCATGCCCACGCCGAACCAATGCATTTGCCAGATTGCAGGTAACTTTTTCAACGCCCCCTGATGTATTGACATAGTATGTTCCAAAATGAGCAATGATAATCTTCATTTCTGTTCTCCCCACAAAATACGCTTACAGCTTACGGTATTCCTCTTCTGTTTTCACTTTTTTCAGTTTATGATGGGGTGTCTTTTCCATTTGATGTTCCCACCATACCCCCAATTTATCCAAATTTTTAACCATGCCGATTTTCATTCGATAACCTGCAGTGGCTGGCGATACCGTTATTTCATCCCAAATCTCCGGATTCTCTTTTGATTCAACACGCAGGACAATTGTACCCTTCAAGGATAATATCATTTTATTAATCCTGTCCAGCGCCGATGGCTCCCCGTTGATATACCATTGAAAATCACCGGATATCCCGCAGCTATAGCAGGATACTATTGGCTCTTCTCCCGGATAAACATACCAGTTATAGGCGAAATTATCATCGACACATATTTTAAGCAGCTGATAAGGCCTTTCTGGAGATTTCAGAATTTCCCATTCCGCCAGCCCCGCTTTTTCTCCTTTTGTTTTCAGTATCGTGAAACGGATCCACCGTACGTTATCCTGTGGCGCAAATGTCACAAGCGTTTCATGGCCCTGCTTTTTGAGTTCTCCCACATCACACCGAAAGCCATTACTGAATGAAAGCTGCCCCTTCAATATGCGACTGTCATCATCGATATTCCCGTAAAGTGCAACACTTTCAATATGCTTGGGTTCATTAAAATCAATGCGGCACCATTTTTCACTATCATTCGGAGTCCAAAGATACTCTTCCATTGGTGGTTTGGATTCATTAATGTGCCTGGTATTCATGAGCTGGAAGTCATGAAGATAATCTCCATTTCCTGAGGACACCGTCGTCTTGCCTTCATAGGCCAGATTATTTGTCCGCCGTTCCCAGAATATAAGGTCACTGTTAAAAACCTGCCGCACATGTTCAATATTTTTCTGTGACAGATGACAGATAAGAGCCTTATAGAGTACATTATTCAGTAATTTTGGCCCTCTGCAAGCCACATCCACAGGGAATCGTACCCTCTGATTCCACTCGTAGACCGGATTATCTGTCTCGCAATCCAGGTATCTCATTTCTTTACGATACACACGGGACGAGAGAAAATGTCTGTCATAGAAATCTTTATAGGACACATAGGACGTAGCATAAGCAAAGCTCTTGAATACCAGAGGATGGTAGGTATTTCCTGGTGTATTTAAAATGCGGCCCATCACTTTTTCAAAAGCAATAGACAACATCCGATGATCCCCATGATAATCAAAATCAGTGACCATCAATGCATCCGGCCTAAACGACAAAATGACATCTTCCATATCATCCAGAAGCCCTTTCCAGGTATACTCCTGATGCTGGCCATACTTGCTGAAATGATAGTCCTGATGTGTCCCCACACCATACGTTTCCTTCCGTCCTGCAGCATCAACCGGCTTATCAAGTCCATGAAGATAGACAGCCCGTTCACCACTCGTCCCACCATCCGGAAATCCGAGAAAAATAATATTACCTTCCGGAACCCCAAGATATGTAAGAGAACGAATCGCCTCGTTATACCTTACAAAGGCAGGATACATCCAATCTCCATTTGTCATAAACACAACCTTCACATCCATGCCTTCTTTGATGGCACTATAAATGGCTGCGCCCGCATTATTTACTTCATCATCCTCATGGGGAACGATGACCATTAGAGAATGGATTTTCAAATTATCTTTATAAGTAAATGATGTTTGTATCACTTTATCAGTTCCTCAATGTATCATGCTTTACGTTGATTACTACTGGATTCAACCACCTTATCAATCAGATGAACCCAACTGCTCCAGACTTTTTCTTCTGAGAACTTTTCCATAGAATGGTGGGCATTCATGCCCATTTCTTTTCTAAGGCCATCACTTTCCATAAGCTTTTCCAGGGCACCTGCCATGGAAGAAATATCATCATCTGTCAAAAACCCGGAATACCCGTCTTCCACCAGCTCATTGACACCTGCGCAGGATTTGAATGCCACCACCGGAAGGCCTGCACTCATGGCCTCAGTAACCGCCAGTCCCCATCCTTCATGCTGGCTGGGGCAGAGGAGAATAGATGCTTTACCGTAAACAGACTGGATATCGGTTGTGGTCCCCTTGAAAAAGATACGATCTTCCATATGATGAGAGGCAATATCTTTTTTCATCTCATCCACATAGTGTTCTGCTCCATGACCATCTCCCCAGATTTCCAATTTCCATCCAGGATGGTGAACTGCTGCCTTTTCAAAAGCCTGGACTGCCAGGTGAGGCCGCTTAGCCGCTTTCGTCAAGCGCCCAACAAATAAAATTGTCCGCTGCTCCAAACTGCTTATTTCTTTACTTTTGGAAACCACATTGGGAATGACAACACAAGGTACCTGGGGACAATGTTTTTCCAGAATTTCTTTTTGGGACGGCAGTAGAACCTGCAGCGCTGCGCAACGATTCAAAGCAGCAATCTCCGGTCCTCCCATTTCCTCAAAGGACCGGGATAACTCGGAATGATTGGTTCCAATGATAGGAACCATATCATCCATTGCTGCAACCGTATAATAAACGGCATCTGCATTATATCCTACGATAACATCCGGGTTGAAGTCATGAAGTATTTTCTTAAGATAAGGCTTTACTACTCTACATTTACATTTTTCATTCCATTCATGAAATCTACGCTTACTAAATGTACGAATAAATTCCCTGATTATTTTATCGCCGGCAGAGATTTTTCTTCCTACTACCGCTTTGTCCATATCATTGACAGGATGGTCCGCAATTAGTGAGTAAATTTTTATTCTTTTGTCCAAAGGGAAAAAGGAGGATGTAAGATCTCCACCGCCACTGGCAATTGCTGTCTCGTACCCTTTTGCTGCAAAAGCGTTGGCCATTTCACAGCAGATATGCTGCATACCACCGCTTTTCATCAGCATGCCTGCATAGACGATAAGAATTTTCATTGCATCCTCCTACATACATCCACAACCTGCAAGGCTACTTATATTTTTTCCAGATCATCCGACCAAACATCCTGTACAAGAATGAATAGTCCCGGATTATGGCACTCTCAATCATACTATACTTTTTCTTTAATGGAACTGACTGATTTTCCTTCAAAAAGCTTTTGAGATTTTCTCTTTCCTCCGCTTCCATAATCGGATGAACGGAGTCAATAGAGTAAAGCTTCAATGCTTTTTTCATTGGTCCTTCATCAACAAATCCCAAAGCCTTTGCACTCAGTGACTCTTCCTTATATTCATAAAACAGTAAAGCCGCCGGAGAAATGGGTTTATGGCTATGCTCCGTATAATACTGATGTATCTGATCAAGGTCAGATGCCGGAATACTATGGTCTTTCCTGTTTCTCAAAATCGCCTTCAGGCAGGCAATCAGAACTCTTACTTCGCAAATCTGCTTCTGGAGATCTGAAAATATACCGACCTCCAGGTTATGTTTCCAGGCGATAAATTCATCGATATAACTCCGGGCTTTCCTCGTCTGAACCAGGCTGCCATGAGATTCCCGCTGCCAATAATAATACCGTTTGGAAAGGGCAGTCACCTTACGTGCTTTTTTCATAAGGAGTCCACTGACATACACATCATCACAAGTACGTAGTGATTCATCAAAAATCACATCGTCAAATAAGAATTTCCGATAAGCTCTCCCCCAAATCTCCCAGCCAACAACAGAGGATGTGATTAATTTAAGCACATTAGATTCCGTACTGCTATCCCAGTCACGTCCTCCAACACACTTTTCACCATTCAGTATATTCACGCCAAAAACTACTATATCTGCTTGACTTACTTCCATTTCATGAATAGCATCCGCCACTAAAGTTGTATCTAAACAGTCGTCCGGATCCACCCAGAAAATATATTCCCCTTGACAATACTTTAAGCAAGTATTCCTCGCTCCACATAGGCCTTTATTCTTTTGGTGAATAACCTGAATTCTTTTATCTTGTTCCGCATATTCATTACAAATTTGTAATGAATTATCTTTAGAACCATCATCGACCAGTACAATTTCAATATTTTCATAGGTCTGGTTTCTGAGACTCTTAATGCACTTATCCAGATACTCTTCCTTATTATAGACAGGAACAAGTATAGAAGCTAAACCGGAACAATTACCCATAATTATGTCTCTCCATGTTCAAAGAATTATGTATAGGTTCCTGCAAGCAAAAGGAGCCTATCGCTTCTGCTTTATAAGTTTGCGGTATTTTCTTCGTCCATACAATCTGCAAGGACAGTTCCATCCATGTATAGCGGCCCATCGCAAAAGCTTGTCTCTCATCCGTCCCTGAACCAAAGAAAAATTCATGGATTCCAGTACATCCAAAATACGAACCTTCCTGTTACTGCCAAGTTCATTCCCTACTAATGAGAGACAATAGGATTTTACAGCAAAGGCCAATACTCGCTGCATACAGAATTCTCTTGATTCCGGAAATTCTGCTTCACAGATTTTCTCCCGATCCACCCATCCTTCCATAAGTTCGTAAAATATTTCAGATGAGACTTGTCTAGTCAGTGAGTTTTCATTTCCTCTGTCATAGTAGTATAGGCACAATGGAATTGCTGTGATTTTTTGTGCTTTTTTAAAAATATCTATGGTTGCGATTCCATCTTCCCCCATATGACCAAAATCCAACGAAAATCCGGTATTTCTCCATAGTTCTGCTCTGGCCGCATAGGACCAGACTTTAGATATCTTATCAAGTACAGCCTCTCGATACCATTCTCGAACAGTGTGGAGGCATGGTGGAATTACAGCTGCTTCCAATGGCTTACCATCTTTTACAGTCTGAGAACCGTATACAACGATGTCAGCATGATTCTTTCGAAATACTGAAATGCAATTCTCTATCAGCATCTGGCTTATATAATCATCCGCATCAACCCAAAAGATATAATCACCATGGCTTTCATGAATTCCACGATTTCTAGCCGCACTAACTCCCTGACCAGTTTGTTTTATATATATTATTCTTGAATCTTTTTCCGCCATAGACTTCGTAATACTCGATGTATCGTCATTGGACCCATCATCTATAACTAGGATTTCCAAATTTTTGTATGTCTGCTGGATGATACTGTCCAAACATCGCGCTATGTATTTTTCCACATTGTAAGCTGGCACGATAATTGTCACCAGCGGATTATTGATTTTCATCGGAAACTTTGCCTTTCGCTCCATGATTGTACATCATGAAGAATCCCATAAGTGCGAAGTAAATTTTAACAGGAATCTTATTAATAAGTGTAGAATCTGCCATACCATCAATAAAGAACGCTATAAATACGGCCATGGAACAAATTTCCATAGCAAGATTCTTACCAAAAGGGACCCGTAGAAGTCCCCAGAATGTAAGGACAGTATATAAGACAAAGCCAACGGCCCCTATGATGCCTGCACATGACAGGAAATAAACAAACATATTGTGGGGCATATCCAGGTTCGTTTCTGTCCCTTCTTCAGGATGATATTCCTTACTGTAGTAATACTTTTCCCAGGAGTCCAGTCCAATACCGGATATCTTGTGGTCTTCCCACATTTTATAGCTGGCAGAAAGCATAAGGAGCCGTTCCCCGCCAATCTGCCCCACATAACTGGTCCTGTGACCCTGCATATAATTAAACCCAGCCACACCGGAAAAAGCCAATGCCAGCACAAATATGAGGGTTCCTATCTTGATCTTACGATCAATCTGCTGCCAGTGTCGAACCAGCACAATACCGATAGATCCCACAAAGCCAATGCATATGGCAATCAAGGCCGCCCGAGTGTCTGTCAAAAACAGCAACACCAGCATGAACAAAGCCGTAGCTAATGCTATTAACCTCATGGCTATTGATTCTTTACGCTTAAATATCAGATAGGCTACTACAGGTAAAACAATGGCAATAACCAGTCCATAATGGGTTGGATATGTATAAAAACTGAATATCCGTTCACCAGGATGCTTCATCCATTGAGCTGCCCCATAAATTCCCGAGATGATGGCGCCGGATAAGATTCCCGTAAGAAATCCCTTTTCAATATTATATTTTCCTGCCATATAAGCAATCATCCACATGGGTAAGGACCAGTAAATATACTGCCGGACCAGGCTCAGCCCATCTTTATCGGCATTTACTCCCGCAGATACAATTAAAGACCCATACAGCAGGCAGTATCCAATGGTAAAAGCTTTACTGGGCATAGAAATGATGCATGCCTTCGATCTTGTACAGTCATATACAAAATATATCACAAACAAGATTATGGCATAGGTATAATAAGCCGGCGTAAATCGTATGCTCAAAATCATGGCAAGCAAAGCTGCTACTACATTGGCCAACAGCTTAGCATAACTATAGTGTTCTTCAGTATAGTTCAAATTATCTGCATTCATCAAGACTTTCCTTTTCAAAACCAATATCAGCCGGAGCTTCCACTCCTCCTTAGATAATTTTATTATACAATATTCAATTCGTAGGAATAGGCCCAGTCCTTGTATTTTACTACACCTTTAACGCTATAGCCATTTTTATCTAAATAAAGTTAATTATTTTCTCTCCTCTGGTGTCATGATCAGTAACATTAATAACCTACTTTTTTCGTCCCATCAAATTTGGATTTGATAAAGCGGCAATACCAGCCAACCATTTCCTTATACGCATGACGACGGCGAGCATCTCTAGCCGCCTGATGAAGAGCTTTCTGGCTATTGGGCACATGAAGAGGTACATCCCTCCAAGGAGAGTTTTCCTTGGCATGAGCCCACACTTTCACAATCGGCACAGATTGATTATAAGTAGTCCATGGCTTGATGGCACCAATAAAATGAATCAGTGATGCCTGCATGGCATCCTCATTTATAATTTTGGATTTGAAAATGCTAGGTTGCACTAAACGATAGGGCAAATTATAAATATGTGGAACAAAGAGAGCCTTCTCCGCAAGGAATTTATTGAGAATATCCTGATCTGCGCAGGATAAAGTGGGATGTATACTACATTCCTTTTCCATTTCGCTTAGAAATTGTCCTGTCAGCTGATGCCTCTTCCATTTATTCACATCAATTAAAATAATACCTGCATTAAAATATTTAGACACATGCATTCGTTGTGCATACTCAGATCCTTTGAGATCTTCTGAAACGGCTACGATTTTATTCCCCATCTCAGAATTAAAGTAATCTATAATACTCCCGTTACAAACAACATCCCCATCAAGATATAATATCCTTTTTACTTGGGAAGATACAACATCCGGCACTACGAACCTATATACTAACGTTGCTATATACCTTCCGCCAATAAAGTAGCGATCAAATTTCGCATACCTGGCAAGTTCATCGTCATTCATATAATAAAGAGTAACAGGTACATTCCATTGCCTGGAAAATCTCTCTAATCGATCTATATCATTTTCATCCGTTTTATCTACGAGAATATGAAACCCGAAGCATGCTGAATTATGTTCCATAATGGATGTCATGGTCACACCTATCCATGGTATATAATTCTGCGTTCCTGTCAATGCTACATGATAATATGACTTTCCATCTTTATACTCACCAATTTCTCGAACTTCCCTTACAAATTTCATGATAAATCCCTCTCGCAGTCATTAATATAAAATCATTATATTTAATTCCCGTCCCCAATATATTCACGAAGTAATTCTCTGCCATTCTCATGTTAGAGAACGACCCAAATATACAAGGCTACATCCTTGTTTTGTTCTCAATTTCCCAATCTTAAGTAATAATACCAAATGCATTTCCCCAATAAGCTTTTAAAGAATCTCTATGCTCGAACCTCTTATCCCCATAGAAAGTAGAAACATAGTAAGCAGTACTTAGATATATGTCCTTATTATACCTGTAATTTTATTGCAGGCAAGAAGTTATCTTATTTTAGAATCGAAATGCTTATCTTCTATAAAATAGGCTATTTTCGTTGACTTAAACTCATGGAATAAAAAATTTATTTTCTTACTTTAACTATTATCAGAGCTTATAGGCCAAACTATCAGGCTAGTATACAAAGCACTACGATAAAGCTTATTCAGCTATATGACCCTCAGTCATTTGTGATATAATAGTTTACGTAAATTTTAAACTTTACTTACGTACTATGTACATATTTTAGATTATATGAGGTACTCATGAAAAAACGTATACTTGAATCTTTGCTCTGGCCCCTGGGGATTGCCGTGGTGATTATGGCGATTCTTCATCTGGGCAGCGATTTTCCGGATATCCACAGCTACGTGCAGCCCCGGCTGGGGGCGGCGCTCCTGGTGATGCTCATCGTGTCCTTCGGACTTTTCTTCACCATGAACCGGGCCTTTCTGAAGCGGCTCCTTCCTTGGGCGGCCATCCTGGCCCTGCTCTGGGCGGGGACCTTTACCTGGGCCTACGGCTTTGCATCGCTGCCGGAGAAGAAGCATCTCGGTGACTACTACGTGCTGGGAGCGCTTCTCTTTGCGCTGCCCTATGTGTACACCGCCCTTACGGCGAGGTTGAAGAAATTCCGCTCCCTGTGGACCGTGATTGCGGGGATTTACACTTTCTTCATGGTGCTCCTCCCCTTCATCTACATCGGCTACTATGTGCTCTTCGGCGGGGAAATGGATATGTTTGCCATGATGGCAGTCCGTTCCACCCATGTAAAGGAAATCAAGGATTTCCTCCGCACCATGGGATCCCCCATGCATCTTGTCATGGCGGTGATTGCCCTGGGTATCGTCATTTCCTGTGCCGTGGGCCTCGCCCGTTCCATGATGAAGGCGGCCCGGTCCTTTGAGGGTCCCTTCCTCCGGGGCAGCGGCCGGGCTTATACCATAGGGCTGGCGGTGATCTCCATCCTCTTCTTCGGCGGATTTTATCGCCAGATCACCCACGTCTTCCCGGCGTCCATCATCAAATCTCTGAATTCCAAGGGCAGCGAATACCAGCTGCTCCAGAAGCTGAATAACAACCTGGACAAGAACGTAAAGAATATGGCCTTCGTTCCGCCGGATCCCGGTGACGGTATCGACGAGGGCACCCACATCGTGATCATCGGGGAAAGCGCAAACCGGGATCACATGAAGGCCTTCACCCCGGATTACCCCGAAAATACGACGCCCTGGCTCTCAGAAATGGCGAAGTCCCCGGACTTTGCCCTGGGCTACCATGCGTACTCCAATTTCCCGAATACCCTCTTCTCCCTGTCCTATGCCATGACCAGCGCCAACCAGTACGGCGACATGTCCCTGGAGCACGTGGTGAGCATGGTGGACGTGGCGAAGGCGGCGGGATACCGGACGGACTGGATTTCCTTCCATAACAGGAGCTCCATGTCCAGTGCCGGCGTCACCATGATCGCCGAACGCTGCGACGATTCCTACTGGGAAAAGAACTACGACGGCTATACCCTGGAGGTGCTGAAGAAACTGCCCCCGGCGAAGAAGCGGGTCATCTTCATCAATATCGACGGCAGCCACTACACCTACATCGCCCGGGTACCGGTGAACCTCCGGGATAAGCTGGGCATTTCCAAAGAGGACCCCTACCATGACTACGACCTCACCATCGCCTACGATGACCGGGTGATGAAGGACATCTTCGAATACGCCAAGGCAAACCTGAACCTGAAGTCCATGATCTACTTCTCGGACCACGGGGAAAATATGAAGCACTACCATACCACCTCCCCCTTCTACTACGACATGGTGCACATCCCCTTCTTCGTATATCTGTCGCCGGACTACCAGGCCGCCCATCCAGACCTCATGCCCACCCTGAAGTCCCACGAGCAGACGGTCTTCACCAACGACATGGCCTTCGATACGGTCACCGGCATCTGGCAGGCAAAGACCAACTTCTACCATTCCCAGTACGACTTCTCCTCTAAGGACTACGCCATCAATAAGGAAAACGCCACTACCTTCGAGCGGAAAAAGAGAATCGCCGACGATCCGGCGTGGGGGAAGGGAGATTGAGGTCGAGACCGAGACCGAGATCGAGGCCTTCAGCGGCTTTGCCGTAAATGCACCCCCTTGCCCGCTTTGCGGGACTTCCCCCAAAGGGGGCAGCGAGGCTTCGGCCTGCGGCGCTTCTTTCTGTGCCCATCAGCTAACCCCAGCCCGGTGGGCAGCCCCTTCCCAAGGAAGGGGCCTTTTTCTGTGTCAATTTCGGGGTTTTGGGGTTGGAGACATCAGGATATCAACAGCGGCGAAACCGCGATTCGTTGACCTCCCCCATCTATGGGGGAGGTGCCCGTATGGCGGAGGGGGCTCTCGCTGAAGTCGCCCTGACCGTTCTTTCTCAATCCCATCGGCACTCTTCCTTTACAATTATTTACATCAAATCTCAGTTCTGCCTTTGTTCCGTCACAGTCAACTATCTGAGAGATCTCTCGACTCATCGCAGCTGTAGCGATTCTTGACTGTAGCGTCATACAGCATGTCCACACCGCTCGAGATGACGAGTGATATTTTAGGGCCAATAATACAGTGAATCTGTTGGTGGGCAGCCTCCTTCCTCGGAAGGCGAGGGTCCTGCAGAGGACCCTCGAGCCGGGCCCACGTTGATCGGCCAGCCGCCCAAAAGGAAAGCACTTTAATGTGCAGTATAAGTGCCAACTTGCGGCTGGCTTGCAGGTCCTATGCAGGACCTGCACATCTATACTGCACAATAAGACGCCTTCCTTTCGTGGCCCGGCGGTGGCGCCGTCAGGCGACGGAGGTTAGCGGATGGGAGCGCCGCAGGCCGGGGTCATACGGCGCCAGCCGACATTGGATAGTCCCCCTTTCTCAAAGGCGAAGGTCCTGCAGAGGACCTTCGAGCCGGGCCCAAGTTGGTGCTTATACTGCACATAAAAGCACCTTCCTTTTGGGGCCCGGCCGGAATGATGTCACGCAGTGACAGAGGGATTCTGGTGGGCCCTGCGCCGCAGGCTGGACCTCAATTGTTTACATTAAATCTCATTTCTGCCTTTGTTCCGTCATAGTCAACTATCTGAGAGATCTCTCGACTCATCGCAGCTGTAGCGATTCTTGACTGTAGCGTCATACAGCATGTCCACACCGCTCGAGATGACGAGTGATATTTTAGGGCCAATAATACAGTGAATCTGTTGGTGGGCAGCCTCCTTCCTCGGGAAGGAGGTGGCGCCGTCAGGCGACGGAGGTTAGCGGATGGGAGCGCCGCAGGCCGGGGTCATACGGCGCCAGCCGACATTGGATAGTCCCCCTTTCTCAAAGGCGAAGGTCCTGCAGAGGACCTTCGAGCCGGGCCCAAGTTGGTGCTTATACTGCACATAAAAGCACCTTCCTTTTGGGGCCCGGCCGGAATGATGTCACGCAGTGACAGAGGGATTCTGGTGGGCCCTGGGCCGCAGGCTGGACCTCGAGGAACTGTGGATGCCAAATCGAGTAACCAAAAACGCCATTTTACGAAACTGCGGCATGCCGCAGTTTTATAAAATGGCGTTTTGCTGTTATCTCTATATCACTTTATCTTCCAGCAGAAAGTCTATCAAAGAGACTATATGTACTCCTTCTGCATTATCATCTATCCCTTTATATAGTGTCAGGACATATTTATCATAGTTATCCTTGAGCATTTGCAGTGGCTCCAATTCTCGTTTCCATACTTTGGGGTCTGTCATGCTCTGGGTCACCTGGACATAGATTCTTTTTCCCTGTTTTTCTGCCACAAAATCAATTTCCCTATCTCCCAGTTTCCCCACTGCCACTTCAAATCCACGACGGAGGAGTTCAAAATATACGATATTCTCCAACATATGCCCGGTATCTCCTAATCTGTACCCAAGGAGATAATTTCTGAGTCCCGGATCCACAATATAATATTTCCCAAGGGTTTTCAGTTTTTCTTTTCCCCGAAGGTCAAATCTTTTGATTTCATAGAAAAGGTAGGCTTTTTTGATTGCTTCTACGTAGAGGGAAACCGTCTGGACTGCCGGAGCTCCGTGTTTCGTTTTGTTTTCAACCAGCCTTTCTGATATAAGGGTGCGGCTTATAGAGGAAAGGGATACACTGCTGCCTATAGAATCTGCAAGGAAAAGAATGATTTTCCTGAGAAGCAGGGCATCCGCTTTTCTCCCACCATTCTCCCGGCTGTTCCTTTCCAGGATATCCCTGACTACTACGGTAGAATAGATCCCGTCAAGAAGCATCATTGATTTTTCCTGGGACAGCCCAACTGCTGAAACCCCCGGCATTCCACCATAATGCATATAGGCTTCCAATACTTGACCTGCCTCTATTCCGGCTCCGGACGGGTCAATCATCATGGTCTCTGTACGGCCAAGAAAATTCTTCCTTTTACTGACTGCCATATGGTTAAAGGAAATGAATTCCCTGAAAGACAGGGGGTACATTTTGATTTCCACATACCGTCCGGAAAGAAGTGTTGCATATTCCGACGACAGCAGGTAGGCATTGGAACCGGTAACATAAATATCGCAGTCAAAATCAACGCGGAATGAATTGACCGCTTTTTCCCACCCCTCAACCAGCTGCGGTTCATCCAGAAAAATATACATTTTTTCTCCTGTCCGGCACCGCTGTTTCACGTACTGATATAACTCCTGCAGAGACATCCCGTTGAAAGACATGGACTCAAACTGCATATAGATAATCTGCTCCGGCTTTACATGATCATGGAGGAGCCGGCGAATAACAAGACGCATAACACTGGATTTTCCGCATCGCCGTATCCCTGTAATAATTTTTACCGGTTCCTGGTCACGAAAAGAAAGAATCCTATTTACATAGTCCTTCCTCTCTATCAGCAATGCTGATTCCAATTTCTGCGCTTCTTCGCCTGTCATCATTCTCACTCCTTTGCTGACTCCATTATGTCACAATTCCATCTGTCCGTGAAGTTTTTGAAAATATTTTTACTAATATATTTATTTTACGTATTTGTGAAAATATTTTCAAGAATTTAGTTTCAAAACAGCTGCCTGCTTATTCAAAGGATAGAAATGAGAATTGGGTGAAACATTGAGGTTCCGCGGCTTCGCCGCGGGTCTTGTGGCTGAGGATGCGTGCGAACGGGCGGGGCTTCCAGCTGCTGGCTTTTAGCTTTTAGCTTTTAGGAAAAACCACCCGCCTGCGGCGCTTCTGTCAGTTCCCTTCAGCTAACCCCAGCCCGGTGGGCAGCCCCTTCCCTGGGAGAGGCCTTTTTCTGTGTCAATTTCGGGGTTTGGGGATAGAGATATCAGGATACCAACAACGGCGAAGCCGTGGGAATTTAACGCTATCCTGTGAAAAGCTCGTCATAGTCATACACCAGAGAGATCTCTCGACTCATCGTAGCTGTAGCGATTCTTATAGATAAAGTCATATCGCATGTTCACACCCGAGGGGAAGCGTGTCACTGGATTCTCAGTCGCCTGCGGCTCCCTGCGAATCCAGTTCCCTTGCCGCCGCTCGAGATGACGTTATGGGGTCAAAGTCAACTGAATTAGCAACGGAGCCGCGGATCGTTAACCTCCCCCATCTATGGGGGAGGTGCCCGCAGAGTGAACATCCTGCATAGGATGTTCAAGTCTGGTCCAAGTTGATCGGCCAGCCGATAAAAGGAAGGCGTCTTATTGTGCAGCAAAGACGCCAACTTACGGCTGACTTGCAAGTCCTATGCAGGACTTGCACACTTATCCTGCACATTAAAGCGCCTTCCTTTTGTGACCAGACGGAGGGGGGCTCTCGCTGAAGTTGTTCTGACGGTATTTCTTTCTCTGCCTTAATCGCTTCACTTGCTTTTCCCTCTAGAGTTTTCTCTTGAATGTCGAAGCCATCGTATTCTACCGTTTTCTGTTCTATAAATAGCTAAGGAAGCGCTGATTAATTCGCAGAGTCAGATTTCATAAGGATTTTTATGCACTGCTTCGTCATAACTCGGCCAAGGATAAAAGGAAGGCGCTTTTATGTGCAGAGAAAGCGCCAACTTACCTTGGCTCAGCAGTCCTATGCAGGACTGCTGCCTTAAATAGCTCGCTATTTGGGTCGAGCTATTCCTCGCATTGCATAAAAATCCAAGAATGAAATCTGACAACGATTTAATCAGTGCTTCCCTAAATCCCATTTGACAAAAGTGACGCACTCCATGTTTTTGCAAAATGGGATTTTTAATTCTAAAAAGTTATTTCCGCAACTGTTACGTTAAGCAATAAGTTAAAAATTGACTTATCCGTATAGTAGTTTGATAAAATTCTGAATTTTATCTGATTTTACCTATATAAAACCGCCAAGTTATTTTTAACTTGCTTTGTTAAGTTAAAAATTTGAATAACAGGCTATGTTGAGTTAAAATGAAGTTGGATCTGTATGACTTACACGCAATATTCCAATAGGAAGGTGCAACATGGAACTGCCCTGTAAAGAAAGTTTAACTGTCGAATTTAAAAGTGACCTGCAGCGAAAAGATGTCTCCTCAGAGAAGCGTAAAAGAGGCTATCCTATTTCGGATCTTATAGATGAAATTGTCGGAATGGCTAATACAGAAGGTGGCATTCTGTATTTAGGTATTGAAGATAATGGAAAAGTTACCGGTTTAGCTCCAGACCATAAAGAACCTATCGGTCTTGCAGCATTAATTGCCAATAAAACAGTACCATCGTTAACTATACGAGCAGAAGTCATTATAAAAGATGAAAAGCCCGTTATGATGATTGATATTCCTAAAAGTCATTTAATAATTGCTACTTCTGATGGAAAAATCCTGCGAAGGCGTATGAAAGCAGATGGAACGCCGGAAAATGTTCCCTTATACCCTTTTGAAATCCCTCATCGTCTATCTAACCTGAGCCAATTGGATGTATCGGCACAACCGGTGGCAGATGCTGTATTATCAGATCTTAATCCATCCCAACTGATGAGAATTCGCTCTATCATCAGCGAGCATAACGGCGATCAGGTTCTGCTCGGATTGGATGATGAAGAACTGGAGAAGTCATTACATATGATTACTGAACTGGACGGGCGCCTTGTCCCCACCCTAACCGGGCTCTTGCTTGCGGGACAGGAGGAATCGCTAAAGCGTCTGGTACCTACCATGCATTCAACCTTTCAGGTTCTTCAAGGAACCAATGTAGTCATGAATGAAGAATTTGTAAAACCTATTCCTGAAACAATCCAATTGTACAACGAGTATCTGAAAGCCTGGAATCCGGAGCAGGAGATGGAATATGGATTGTTCCGTGTCCCTATTCCTGCATTCTCTGTTCCTGCCTTTCGTGAAGGTCTGGTCAATGCTTTTGTGCATCGTGACTATACAATGCTGGGTCGCGTCAGAGTACTTATCGACCCGGAGGGGATGACCATAAGCAATCCGGGCGGCTTTATCGATGGTGTTACATTAGATAACCTGCTGACCGTAGAGCCCCATGGTAGAAACCCCTGCCTATCAGATGCGTTAAAAAGGATGGGGCTGGCCGAAAAAACCGGGCGTGGTGTAGACCGTATTTTTGAAGGTTCTATTACTTTCGGACGTCCTTGGCCGGACTATAGTCAATCCACCAGTGAAATGGTAGTTCTCTTCATAGCACGTGGAAAAGCCGACTTATCTTTCATGCGAATGATTATGAACGAACAAAAACGCATCGGCCACAGTCTCGGTATCAATGCGCTTCTAATTCTTTCTGCACTGAAATCCTATAGGAAAATGACACGTACTGAATTAATTGAGATAACCCACATTCCCTATACACGAACAGGTATTGTTTTGGAAAGCATGATTGAATCCGGGCTTATTGAAGAAATCGGAAGAGGTACATTTATGCTTAGCAAAAATCTCTATGTACAAAGTGGGAAATCAAAAGAATATGTACGACAAGCAGGCATTGATAAGATTCGTTACTCTGAGATGATCATGAAATTAGCTAATACGCAAGGAAAAATCACCAAGGAGGATGTAATTCAGTTACTTCATATTACTCCTGCTGAAGCTTACAGACAATTGAAAGCCCTTCGCAATCAGGGAAAGATTGAATTAGTATACGGTGGACGATATGCTACATATAAGCCGATATCTAAATCAAAAGTATAGAATCAGGCAGGCAGCTTTTGTAATGGGCTCATTCTCTTTTGTCTTCTCATATTCCTCTATGAGCAGCAGTCGCTATTTTATAAAATAATTTTCGAATTTATAAAGCATCAGAGCGATTTCATGAGCGACTTTTCAATATATTTTCACATTTTATGAGGGACTTTATTCTTTAAGTTCACATTTCATGAGGGAGAATGAGGTAGAGGTAGAAACTAAAGCAGAATTGAGATTTGAGTGAAGAGAACTGGGGCCCCGCGGCTTCGCCGCAAATGCACACTGAATCAGATCGAGGCCGAGGTCTTTAGCGGCTTTGCCGCAAAATGCACCCCCTCAGCCTTCGGCAGCTCCCCCTACGGGAAAGCGACTCACTACGATTTGTGCGTCGCTTCGCTCCTTCAAATCGTGTTCGCTACCACCCCGATGGGGGCGCCAAGTCGTTAGCCTGCGGCGCTTCTGTCAGTTCCCTTCAGCTAACCCCAGCCCGGTGGGCAGCCCCTTCCCGACTTCGCTGGGAAAGTGTCTCACTGATCTCTCGGTCGCCTGCGGCTCCCTGCGAAATCAGTTCGCTTACTTCCCCAAGGAAGGGGCCTTTTTTTGTGTCAATTTCGCGGGTTTGGGGTAGAGATATCAGGATACCATTAGCGGCAAAGCCGCAGATCGTTAGCCTCCTTCCTTGGGAAGGCGAGGGTCCTGCAGAGGACCCTCGAGCCGGGCCCAGGTTGGTGCCTTTACTGCACACTAAGGCACCTTCCTTTTAAGGCCCGGCCGTTGGTGGCGCCGTCAGGCGACGGAGGTTAGCTATTAGATGCGCCGCAGGCGGGACCTCAATGTTTACATTAAATCTCATTTCTGCCTTTGTGCCGTCACAGTCAACTATCTGAGAGATCTCTCGACTCATCGTAGCTGTAGCGATTCTTGACTGTAGCGTCATACAGCATGCTGCCACCGCTCGAGATGACGTTATACGGTAAGTGTCAGATGGCACAATAACAGAACCGCTGACTCTATCTGACGTCTCCGTTGCGAAACGGCTATAAGCCTCGATCTCGGCCTCATTTGACGGAGGTTAGCGAATGAAAGCGCCGCAGGCGGGATTTCTTGACCTATAGCGGCTTTGCCGCAAAATGCACCTGATTCAGATCGAGGCCGAGGTCGAGATCGTGATAATCAGCCTGCGGCGCTTCCATCACTTTCCTATAGCTAACCCCACCCCGTTGGGGTGGCAAGCGAACGGGGTTCGCAGGGAGCCGCCAGGCTACCGAGAACACCGTGAGACGCTTCCCACCGGGAGCCCCTTCCCTGGGAAGGGGGCCTGCTATAGAAGCACTTTCATGTTATTTGTGTAGAGTCGTTAGGATCCCAATGGCGGCGAAGCCGCTAATAATTAACCTCCCCCATCTATGGGGAGCCGAGATTTCAACCTGCGGCACCCAGGGAACACCGTTCGCTTACCACCGATTGAGTGAGGAATAGAGTCAATAAAAACGCCATTTTACAAAAGTGCGGCATGCCCCGCTTCTGTAAAATGGCGTTTTGGGATTGGATTATTTCCGTTTGTCATTGGAGCTCATGTCTAAGCCGCTTTGCAGCGGATTGATATGCTGGCGGATAGAGTCACTCCCGTGGGGCTTCCAGGGAAGCACTGATTAAGTCGTTGTCGGATTTCATTCTTGGATTTTTATGCAATGCAAGGAATAACTCGACGCGAATAGCGAGCTATTTAAGGAGAGTTATGACGAAGCAGTGCATAAAAATCCTTATGAAATCTGACTCTGCGAATTAATCAGCGCTTCCCTAGCTGCTGGCTTTTAGCTTTTAGGAAAGCTCTATAGACTACGGCACGAACGACCGGCGTATACATCCGGTGGGAGGCGCCGCAGGCGGACCAGTTTTCCTGACAGCTAGCCGCTAGAAGCTGAAAGCTCTGTGCCAGTGACTCTATCCATCAGCATGCCAACCTGCGGCGGAGCCGCGGGAACTCAAATCTCAACTCTCAACTCTCAACTCTCAACTCTTTATTTATAGTACTCCTTATACCATTCCGCGAATTTCCGGAGTCCTTCCCGGAGCGTAGTGGCGGGTCGGTAGCCGTAGTCTTTTTCCAGGGCCTTTGTGTCGGCGTAGGTGACGGGGACGTCGCCGGGCTGCATGGGCACCAGTTTCTTGTGGGCTTCGAAGTCGTAGTCCTTTGGGAGGACACTGGCGCGGAGGAGTTCCTGCTGCAGGATGTCTACGAAGTGGAGAAGGTTTTCCGGATGGCCGCCGCCGATGTTGTATACCGCATAGGGCGGAATGGGAAGGCCGTCTTCGCCGTTCTTCCGTTCCGGTGCTCCCTGCATGACCCGGACCACCCCTTCTACGATGTCGTCTACGTAGGTGAAGTCCCGTTCGCAGTGGCCGTAGTTGAAGATCTGGATGGTCTTACCTTCCCGGAGTTTATTGGTGAAGCCGAAGTAGGCCATGTCCGGCCGGCCGGCGGGGCCGTAGACCGTGAAGAAGCGGAGTCCCGTGGAGGGGATGTTGTACAGTTTCGCATAGCAGTGGGCCAGGAGCTCGTCGGATTTCTTGGTGGCTGCGTAGAGGGATACCGGATGGTCCACTTTATCGTCGGTGCTGAAGGGGACCTTCGTATTTCCGCCGTACACGGAGGAGGAGGAAGCGTAGACCAGGTGCTCTACGCCTTTGGCGCCATTGTCATAGGAATGACGGCAGGCTTCGAGGATGTTGTAGAAGCCGATGAGGTTGGACTCGATGTACACGTCGGGGTTCGTAATGGAATACCGCACGCCGGCCTGGGCGGCGAGATTCACCACGATGTCCGGATGCCAGGTGGTGAAGATATCCGTAATGGTATCCCTGTCTGCGATGTTTCCTTTGATGAAATGGTACTCCGCTTCCCCATGGGCTTTGCTTTCTTTTTCCAGCTCCTGCAGACGGTATTCCTTCAGGGATACGTCGTAGTAGTCGTTCATATTGTCGATGCCGATGATGCGGGCGCCCTGTACGGACAGGAGCCGTTTCACCAGGTTCGCCCCGATAAATCCGGCAGAACCGGTGATGAAGATGGTTTTATTTTCTAAAGAAATTGGTGTTTTCATGGTAATCTCCTTAAGAAAGAGTTGAGAGTTGAGAGTTGAGAGTTGAGTTCCAGGCCAAAGGCCTAAAGAATCCACAATCTTAAGCAGCTCCACTTCTACTGATAACAGTTATTTTTTCTCTTGTATTCTTTTATCAATTTTTACAATGAATGCCCCCAGCATTCGGATAATCTCATTGTATAAACTTATCGCTTCCTTTATTTCATCAGGACTCAAATATCCCAAATCTGCACAAAGAATCAGTTGGGTTTCCACTTCTGCGGCTGAGCCTTTTGCGATTCTCAGGAAATGAATGAATTCCTTATTCGATCCACGGCTATATCCCTCAGCAATATTGGAAGGTATAGAAACAACGGCTCGACGAATCTGATTTGTTAAGCCAAATAATTCGTCCCTCGGAAGCTTTTTTGTCAGAATATAAATCAAACGGACTAATGCTCTTGATTTTTGCCAGACAATAAGGTCTTTATAATCGGTCATGAATGTCCACCTCCGAAGAAAAAAGATCGGTCCAACGTCCAAGATACCGGTTTTGTGCGGCTACGCCGCTGTCAAAAACCTCAACACTCTTTTCGAAGCTCTGTTTTCCCGGCAAAGTTGAAAAATAAATTGTCGGGTAAGGCGGCAAAGCCGCAGGACCTCAACTCTCAACTCTCAAATCTCAACTCTATAAACTATACCTTATCCCCCAAATACTTGACATAATACCCAATCATCTCCCCGTATTTTCCTCTCATCCGGGCGGTGCGGGCGGCCTGGTGGAGGTTTTTGTGGCCCTTCGGCGGTACGAGGGGCACGTCTTTCCAGGGGGATGCTTTCTGGATGGCAGCGTATTCTTTCACCACCGGCCAGTCCTGGACCCAGCTGTGCCAGGGCTTCGCGTGGCCGGCGAAGTGGATGATGACCTGCTTTTTATAGTCCTCGTTTACCGGCTGTTTCTTGAAGAGGGACTGCCGGTCCAGGTTGTAGAGGTAGTTGTACTTCTTTTCCAGGTACAGGCATTTCCCATCCAGCATTTCGTTGTGGATATCCTGGTCGTGGTGGGAGAGGCGATTTCCTACGCGCTTCACGTTTTCCTCCGCCCGGTGGACGATCTCGTCGAACCGATTCTCCTCCATCCACTGCTTCACGTTGATGAGCATCATGCCGGCATTGAAGTAGCGCTTCGTGTGGACCCGCTTCATCTGGAGCTCCTCTTTCCGGTCAGACACCACGGCCACGTCATTTCCCTGGAAGTCCAGGTCCCGCAGGTACTTCAGGGAGCCCCGGCACATCATGTCCCCGTCCAGGTAGAGCACCCGGTCCGCCACGGGGGCGATGGCCGGCGCCACAAGGAACCGGTAGAAGAAAGCCGCCACCCCGTCGGTAAGGAGAAGGGTTTTGAAGGCGCTGTCGTCGATGATGTGCACTTCCAGGGGGCTCTCCATGATGTCCGCCGCCTCTTCCAGCCGCTTTCTTTCCACATCCTCCAGATGGTTCACAAAGAAATGGTAGCAGATGGGCATGTCCTCATTGTGGGCATGGACGGTGAGGGCTACCACTCCCATGTGGGGAATGTAGTCAGCGGTGCCGGTGAGGGCGATGTGGAAATCCCCTTTCTCCGGCTTCCGCCCGAAATGGATGGTCTCTGTAATGGCATGGGATAATACGTTGGACATAGAATTCTCCTTACTTCGAAACTATAGCATTACCTTATTTTACCATACCCGGGAACTCCCGATTTGGTATAATGGGAAGAAATGAGACGCCATCGTCGAAACGCAGGAGAACCATCATGGATCTGAGAAATAAAAACATTGTTATCATCTATATGCTCTACTTTGGAGATATGGTCTCCATTACCCCCTTTCTGGAAGTCCTCCGGAGGGCAGCGGCAGGTTCAAAAATCCGCCTGGTCATCGATGCCCGGTTCCGGGAGTCCGTAGCTTTCAATCCCAATATCGATGAAATCATCCCGGTGGACCGGAAGGCACTGGGCCTTTCGGGAACATGGAGGCTGGGAAAGGAAATTGGGAAGGAGCGGCCCGATGTGCTCCTCGTCCTCCATGGCACCACAAGGACCACCCTCATGGGTGCCGCCATGCACCCGAAGGTATGGACCGGGGAATCAGGGACCGGGTTTGACCGTTTCCTCATGACAAAGGAAATCATGGTGGAGTACAAGGACTGCCACGCCGTGGATAAGTATATCCGGGTTCTTGGGGAACTGGGCGTACAGGACCTCCACCATGAAGGCATGAAAATTTATACCTCCCCGGAATGGGACAAAGGGGCCGCCGATTTCTTCAAAGCCCGGGGAATCGGTGAAAAGGAAAAGCTGGCCGGTTTTTCCGTAGGAAGCTCCACGGCCGAAAAAAACTGGCCAGCCGAAAATTTCGGCCAGGTAGCTGATTTCTTTGCAGAAAAAGGATACCGTCCTGTCTTCTTCGGCGTGAAGGGCGAACTGCCTCTCATCGAAAAGGCCCTGTCCTCCATGAAGCACAGGGAAGAAGCCATCACCGCTGCGGGACAATTATCCATGGGCCAATTCATGGCCGCCGTTTCCCGCTGCTCCATCGGATTCACCAACGACAGCGGCCCCATGTACGTCTTCGACAGCCGCTCGGTGCCCACCATCGCCCTCTTTGGTCCTTCCAACGTGAAGCTCCACCACCCCCTGGGCAAAAAATCCTGCGGCATCGCCTCTACGGACATGCCCATGGCCCAGGACCACGTGGCCCATACGATTCGGGATAAGAAGTACATCCCCATAGACCATATCCCGGTGAAAGAAGTCATTGACGCCGGAGAATGGGCGCTGGGAATGAAGGACAGCAGGCGGTATGGGAAGCATTATGTAATAGTAAGTTAGTTAGGAGTGAGGAGTTAGGAGTTAGGAGTGGTAGTGGCGGCGCATAAATTGGGGAGCGCCGCAGATTATATATTTTTATTCGCGGCTTCGCCGCTGCTCCCCCTCTTCACTCCTGAAAAGCCCTGTATTCCCGTACACAAGAAAGATTTCTCCACTCATCGCACCCTGTAGCGATTCTTAGGTTCTTCATCACTATTCTGCTTACCACCGGTCGAAATGACGTTATTCGGTTTGCATTACCATCAGGAATTGGTGCATTCATATAAAAATCGCGGCGCTATATGAATTGTGCGCCGCTCCACCACTCCTAACTCCTCACTCCTCACTCTCCCTACTCGTTCGATGGAAAAACGATTCTACACACATTATTAGACCCAGGAGGCCATCATGAACCTTTTACTGGCAGATCTTCATAAATTTGTGGGCTACAGCGGCGGCATCGAGCATGTCCTTTCCCGCATGGCCTTTGCCATGGCGGAGCGGGGCTTTACGGTTTCCGTAGTCATGGCCGATGAGAAGGAGGGGGAACCCTTTTATCCCTTCCCGGACAGCTGCCATTTTTACAATCTCTTTCACATGGCAGGCATGAAGCCGGTCCATATGAGTGCCCTGGGCAAGGGGCTCCGGGAAGTCACCCGGCTCTTCAGCCAGGAAGGCGCAAGGGACAGGAATTATAAAATGCTGGCTGCTGCCGCGCCGCAGCTGGAGAAGGTCCTGGAACGGGAAAAGCCGAATGTCATCGTTTCCTTCCGCGAGCCCACGGGCCGCCTGCTGCTGGAGGGACTGTCCACGGACATCCCGGTCATTTCCATGCTCCACAATGACCCCGATGAAATTTTTGCCCATTCCCCGGCCAATGAAAAAAGGGCGCTCGAAAAGAGCGCTGCCGTCCAGGCCCTCATGCCTTCCTTCATCAGTAAGGCAAAGAAATACCTGAACCATGATCACCTGGTCTATATTCCAAATGCTGTAAATATTCCTGACCTCACCGCTGACCCCGGACAGGACCGCAGGACTTATACCATCACCAATGTGGGCCGCATCACCGGACGCACCAAGCGCCAGCACCTCCTGGTCGAAGCCTTCAGCCTCCTGGCCAAAGACTTTCCGGACTGGCAGGTGGAACTCTGGGGTGATACCTATGATAAGGCCTATGTGGCCACCATTAAACGGCTCATCAGTAAAAACGGGCTTGAAGACCGCGTCCACCTGCGGGGTACGACAAAAGACATGGCCCCCGTGTGGCAGCATACCGATATCTTCGCTTTCCCCAGCCACCACGAAGGCTTCCCCCTGGCCCTGACAGAAGCTATGGGCGTCGGTATCCCCGCCATAGGCTATAAGAGCTGCCCCGCCGTGAACGAGCTCATCCATGACGGGGAGAATGGCTTCCTTGTAGATGACGGCGCAGGGCCCCTGGCCGAGGCCCTCAGGAAACTCATGGAATCTCCTGCGCTCCGCCGGAAAATGGGACAGAATGCCCAGGAATCCATGAAGCCCTTTGCCCCCCATGTGGTATGGGATGAGTGGGACCGGCTGATACAAGAGGTAGGAAAAAAGATAGAATTGAGATTTGAGTGAAGAGAATTGAGGTTCCGCGGCTTTGCCGCAAATGCACCCTGAATCAGATCGAGGTCGAGGTCGAGGTCGAGATCGAGGTCCTGGGGGATCTAGATCCAGGTCCAGGTCTATAGCGGCTTTGCCGCGGGTCTTGTGGCTGAAGATGCGTGCGAACGGGCGGGGCTCCTAGGGAAGCACTGATTAAATCGTTGTCAGATTTCATTCTTGGATTTTTATGCAATGCAAGGAATAACTCGACGCGAATAGCGAGCTATTTAAGGCAGCAGTCCTGCAGAGGACTGCTGAGCCAAGGTAAGTTGGCGCTTTTTCTGCACATTAAAGCGCCTTCCTTTTGCCCTTGGCCGGATTATGACGAAGCAGTGCATAAAAATCCTTATGAAATCTGACTCTGCGAATTAATCAGTGCTTCCCTAGCTGCTGGCTTTTAGCTTTCAGGAAAAAACACCCGCCTGCGGCGCTTCTGTCAGTTTCCTATAGCTAACCCCAGCCCGGTGGGCAGCCCCTTCCCAAGGGGGGCTTTTTTTGTATCAATTTTTGGTTTGGGGTTAGAGGCACCAGGAGCCCATCAGCGGCGGAGCCGCGGATTGTTGACCTCCCCCATCTATGGGGGAGGTGCCCGCAGAGTGAACATCCTGCATAGGATGTTCAAGTCTGGTCCAAGTTGATCGGCCAGCCGATAAAAGGAAGGCGTCTTATTGTGCAGCAAAGACGCCAACTTACGGCTGACTTGCAAGTCCTATGCAGGACTTGCACACTTATCCTGCACATTAAAGCGCCTTCCTTTTGTGACCAGACGGAGGGGGCTCTCGCTGAAGCTGCCCTGGCCGTTCTTTCTCAATCCCATCGGCACCCCTCCACCCGAGGGGAAAGCGACTCACAACAATTTGCGCGTCGCTTCGCTCCTCCAAATTGTGTTCGCTGCGCACCGCTTACGTAGTCCCCGGGCGACGAAGCCGTGAGGTCTCAACTCTTAACGCTCTTTCCTCCACTCTTCCTATTATAGGTTGAATTTATCCTAGAAAGTCCATATAATCAGGATAGAAAGGGGGAAATGATGATGAATGTAAATACGGATGCCATGGTTTCCATGACGGAGGCTAACCAGAATTTCTCGAAGGTGGCCAGATTGGCAGATGAAAAGGGCGCTGTGGTCATATTGAAGAATAATGCACCTCGCTATCTTCTGGTGGAATTCGGAAAAGCCACAAAGGTACAGGAGGCCTCGGACGAGGATATATTGACCATATCCAAAAGACTGATTGATAAAAACAGGAAAGCCTATGAGGTCCTGGCTAAATGATCATTCTTACGGAACGACAGGTTATTCTTCTTCACAGACAGCTGATAGAGGAAACCGGAGGTATCGATGGACTGAGGGACAAAGGGCTACTGCAATCGGCGTTAGCTGCTCCTTTCCAATCTTATGACAACATAGATATGTATCCATCCATACAACAGAAAGGGGCAAAACTGGGGTATGGACTCATAATGAACCATCCATTCATAGACGGGAACAAACGGATCGGCGCTCATGCAATGCTTGTATTTTTGGAATTGAATCATATTGCGTTGAATTACACGCAGGAAGAACTGATTGATATAATTATGAAAACAGCGGCTGGGCAATGTACTTTTAATGAACTGTTGTCCTGGGTATTGAACCACCAGAAATAAATCGAGATAACCGGCCTGCAGCGAAAAAATAGAATTGAGTGAAGAGAATTGAGGTACTCTCCCTGCCCCTCCCCAAGGGGGGCTTTTTTTGTATCAATTTTTGGGTTTAGGGATAGAGTCATCAGGGTTCCAATAGCGATGCAGCTGCTGATAATTGACCTCCCCCATCTATGGGGGAGGTGCCCGCAGGGTGAACATCCTGCATAGGATGTTCAAGTCTGGTCCAAGTTGATCGGCCAGCCGATAAAAGGAAGGCGTCTTATTGTGCAGCAAAGACGCCAACTTACGGCTGACTTGCAAGTCCTATGCAGGACTTGCACACTTATCCTGCACATTAAAGCGCCTTCCTTTTGTGACCAGACGGAGGGGGCTCTCGCTGAAGCTGCCCTGGCCGTTCTTTCTCAATCCCATCGGCACCCCTCCACCCGAGGGGAAAGCGACTCACAACAATTTGCGCGTCGCTTCGCTCCTCCAAATTGTGTTCGCTGCGCACCGCTTATGCGGTCCCCACGATCTCGGCCAGTCGACAAGAGGAAGGCGCTTTTACTGCCCATCAAAGCGCCTTCCTTTTGGGACCCGGCCAATCGAGTGACAGATAGTGGCAATAGTAACGCCATTTTATAAGAGTGCGGCATGCCGCACTCTTATAAAATGGCGCGTATTTATTTCATTTCGTCTCCGGTAAGGAACTGTTCTACACCCATGTAAAGTATACCTTTTTCATCCTGCCAGGGGATAATGGGATCCCGCAGGATAACAATTTTCTGAAACGAATCATCAATGTGGCGAAGGGATTCTGTTTCCTGTCTTCTCTTTTCTTCTGTGTCCATTCGAAAGGCAGATTGGATATACCATCTGCGGTTTCCACCGTTGACTACGAAGTCCACTTCAAAATTTTTTCTGAGCTTCTTCCCTTCCGGATCACGGTAGTTATACTCTACCATTCCCACGTCTACATCCAGACCCCTCCTGCAGAGGTCTGTAAATATGACATTTTCCATGATATGTGTCGGTTCCTGCTGTCGGAAATTCAGCCTCGCATTCCTAAGCCCCACATCGGTGAAATAGTACTTATAGGGAGTAGAGATATATCGTTTTCCTTTGATATCATATCTCTGCGCTTTTTCTAACAGAAATGCATCGATAAAATAGTCTATGTATTTGGCAATGGTCGGCGATGACAGGCGGATATGCCCCACCGATTCAAAGGTACGTGATAATTTCGCCGGATTTGTAAAAGATCCGATGGAAGAGGATAAAATATCCAGCAGTTCTTCCAATACGGTCTCATCTTTTGCTATATGCTGCCTTTCTACTACATCCCTGATATAGGTACCGGTGAAAAGGTCTTTCAAATATCTGCTTTTCTCTTCATGCCCTGAAAGGGACTGAACCACCGGCATTCCTCCGTAGGTACAATATTCGTTAAAGGCCATCCGTGGGTCCCCTGTCCAGGTCTCTAAAAATTCTTTATAGGAAAGAGGATATACCCGTATTTCATCTCCCCTGTCACGGAACTGTGTCAAAATATCAGAGGAAAGCATATGGGAATTACTGCCTGTAATATAGAGATCCAGGTTTGGCAATTTCATGAGCCCCATGACCACGTCCACAAAGGTAATGACGGCCCCTGGTACATAGGGATTGGACATAGGTTCTACAAACTGGATTTCATCTATGAATACATAGTATGTTTTTTGAGGATCTTTAATGCGGCTCCGGACCCAGGCATCCAGTTCTATGGGGTTTCTTTCTCTGGCATGGGCCAATTCATCCAACGATATGGTAAGGATAGCATCTTCTTTAACTCCTTCCGTCAAAAGTTCCTTCCGATACAATTGAAAAAGGAGATACGATTTTCCGGCACGCCGCATTCCTGTTATAATTTTTATTCGGCCATTATTCTTTTTCTTTTTCAGCTGCTTCAGATAAAAGGGTCTTTCAATTTCCATGGTCCACTCCATTTTACAAAAGTGCGGCATGCCGCAAGATAATAAAATCTATTTCCTCTATTGTATCTGTTATTTTTTATGAAGACAATGACCTCCGGATAAAAATATGCGGTTAGTGGCCAGTTGCTTCGCGGCAATTGCACTCTGATTCAGATTGAGGTCAAGATTGGGATCAAGGTAACCAGCCTGCAGCGCTTCCATCAGTTTCCTATAGCTAACCCCAGCCCGGTGGGCAGCCCCTTCCCAAGGAAGGAGCCTACTGCAGAAGCTCTTTCACGTTATTTGTGTAGAGTCTTTAGGATTCCAATAGCGGCGAAGTCGCGGGAACTCAACTCTCTTTCCTCAACTCTCAACTCTTAGCTGCGGAGCAGCTATCGGCTATAGCCATCGCCCTGTTCTAATTGATATAATAAGGAAAATGGTCGTTTTATACTCTCAAGGAGGCCATTATGGAGGAAATCAGGGCAGGTTCAGCTGAGCGGGTACTGGAGCGCATCCTGGCATGCGCTGTGTCCGAGGGGGCCAGTGATATTCATATCGAACCCCAGGCTTCCTTTCTTCGGGTCCGGTTCCGGGAGGACGGCAGGCTTCGGGAGCGGTTCCGGATGCCCCTTTCCATGCTGTCCGGCCTGTCGGTGCGGTCCAAGGTCATCGGCCACATGGATGTGGGAGAAAGCCGGCGTCCCCAGGATGGGAGTTATGCCGCCGACTGGGATGGGAAGTCCTGTGATTTCCGCATTTCCATCCTCCCTTCCCTGTATGGGGAAAATATCGTCATCCGCCTCCTTTCGAGCCATGTGGATTTCATTGAGAAGAACCGCCTCGGCATGCTGCCGGTGCAGGAGGAGGTTTTCCGGAAATGCCTTACCCGAAAGAGCGGCATGATCCTCACCTGCGGCCCCACGGGCAGCGGGAAAACCTCCACCCTCTATGCGGCCCTGAAGCTGGTGAATCGGGAGGGGCTCAGCATTATTTCGGTGGAGGATCCGGTGGAGTACCGGCTGGAGGGTATCACCCAGGTCCAGGTGAATGAGAAGGCGGGCCTCACCTTCGGCAGCGGCCTCCGTTCCATTGTGCGGCAGGACCCGGATATCATCATGATCGGCGAAATCCGGGACCGGGAGACTGCGGAAATCGCGGTCCATGCGGCCCTCACGGGGCACCTGGTGCTGTCCACGCTCCACACGAACCACGCCTCCGATGCGCCGCTACGGCTTATGGATATGGGCGTGGCCCCTTACCTCCTGTCCGCCTCCCTGTCCCTGGTCATGGCCCAGAGGCTGGCGGGTTGTCTCTGTCCCAAGTGCCGCCGGAAAAAGGAGCTTTCCGAAGAGGAATGCGCTTCTTTCGGTTTCCCAAAGGATATGGCAGGCCGTGCGGTCTGGGAAGAGGGAAGCTGTCCCTCCTGCCACGAAGGGATCCGGGGACGGACGGGAGTTTTCGAAATGATTTCCATAGGCCGGAGGGAACGGGACCTCATCCATCACGGGTTCACCTCCGATGGCCTTCGGCAATGCATGAAGGACCAGGGGCAGCCTTCCATGGGGGAAGCGGCACTGGCCCTGGTGAGGGATGGACAGATTTCCCCCAAAGAGGGTTCTTTGATTCTGGCAGGGGAGGATTGATGGTATGGATATCAATGCACTGATTGGCCAGTACCCCTCCATGACCGATATTCACGTCACGGAAGGAGAGGCTGTCATGATACGGACCCAGGGCAGCCTGAAAAAGCTCCGGGAAACGGCGGACGCTGCCCTTTTCGAAGAATTGGCAGACCATTTCCTGGATGACGGAAAGAGAAAGGAATGGGATACCCGTGGGTCCTGTGACAGCGGCGCTTCCACCGGCACCTGCCGCCTCCGTATCCACATGTACCACTCCCTGGGCAAGATGGTCTCCGCCATCCGCATCCTCCCCACTCTGTCCTCCATTTCCCAGGACCCGGACAGGGAATGGATGGAAAAAATGGCGTCTCTGGAGCATGGCCTGGTGCTGGTGACGGGACCTTCCGGCAGCGGCAAGAGCACCACCATGGCCCGGATCCTCACCCTCATCGCCAGCCATCGCCCCTGCCATGTGGTGACACTGGAAGACCCGGTGGAATATGTAATTCCTTCTGGGAAAGCGCTGGTGCACCAGCGGGAAGTGGGCATGGACGTGCCGGACTTTGCCTCCGGCATCCGGGATGCCCTCCGGGAGGATCCTGATGTCATTGCCCTCGGTGAAATGCGGGACGGAGAGACCATATCCGCCGCCCTCACCGCCGCAGAGACGGGGCACCTGGTACTGGGCACCCTCCACAACACCAGGGCCGCTGACTCCATTGGCCGCATGATCCACGCCTTCCCGGCGGACCGGCAGGAAGAGGCCCGGGCCCTGCTGGCAGCAAATCTCCGGTCCGTGGCAGCCCAGCAGCTCTATCGAAACGGGAAGGACACCTGGCTCATCCGGGAAATCCTCACCAACATCCCCGCCATTGCCCACCTCATCCGGGAAGGAAAGGAAGAGCAGATCCCTTCGTACATGGAAATGGGACTGAACCAGATGCGTACCCTGAAGCAGGCGGTGTATGGCCTCCGGAATATATCGGAACGGGAACGGGAGAGGATGATGAAGTATCTGGAATTGTGAGGATAGGGACAGCCGCTTCGCGGCTATCCATCCCCCGGCCTTTGGCCGTCCCCCGTTTGGCTTAAAAGGAAGGCGCCTTAATGGGCAGGCCAAGCGCCTTATTTATGCCAAACTTGAATGTCCTATGCAGGACATTCATCTCTAAGGGGGAACGCTTTTGATGGATAGTGTCACGTTGATGGAGACGTCAGACGGTCAGACTTCAGATGCCAGGCTCCTTAAGCTGCTTCGCGGCTATCCATCCCCCGGCCTTTAGCCGTCCCGTTTGGCTTAAAAGGAAGGCGCCTTAATGGGCAGGCTAAGCGCCTTATTTACGCCAAACTTGAATGTCCTATGCAGGACATTCATCTCTAAGGGGGAACGCTTTGATGGATAGCGTCACTCTGCTGGAGACGTCAGACGGTCAGACTTCAGATGCCAGGCTTCTTAAGCCGCTTCGCGGCTATCCATCCCCCGGCCTTTGGCCGTCCCCCTTCTCCAAGGGGGAGCGTTTTTGCGGATAGTGTCACTTCTCGGGAAACGGCAGACTATCAGACTCCTTGAGCCGCTTAGTGGCGAATCCACTCTTCTCTCTTTTCTCTTCACTCTTCACTTCCGGGCCTTCGGCCCTGGACCTCAATTCTCTTCACTCAATTCTCAATTCTACCCCAGCGAGGTACCGATGATGAAAGAATTCGTTTACAAGGCCTACGATGAAAGCGGGGTTCTCGTGGAGGACCGGCTGCTGGCGGAGTCCCGGATGGAGGCGGCCCGGGAGGTTTTTGCCCGGGATCTCCATCTCATCCATCTGGAGGAAAAGAAGGAGGAAAAGTCCCTCTTCTCCTGGGGACGGCCCTTTTCTTCCCGCCGGAAGCTGTCTCTCCTGGCAGAGGAATGGGCAGCTCTCCTGGATGCGGGGCTCACCATGACGGACTCCCTTTCCCTTCTGGAGGAGCAGTTGGGGCGGAAGGAGCGAAAGGTGCTTTCCGATATAGGGAAGACCATTTCCACCGGCCACGGCATCGGGGACAGTTTCCGCCGGGTCCGCTGTTTCCCGCCTTTCTTCATATCCCTTCTCCAGGTGGGGGAACTGTCGGGCACCCTGCCGGAGGAGCTCCATCGGATTTCAAAATACTACGAGAAGGAGGACCGTTTCATCCGGCAGCTGGAGCGGGCATTGGCCTATCCCCTTTTTACCACTCTTTTCTCCCTGGTCCTTTTCTTTGTGATTCTTACATTCATTCTCCCCTCCTTTGCCCTGCTCTTTGAAGCCCTGTCCATTCCCCTGCCAAAGATGGCGTCCTTCGCCCTGGCACTGGGGCTCTGGCTTCGGGACTATGGGGTCCTCCTCTTTTCCATCCTTTTCCTCCTGGTACTGGGCGGGACGCTTTTCTGCCTGACGGAGGAAGGGAAAAAAAGGCTGGACCGGTTCCTGTACCATCGGGCGTTCTACCACCGGATCCTGCTTATCCGCTTCTGCACCACCCTCTCCGCCCTTCTGGAGAGCGGCCGCACCCTTTCGGAATCCCTCCGGGATGTTAAGGAGGTACTCCATAACCGAGCCGCCACGAAGGCCCTGTCCCAGGTCATCGGTGAACTGGAAAAGGGGCAGTCCTTTGACAGGGCCCTGGGCGCAGGGAACTTTGGTTTTCCCCTGGTGTGCCACCTCTGCCGGGTGGGCATGGAAAGCGGGGAACTGCCCCGATTCCTCCGGCACGCAGGAGATATTCTTTCCCAGGAAACGGAGCGGAAGCTGCACCGGTTCCGGGCTGTCCTGGAGCCGTCCCTCCTCATTTTCACCGGCGCCGTCACGGCGTTTCTCGTGTTTTCCGTCATGCTGCCGGTATTCCAGGCCGCCGGAAGCCATATGGGAGGGTAGCCGCTTTGCGGCGGAGAGCTGAGGTTCAGGGCCGAAGGCCCTTAAGATCTAGACCTAGACCTGGATCTTAAGCGGCTTCGCCGCCATTCCAGCTTCCTTCTCTTTTAAAAGAACTCTATTCCCGTACTTCTGGAAGATTTCTCCACTCCTCTATGCTTTAGCGATTCTTACTGTCAGCGTCATTTCTCCGCTTACCACCGGTCGAAATGACGGGTTTCCGTGGGGGCTGGAAATCGGCCGCTTCGCGGCAAATGCACCCCTTCAGTCGCATCCGGCGACATCTCACCCTGCGGGAAAGCGACTCACTATGATTTGTGCGTCGTTAACGCTCCTTCGCTACGGCTGTCACCGACTCACAATGATTTGTGCGTCGCTAACGCTCCTTCAAATCATGTTCGCTGGTGCAACTCGTGTTCGCTGCCACCCCGAAGGGGGAGACAGGGTTTGTGGCGGATTCACTCTTCTCTCTTTTCTCTTCACTCTTCACTTCCGGGCCTTTGGCCCCGGACCTCAATTCTCTTCACTCAATTCTCAATTCTGTTTTTTCCCACGAGGTGATTCATGAATTCCCAAGGTGTTATTTTTGATATGGACGGTACCCTCTTTGATACGGAAAGTGTATTCCAGGAGGAATGGAACCGGATAGCCCAGGAGCGTGGCCTGTCCCTTCCGAAGTCCTTTGCATATGAAATCTGCGGTACCAGCGGGGATCCCATGAACCGCATCATCGAGAGGTACTACCATGTATCCGACGGGACGGAAATCCAGTATCTCTGCAAGGAGCGGGTGGCCCGTCGGCTTCTCACAAAGGTTCCGGAAAAACCGGGATGCCGGGAGATTCTCTCTTTCTTCCGTGAAAAGGGATACTCCATTTCCATAGGAAGCAGCAGTCCCATGAGGCAGATCCGGGCTAACCTTACAGTCACCGGCCTTTCTTCCTGTTTCCATGCCCTGGCCAGCGGGGAGGAAGTGGAGCATGGAAAGCCGGCGCCGGACATTTTCCTCCTGGCCGCAAGGAAGATGGGCCTTTCTCCCTCCCGGTGCTATGTGTTCGAGGACAGTCCCAACGGGATCCGCGCCGCTTTTGCCGCCGGCATGAAGCCCATCATGGTGCCGGATCTCATGCCCGTAACCGGGGAAATGAGGGAAAAGTGTTTTGCCATTTTTGAAAGTCTTCTTGCGGCAAAAGAGTTTTTTGAGAGAAATGAGAATGGATGACGTAGTTTTGCATGCTGATGGGCAGAGTCGGCTGGCATGGGGCTGTTAGCTATTAGCTGTTAGCTTCCAGGAAAGCCGATCAGCCTGCGGCGCCTGTGTGGTTGGGCGTCGTGTGAACGGGTGGGGGCTTCTAGCTTTTAGCTTCCAGCTTTTAGGAAAGCTGGTCAGCCTGCGGCACTTTTCATCCTGCTGTTTGCGCTAACAGTTCATGCCGTAGGCTGTAGAGATCTCCTAACTGCTAACAACTAGGAGCTAGCAGCCCCGCCCCAAGTGACTCTACCCATAAGCACCCCTACACCCCTTCCCCATTCCGTGCTATACTTGTCATTGGCGCTTAAACGTACTTTATACTTTAATTCATAGGAAGTCTTTGACATGTATAGATTCTATCAATGGTTTAAAAAATATGAGCTCTACATCCTGCCGGTGCTGGTGGTGGTGCTGGTGGTGGGAGCCTTTCATTTCCTCTTCGGCAGGGACAGCGGGAAGGCAGAATCATCCCGGGAAAAGGTGATGGCCCTCCATGAGGGGGACACCATCGGCGTCCTGGCCCCGGCGGCCCACGGGGGCATGACGGACTACAACCGGTCCATCGAGCTTCTGGAGTCCCTGGGATACAAGGTGAAACTGGCCCCTTCGGTAACCGATGATTATGGTTTCCTGGCCGGCAGTGACGAGGAACGGGCGAAGGATATCAATGATTTCTTCCAGGATGACAGCATCAAGGCCATCGTCTCTCTTCGGGGCGGCTACGGCTCCGCCCGGCTCCTGGACAAGCTGGACTACAAGATGATTGCAAAACATCCGAAAATGCTCATCGGCTTTTCCGATATTACCGCCCTCCACACGGCCATCGGCCAGAAGAGCGGCATCGTCACCATCCATGGTCCCATGCTGTCCAGCTTCAAGGATTACAATTACACCGCTTTCACCCTCTACAATTTCGAAAACGGCCTGTCCGGCAGCCTGCCGAAGGGAGAAATCCGGATCCCCGCCGGAAGGAAACTGAAGGCCCTCGCCCCCGGCGATGCGGAGGGTATCCTGGAAGGGGGCAACCTGTCGGTGCTGGCTTCCCTCTGCGGCACCCCCTACGGTCTCAAGGGAGATGGTGCCATCCTGGTACTGGAGGATACGGGAGAAGATCCTTACCGGGTGGACCGGATGATGCAGCAGCTTTACCAGAATGGCCTCCTCTCCCGGGTTTCCGCCATCGCCTACGGCGATTTCTACGGCGCCTCCCCGGAAAACGGGGAATTTTCCATCCACGACGTCCTCGCCCACTATGCCAAGCTCTCGGGGAAACCGGTGATTGAAGGCCTTCCCATCGGCCACGGTCCGGATAACCTCTTCCTCCCCCTGGGGGTAAAGGCCTCCCTCCATGCCGAAGAAGACGGCAGCGCCTCTCTGGTGATTGAGGAGGACTATAAGAAGGAGTAGTGAGATGGAGACCGAGATCGAGGGCAGCTGCGGTTTTGTATGCTTATGGCCTGAGTCACTGGCACGGGGCTTCTAGCTGTTAGCTTCTAGGAAGGCTCTACAGCCTACGGCATGTATCATTTTGAGTAGAAAGCGCCGCAGGCAGGCCAGCTTTCCTAACAGCTAGAAGCTAGAGGCTAGCTGCCCCGTGCTAGTGACTCTATCCGTAAGCATACAAAACCGCCAGCCCACACATTTCCTACGAAAGGAGTCCATCATGTACAAAATCCAGGTCTATCTCCCTCCGGAAGCGCTCCGGAAAGTCAGGAAAGCCATCGAAAAAGCCGGTGGCGGTAAAATCGGAAATTATGAAGGCTGCATGTCCTGGTGGAAAGTGCGGTCTTCCTGGATCACCATGGACGGCGCCCACCCCTACAACGGAAAAGTGGGAGAACGGACGGAGGCAGCGGAGTACATCCTCCAGTGCCGGGTGGACGAGGAACATCTGGCAGGGGTGATTGCAGCCATCAAAAAAGCCCACCCCTACGAAGAACCGGTGGTGGACGTGGTGAAGCTGGAGGAATTCAAAAAATAGAATTGAGATTTGAGGTCTGAGAAGCTTGAAACATAAGCTCCCGACAACAAGCTTACTTTTGGGGTAACTTTAT
>ERZ791746.411-NODE-411-length-39463-cov-14.339525_pt1 | contig 39463 bp, 39 predicted proteins | sample MGYA00510038_ERZ791746 | MGnify/ENA primary metagenome ERZ791746 (study PRJEB30046, sample SAMN00792018) | human gut metagenome | study: EMG produced TPA metagenomics assembly of the A metagenome-wide association study of gut microbiota in type 2...
TCGGGCGGTCTAGGGACTTTCACCCTTAAGAGTGCGCCCATGCTGGGCGCACATGGACGAAAAAAGCACCGGGGACCGGTGCTTTTTTCGTTCTGTGCCATTAACCCAGGAATCCTCTGGTCTTCTGGGCTTCCACCACCCGGGACAGGGCCAGCATGTAGGCCGCCAGCCGGTAGGTGACATGGTATTTCTCTTTCAGTGCATACACATCTTCATAGGCTTCCCGCATCTTCTTCTGGAGACGGGTGTTGTATTCTTCCTCCGTCCAGTAGTAGCCGGTGCGGTTCTGTACCCATTCGAAGTAGGAACCCACCACACCGCCTACGTTACTCATGACGTCCGGCAGCACTTCGATGCCCTTCTTTTCAAAGTAAGCATCCGCCTCTTCCGTGGTGGGGCCATTGGCACCTTCCAGGATGAGGGGCGCCTGTACCTTTTCCATGGTGCCTGCGTTCAGCTGGTTTTCCATGGCTGCCACGAAAATGACATCCGCCTTCTGGGCGAAGAGGTCTTCATCCGGAATCATTTCCGCCCCCTCTTCGGTGTATCCCTTCAGGGACCGGCCGTGGCTGTTGGCGTAGGTGTACATCTTCTCGATATCCAGCCCCGATTCCTTGTGCCAGGTGCCATTGATATCGCCGATGGTGGTAATCTTCACGCCCTTCCGGTGCATGAGGAGAGAACCTACGGAACCTACGTTGCCGAAGCCCTGCACAATCATGGTGAGGTCCTTCATGTCCTTATGGTTCTTTTCGCACCAGGTTTCCAGGGTGAAGAGGAGTCCCCGGCCGGTGGCTTCATTCCGTCCCAGGGAGCCGCCTACGGACAGGGGCTTTCCTGTCACCACGCCGGGCTGCCAGGTACCGGAAAGAGCCGCATATTCATCGGCAATCCACGCCATGATCTGTCCATTGGTATTCACATCCGGTGCCGGTACATCCTTATCCGGCCCGATGATGGGGTAAATCTTCCGTACATAGCCCCGGGTCAGCCGTTCCAGTTCCCTCTGGGAAAGCTTGTGGGGATCCACCCGGATGCCGCCCTTGGCGCCGCCATAGGGAATATTGCCGATGGCGTTCTTAATGGTCATCCAGGCTGCCAGCGCCTTCACTTCGTTCTCATCGGACTGGGGATGGAAACGGATGCCACCCTTTGCTGCGCCCCGGGCAGTGGAATGCTGCACCCGGTAACCGGAAAAGACTTCTACATGGCCGTCATCCATCCGAACCGGGATGCTGACAGTGAGCTCCCGTTCCGGATACCTTACAAATTCATAGTCCTCCTTCTTGTAACCCAGCTTTTCTGCTGCTTTGTCCAGTACGTGAAGCATGTTTTCATAAGGATTGTAGTTTGCCATTTTCTGCCTCCTGAATAGAAATAGTATGCATGGCCTCCGGGCTGTCCCCAAAGACCCACTACTGCTACTATAACACCTCCAGCGCTCTTTGAATACTTGTAATCATGCATGCATAACCATTCAGCATAGGTTTTCGATTTTCTATGCGTTTGAAAGAAGGGAAGAAGGGAAAAAGTGAGGAGTGAGGAGTGAGGAGTGAGGAGTGGTTGTGGCGGCGCGCAATGTTCAGAAGCGCCGCCTTATGAAGTCTGACCGCGGCTGCGCCGCTGATCCTGTCTGATATCTGACTGTCTGACGTCTGATGTCTTCTCTCCCCTCAGCATGCAGCCGCAGAATGGATTGATGGGATTCTGCACCCGGATGTAAGGACTCAAACTCTCTTCACTCCATTCTCAATTCTGCCTTTGCCCCCTGCTTCGCAGTCCCGCCTCTCCGAGGCGGATCCATCCCCCGCCCTTTGGGCTGCCCCCTTCTCCAAGGGGGCACGGGCTTGCCGATATCCTCAATATGTATAATAACCAATACCATGCAACCTTTTGCGGCGCAGCCGCGGGGCCTCAATTCTCTTGCCTCAAATCTCAATTCTAAAAAAACGCTGTGTAAAACGCAGCGTTTTTTCACCAGTCACATCAATCCCCGGACCAGAATGACCAGGATCAGGAGGGGGAGCACATATTTGAAATAGGGCTTCACCCACCGGGGCATTTTCATGCCCACCCCTGTATTCACTTCTTTCAGGTAGTTTTCAAATCCCCATCCGTACTTCCAGGTGCAGAAGAGGGCGAAGACGATGGAGCCGAAGGGGAGAATCAGGGAACTCACGATGAAGTCTTCGCTGTCCAGGATACCCCTTGCCCCGATGATATGTACGTCCTGCCACAGGTTGAATCCCAGTACGCAGGGAAGGCTGCCCAGGAAGACGAGGGGCAGGAAAATGGCCACTGTCTTTCTCCGGCTCCAGCCGAAGTCGTCCATGGCGTTGCCGATGATGCCTTCAAAGACGGCGGTGACCGTGGAGAAGGAGGCGAAGGTCATGAAGATGAAGAACAGGGTGCCCCAGAGACGGCCCATGGGCATATTGATGAAAATATTGGGCAGTGCCACGAAGATGAGGGAGGGCCCTTCTTCCGGTGCCACGCCGTAGGCGAAGCAGGCGGGGAATATAATGAGGCCCGCCATGATGGCCACGAACGTATCTAGGGCAGTAATCCGCACAGCTTCTCCCGTCAGGGCATGGTCTTTCCCCATGTAGCTGGCAAAGATTTCCATGGACCCCTGGCCCACGGAAAGAGTAAAGAAGGCCTGGTTCATGGCTGCCGTGGCCACATTGCCAAGGCCCGCATCCACTGCCCGGTTCCAGTCGGGAAGGAGGAAGAATTTCAGTCCCTCCCCGCCGCCGGGCAAAAGGACGCTATTCACTGCCAGGATGACGATGAGTCCCAGGAGTCCCAGCATCATGACCTTTGTTACCTTTTCCAGGCTCTTTGCCACGCCGCCGGCGCAGACGATGAAACCCACCAGTACATTGAGTCCCATGAACAGGGTCAGTTCCCAGGGGTCCGAGACCATACCGGTGAAGACCTTCCCCACCTCCGATGGCGCCATGCCATCAAAGGAGCCGGTAATAAAGCGCCAGCAGTAATCCACCATCCACCCGGAAATGGAGGTGTAGTAAATCATGAGCACATAGGGTCCCAGAAGGCAGAGCCACCCGTGGAGGTGCCAATAGGTTCCCTTCGGCTCCAGGGACTTCAGTCCCTCCAGTACCCCCTTATGGCTCGCCCGGCCCACGGCCAGTTCCATGGTGACCACAGGGATTCCCATGAGCACCAGGAACAGGAGATAAAACAGCACAAAAACAGCGCCCCCGTATTCACCGGTGATGTAAGGAAATTTCCATACATTGCCGATACCGATGGCGCATCCTGCACTGACCAGGATAAATCCCAGCCGGGATTTGAAACTGTCCCTTGCTTCCATTCTTCTTTCCTCCCATTTTTCGATTGCTTCTTTTCTTCCTTCATGAACTGCAGGACATGAAAAAATCTCTTATCCGGAAGCCGCCGGGATAAAAGATTCATAATCACTGAAGTTCAAAGCTCTGTCTATTATACACGTTTTGGAAGATGAATGAAAGAGGGGCCCCTGCTGGCGGATAGAGTCAACGGTGTGAGGTCTTCATGATTTGCCTCCGGTAAAAAGGCAGCCTGCCATTGCGTGAAAATGGGAGATTCTACGGTCTGGCCGCTGACAGCCCAGTCATGGGCAGCCGGAAACTTCCTGCCGATGGCCCGATTTCCCTGCAGCTCCTGCACTTACTTCGCCTTTTGTCCTACCAGATATTCCTTTCTTTTTCGAAAAGAAAGGAACATGGACAGGAACTGCAGGACACCCATGGCCAGAACCATGAGAAATGCCAGGGCCGTACCGGAGGCCGTAGCCCCGGCGAAATCCCAGGGCCTTGCCATCTGTTCCATGGCCACGATTACTGCCGCTGCCGCCGTGCCGATGGCGCCGGACAGCTGCTGCACCGTATTGCAAACCGCATTGCCATCAGCCTTCATTCCCTTTGGAAGCACCGACAGGCTGTAGGTCAGGATATTGCCCACCGACAGTCCCTGGCCTGCGGCAAAGAAGACGTAGCACACCGTCAGCACCGCTGTGGAAGCCATTGACAGGGTACTATTAAAGGAAATAAGGGAAATAATGACAAAGATACTGCCCAGAAGGATGGGCCGCTTAGCGCCAAACCGGTCATAAATTCGTCCGGAGAGAGGCGCAAAAGCGGCGCCCAGAATGCAGCCGGGCAGAAGAATGCATCCTGCGGTGAAAGCATTTTCCCCAGTCACGATCTGGGAGAAATTCGGAATCAGGAATCCCAGGGCCAGACAGATGAACTGGAGCAGTGCCAGCCCCAGTGCCCCCAGGACGAAGGGTTTATTATGAAAAACAGCCAGATTCAAAAGAGGCCTTCTGCCATTCTCCATCCGCTGCTTCTCCTGCCGGGAGAAGAGGACCAGGGCCAGAAGGAATCCGGCGAAAAGAACGGCTCCCATGGCTGTGATTTTCCCATGGCCCAGCTCCGTGCAGCCCAGGAGAAGGCAGGTAAAGCTCACCGCCAGGTACAGGAGGCCCATGAAATCAAAACTTTCCTTACGGATTTCCGAGGACTGCCGCACCGACAGGCCGCCGACGATAAAGGAAATCACCAGGAGCGGAAGTACCGCCCAGAAAATCATGCGCCAGCCGAAGAGGCTCACGATATACCCGCCGATGGATGGCCCCACCGCCGGTGCCAGGGCACAGACCAGCATACCGCTGCCCACCATGACACCGAGGCAGTCCAGAGGTGCCTGGTCCATGATGATATTAAACATCAATGGCAGGGCGATGCCGGTGCCGGCACCCTGGAGAAGGCGCCCCAGAAGAAGCATGAAAAAGTCAGGCGACCAGGCTCCCAGCAGGGTGCCGATAATAAATATACCCGCCGCTGCAAGGAACAGCCGCTTCATGGGAAACCGTTCCTTCAGATACCCGGAAGTCGGAATCACCACCGCCAGCACCAGAAGGTATCCCGTGGTAATCCACTGGACCAGGGATGTGGAAACGGAGAATTCCTTCATCAGGGAAGGAAAGGTCACATTCATGGCGGTCTCAATGACCACGCCGGTAAAGGAAAGAATTCCCGCCGCCACGATAGAAAGTAAAAGTCCGGCATCCAGCCGTCTTTCAAACTGCATGTATTAATTACCTCCTTAAGGTAAATATTTAATGGATACTGGGGCTCATTTCAGCTATCAGCTATCGGCTTTCCGCTGACCGCTATCAGCATACAGCTATCAGCTCCGTACAGAGCCCCGGCCAACGAATAGCGGATAGCTGTAGTCTGTCAGCTGTAAGCTGTAAGCCGTAAGCTGTAAGCCGTAAGCTGTAAACCACCAGTCCCAGTCCGCAGGCAACTACTTCAGTGGTCCGAAATCCTCCCGGCCCTGCTGCAGTATGGCTTTCACTTTGGCAATGGTCCTTACCGTCGCTTTCACATCCTCATCAGGGATGGACTGCATCTCTTCTGTCAGCCAGTTATGGAAATGATCGACATAGAGGGTATAGTACCTCCGCCCTTTGGCTGTGAGTTTCAGTGTGTATACCCGTCTATCATTATTGCTCTGCTTTTTAATCAGGACTTTCATTTCACAAAGCTCATTCACCAGTTTCGTTATAGAGGGCATGGTCCCTTTCATGGCAGCCGCCACGTCGCTGATCCGAACTCCCTCTTTTCCCTCACACCGGTCGTGGACTACCTGGATAATCCTGATGTGCCTCGGCTTCAAGCGAGGCGGAAGCGTAGGCAGCAGCTCACAGATCCGGCGGGCCTCATGGCAGGAATCCAGAAACTCCCTTGTAAGTTCAATATCCATATTTCTCTCCAGTTCAATTTACCTAAGATAACTAAGCTTTTATCCAAGAGCATTATAACACACTTTTTAACTAAAGGTAAGTATTGAATTCCCCTGTTTCCCATATAAAAATCCTGCAGGCCAATACAAAAGACCTGCAATGGCTTCATTGCAGGTCCTGTCAAAGTCCCCCAATTTCCCTTCTGTCCTATTTTTTACGGAAACACCATCCCTCTTCCGAATTGTCATTTCACCGGTATTCCATGGCCTCCGCAATGGACAGTGCCTTCTCCCGCCCCAGCCGGTCTGCGGCAAATCCCAGGGCCATGTCTATCCCCGCCGCCACGCCGCCGGAAGTATAGTACTTCCCATCTTTCGTCCACCGGGCATCCCGATCCCAGAGCACTTTCGGCCCCATGGAAGAGGCCCAGGCAAAGGCAATTTTATTACTGGTGGCCTTCCTGCCGTCCAGCAGTCCCGCTGCCGCCGCCAGTGCGGAGCCGGTACATACGGTGAGCACAAAGTCCGCTCTTTCCGCTGCCTTCCTGATTTCTTCCGGAAAGGCAGGCTCCTTCACTGCCCTCCGGCTCCCGAATCCTCCGGGAATGAGAAGGATGTGAATGTCTTCCATTTCCGAAAGAGGTTCCGTCAGCACAGTAAGCCCCGCCTGATTGGACACAGGACCGCCGGAAAGGGAAGTATAATGAATTTCCGCCTCCGGCAGCCGCCCCAGCACCTCCAGGGGCCCTATGAAATCGAGGGCCGTGAAATCGGGATACAAAAGGATTGCGATTTTTCCCATAGAATCATCTTCCTATCAATTACCGTTTTCTGTATACCCCGGAAGAAATAAACTCCAAAAATCCCCGGTCCCGAAGGAGCTGCAGCTGCTGCCGGATTTTGGCACGGATTGTATGATTTTGGGGATGGAGAATCTGCAGTTTTCTCTCAAACCGATACATATCCTGCAGGGTAAATGTCTCTTTTTCCATGCTCTCTATACACCGGAAAACATCGAGCAGCCAGCCCCGGGAAGACAGGCTCATACCCGCCAGGAAATCGGTTTTCCTGTACCGCTCGCAGACTTCCTTCTTATCCGCAATCTGAAGGCCATGGATAATCTCGATTTTCCCATAGGACGGCACTTCATCCAGAAGAATACTGCATCCCGTCCAGCCCGCCCTTTTGGCACCAGGTCCCAGGGGCTTTCTCTTTTCTATAAGAGAATCCACGAAAAAGTGCTTCGGTACAATCAGGAAGCCAAGGACCCGCTCTGCTGCCAGGTCATAGGACATGAAAAGGAAGTCAGGGTTATCGGACTCATGGATTCGGCGGATCATGGTATCATAAGCGCCGTCGGCAATCTTCTTGCCCAGAGGTCCCTGCTTGGCCTTGGACTCAAAAATTTCCCCGCAATGGGGACAGGCAAAATCAGCCACCGGCCGGTTGGCACTCAGGTGGGTAAGATGGCTTGCGCCACAGCGGGGACAATACATATTTTCCGCCACCCACCCCTCTGTCACTACCCGGGCGATCTGGGAGCGGCTGGTATAGGAAGCAGCAAGGGAAAGGTCGAGATGAGTATCCATAGGAAATCCTCCTTTTCTCTCATTATAAAAGGAGGATCCCTCCTGTCAATCCGATTCTGGGGGCTCCCGATTTGCCGCCGGAGAAACCAGAAATCGGACCTCTTCCAGATTACCCGGCTCCAGCACAAATTCACCACTCCTATACAATGTTCTCGCCGTTGTTTCTGCCTCCTCAATACTCCCTGCATTCACCGTAAATTCTTCGGATACCGTTTCTTCAATAATGACTGTATATTGCATAGTCCTCCCCCATAACCGGATCATCCATGTTTCTGTATTTCATCAGGACTTTAACCGAAAAGATAATCCAAAGCGTCCCAGGGCGAAGGGAACTCCTCCACCCAGCAGTCCCCATGGCTGTTGTCCATGGCTCCCCAGGTTCCATTCTCTTTATTTCTGTACAGCAGCCGGGTCTTCACCGGCTCCTGCCCGGTTGGGCATTTCCAGATGCGTTTTTCCTCCCATGCAAGCCAGGCCTCCAGAAACTGATGGGCCCTCCTTCGGCTGACCACATGAATGAGACTATCCTCCTTTGGATACGGTCCTTGTTCTCCATAGATTGCATCGAGTCCATGAACCGTATCGTATAGAAGATGGGTCATTCTCCATGCTGCCCGCTTAAGATCTTCCCTGGCCTGGTCCATGTCTTCCAAAAGGGCCCGTACATCCGTGATAATCTCTGTTTCCCGTACTTTCCTTATTACATAGTCATTAAAATTATAATTTTCAATCCATTGTACCAGATTTTGTGCCATTTTCTTCATGAAAATCCCCATTCCCCTGTTCTTCGCAGAGACCTCCAGGGTAATGGGAATCAGATTTCCACCATCTGTCATATAATGGATAGAAATGCCGATGTCCCCTTCTCCAATCTCCTGAAAAGATACAGCTCCCCGTCCGTCCATGGCCCACTCAATCAACTGCCTGACCATTTCCCTGTTTATAGTGCCCGCCTCCCTGCCATTGACTTCACTACCTCCATATAAAAGGTGATCCGATCATAGATCGATTAAATGCAAATAGCAAGGGGGGTAGGAAAAATACCATGTATAGCCATCAAGCATACAAAATGGATTTTTTAACAGTTTATGTCATAAATACAAGGCCACTGACCGCTGTCAGGAAAGTCAATCAACAGCACTCTTACTGTTACCCATGCCGTAGGCTGACCAGCTTTCCTAGCTGCTAGCAGCTAGAAGCTAGAGGCCCCCATCCGTTCAGACGTCCACCCAGCCACAAAACCGCCGCAGGCTGATCCGCTCAAGGCTCAAGGCTAAAAGCTCAAGGCCCCATCCGTTCGCATGCGCTTAGCCATACAGCGCCAAACCAATCAAAAACCCCGAAGAGATTACTCTCTCGGGGTTCTACTTATTTCACAACTCTCTGGGGATGGTACTTATTGTACACATAGAACAGCTTATCCGCCATGAAGGAAACCACTTCATTTCCTTCCAGGATATCCGCCCAGTATTCCGGCAGGAAGCCCGTACCGAAACGAACACCTTCCATGGCGCCGGTAACTACGGCGGTGGTACTGCTCTTTCCGCTGTGATTGGCAGATACGATGAGGGCATCCAAAGGATCATCCACGGCCAGGGTGCAGTACACCGCAATGGCCAGGGCCTCTTCCGCATTGCAGCCGCTGCCCAGGGAGGAAATACTGTCAATATGGTCCCAGGTCCCCGTCTTCCCGGCGGGATGGTTATTGGCCTGTTCTTCCGCTGCTCCCAGCAGGGAGAGGATGGGATCGGTCTTATGCATTTTTCCCAGCAGGGTCTCCGCCCGCTCCAGTGCCTTCGGCAGGGTAAGACCATAGGCGAGGCAGGCAATGATGGCTGCCAGGCCGCCGGCGGCGTAGTAGGCCACGGGGTTCGAATGGGAAAGGGCTGCCGCCTTTACCGCTTCATCAAAGGCTGCCTTGCTGTCCCCTGCAAAAAGGAGACCAATAGGGATAGCCCTTGCCAGGGCGGCGCTTCCCTTGCTGTCATTGACTTTGACCTTTGTGGATCCCCGGCTGTCTTTGGAAAAGGCGCCCAAAAGTCCCTCTTCCGGATTTCTCCGGGCATGCATGAATTTTTCCCGTAAAAGGCAGAATTCCCTCTCGTGGGGCTGCCGTCTCATCCAGGTCCTCTGTCCCCGCCGGGGCTCTTCCCCGGTCTGGCTGTAGTACCAGCGCATGTAGCCCCGATAAATGCCGTCCACCAGATCCAGTTTCTTTGCATCAGCCCACAGGATCCCATCGATCGTAGCCAGTATCATCTGTGTGTCATCAGAGATGGGTGCTTTCCTTCCATTTTTGGAATCCCGTACCAGCGTCCTGAGTCCAAAAGGTCCAAATCTGTGCTGAATACGACCTACGGAGAAACTCTGCAGCGGATACCCCAATGCATCCCCGCAGGCACTGCCGTACAGGGCGCCACGAAATTTTTCTATGTCCGCCATGCTCTCCTCCTTTTCTTCAGTACCAGGTCCTTCCTGCTTGCCGGCGGGTGATGTCCTTCCCATTTGTCCCTCTCCCGCTGGAAAAGAAAAGTTTCTGCAAATCCAAATACTTCACAGAAACTTTTACTCACACAGTCAGGATGACCTACTCCTGAATCTTATCCTTTTGTCTTTATTATAGCATATTTCTATAGTTTTATTAAACAATCAAGTGGAAAAAGTATGCAAGGTAACCATTGGCGTATATGCATTATGGAGAGCCCCATCAGCCCCGATTTCACCCTGCCAGGATGGCGAAAAGGGACGCCGCAATTTCCAGAGTCCCTATGGCCGGCACTCCGTAGACAAATTTCTTATGCCGCGTCTTGTGGTGGAAATAATGCATACCCAGGAAGGCCCCCAGGAAACCGCCGGAAAGGGCGGAAAGGAGGAGTGTCTTCTCGGAAATCCGCCACCGTCCATGGATGGCCTTCCACTTGTCCAGCCCGAAAAGGCAAAAGGCCAAAAGATTCACAGCCAGGAAATAAAGGAAATATTCCCTCATACTACTCTCCGCAGGTCATAAGGTAGTCGGACACCGCTTTATCCAGGTCGTCCAGGAAATTCTTATCCGGCGGCATGCTGGCAATCATGGAGAGGGTGTCATTGTTCGTCCGATATACCAGGCTTTTCACGATGCTGCACCAGACGCCATGGATCTGCAGGAGCACTTCCCTGTTTCCCGGCGATGTCTCCGCAAGGCGCCGGATGCTTTCGCAGAGATTCCGGAAGGCAAAGGCATTGAACTCTTCCCGGTCCTCCAGGTACCAGGTAAAGCTGCCATTTGCTTTTTTGTAATTGTCATACAATACCAGTTTCGATTCCATAGGAAAACCTCCTGAATGATAGTGAGTTGGCTGGTTAACGAATTAGTATGGAAAACGATGGATTCCAAAGTTAGGAGTGAGGAGTTAGGAGTGAGGAGTGGTGGTGTGCCGCATCAAATTATATGGCGGCACGAGATTTTATAAAACATCAAAACTCTGCCCAAGTATTGAGATTGGGATGATAAGATAAACGATTTCCAAAACCTTGGACAGGAATATAATACGGCGGCGCAATATGAATTGTGCGCCGCACCTTCACTCCTGACTCCTAACTCCTCACTAACTGCCAATTCATATTTTACCGATTTGAAACTACTTTCCCTCCCCCAAAGAGAACCATTTCACGGTTTCTTTCTTTTTATTTTCTCCGCAGAAATAAGCGGTGCCTTTCATTTTTCTGAAAGTCTTATCGCCGGTATCCACGATGTCCCCGTTTTCCACCGGGGGATAGAGGCCATCCACCGGGACCAGTTTCTTTACGATGGTCTGCCCCGTTCCATCGTCTGCGGCAAAGTAGATCGGGCGAAGTCCCTTCGGCCCCTTCTTTCCCCTTTCCGGCAGGAAAAAGGTGCCCGGGAATCCCATGATTTCCTGGCCCACCGTCCATCCTTCCTCCGAAGGACTGAGAACCAGGAGCATAGGATTCCCCTCTTTATCGGTATAGGGGCTTGAAAGGAGAACCATTGCCTCTTCCTTTCCATCCCCATCGAGGTCCGTGAGGCAGGCGGTGTAAGTCATATCACTCCTGTCCATGGTGGAATCGGAGAAGTAAGAAACGAGGGCCTCCCGGATATCCGGATGCTCTTCCTGCAGGGAACACTGCCGCTTCACCTTCTTCGGCAGCCACCCCTCCCCCGCCGTTGGAGCGGCGAGGGCCAGAGTCTCCACCACTTTCCCGTCCTTCTCCACGGACACCGTGGAGATATCCTCTGCCTCTATGGAAAGGGGTAAAAGAAGCAGCAGTCCTGCCGCCAGGATTTTACATGTATGGGTCATTCATTTCCTCCGAAAAGATGGTTCTTTTCTTTATTATAACCCATGGAGGGGGGATAAGGAGCAGGGGAACGGCCAAAGGCAGGGGGACAGCAAAGACTTCAGAAGCCAGACAGTCCGATGGCAGACAGGACCGGCAGCTTTTCGAGTTGTAACACCTTCACAGGCATTCACCGGAAAGATTTTGGGGTTCCTCGGAACTGTAGCGATTTTTATCAGTAGAGCCATACGGCATTCCCACACCGCCCGAAATGACGGGGCCAGTAATCAAAAAAAGCGGCGCTATATAATCCGTGCGCCGCCACCTCCTTAGCCACTTCAGTCACCTCAGTCACTTTAGCCACCTTTCCATTCCCATCAATCCATCCTGCGGCTTTGCCGATAAATACATATTCCCTTCCTTGAACCCCAGCGGATCTGCCGCCATCGGAAAAATCAGCCGCCGGAGGCGGCGTTATATACGGTCTCCCTTTCCTCTTAAGCGAAGCGCCCCACCCGGTTGGCAAGCGCAACGCCGCCAACCCACAACCCGCTTCCACAAGCGAAGCGGCGTGGAAGCTACAACCCTTATGCCCCCTCCCCATGATTGGGCCAGCCGGTTATTACAGATATATATCCTGCGGCGCTATATAATTTGTGCGCCGCCACCTTCCCCTCGGCCGCAGGCCGTTACCCCTCAGCCACTTCCCACCAATCCCCTCAATCCATCCTGCGGCTTTGCCGCGGCCCTTCTCCAAGGGCCTGCATGCTTGGGGATAGTGGAGACTTCAGACGTCAGACAAGCAGACAAAACTGGCAGCCTTTCGAGTGGTAACACCGTCACAGGCATTTATCCGGGAGATTTCTCGACTCTCTCTCACATACGATTCTTACATGTACCTTCATTCCGGCGCTTACCACCGCTCGAAATGACGTTAGGGGGAAGTATTATCACCGGATGGAATACGGCATTTCTGAAAAATGATGGATCCCGTAATCAAAAGCCGGCGCTATATTATTTCTGCGCCGCATCCTCCCCCTCAGCCACTTTAGTCACCTCAGCCACCTTAGTCACCTTTCCATTCCCATCAATCCATCCTGCGGCTTTGCCGCGCCCCTTCTCTAAGGGGCTGCTTGCTGAGGATAGTGGAAACTTCAGAAGCCAGACAATAAGACATCAGACAGAATCAGCGGCAGAGCCGCAGTCAGGCCTCCTAAAGCGGCGCTATTCAATTTGTGCGCCGCCACCACCACTCCTCACTCCTCACTCCTCACTCCTCACTTTCCAGCCACCTCAGTCACCTCAGCTACTTTTCCCTTTCAGCCACTTTTCTCCCATCCACTATCCCCATGAAAAAGCAATTACAATTTCCTTATAGAACCATATAGAAAAATTTCATAGTGGGTAGTCCAAACAGGTTGAAAATAATCTTTTCTTCATTTTTCAGCCAATATCAGTCTTTTTCGAGATAGTTCAATAGCAAACATAAGGTTAGTGGCCTATGGTGACAGTTTCTGTCTATTCCCTTTTCTCTCCAATTGGTGTATGATAATCACCGGCACAAGATATTGTGTAGTTGCTACTGGCAAACACACAATATTTTGTATAGTTCGCATAATATCGAAAAATCAACGCCAATTGCGCAGAAATCATAGAAGTGCCTTACAGGGGAGTGTTTAGTATGGAAAACAGGGACCAGATGAGTGAAATTCACGTCAAAACGAATGTAATCAAGAGAAACGGCCAGGAAGTGTCTTTTGATATTACCAAGATCATCAACGCCATCGGCAAGGCGAATAAGGAAGTGGAATCCATCCACCAGATGAATGAATTCCAGATTCGCGCTGTGGCAGATATGATTGCCAAGAAAATTGCTTCTTTCCCCCATGCAGTAAACGTGGAAGATATCCAGGACATGGTGGAAAAGGGCATCATGGAAATGCGGGGTTACGAAGTAGCCCAGAAATATGTGCGCTACCGGTACAAGAGAGAAATCTCCCGCAAGAGCAACACCACCGATGACGGCATCCTGTCCCTCATCGACCTTTCCAATGAAGAAGTGAAGCAGGAAAATTCCAATAAGAACCCGGTCATCAATTCCACCCAGCGTGACTACATGGCCGGCGAAGTATCCAAGGACCTCACAAAGCGTCTCCTCCTGCCGGAAGATATCGTGAAAGCCCATGAAGAGGGGATCATCCATTTCCACGATGCCGATTACTTTGCCCAGAGGGAACACAACTGCGACCTCATCAACCTGGAAGACATGCTGCAGAACGGCACCGTCATCAGCCAGACCCTGATTGAGAAGCCCCATTCCTTCTTCACCGCCTGCAACGTAACCACCCAGATTGTGGCACAGGTAGCATCGAACCAGTATGGCGGCCAGTCCTTTACCCTGGCCCACCTGGCTCCCTTCGTGGACGTGAGCCGCAAGAAGATTACAAAGGAAGTCATGGAAGAGCGGAAAGAAACCGGCGAATCCATGGATCCTGCTATCATTGAAAAAATCGTGGAACGTCGGCTGAAGGAAGAAATCAAATCCGGCATCCAGACTATCCAGTACCAGCTCATCACCCTCATGACCTGCAACGGACAGGCTCCATTTGTCACCATGTTCATGTACCTGGACGAAGTACCGGACGGACAGACCCGGAAGGACCTGGCCATGATTATCGAAGAAGTGCTTCGCCAGCGTATGCAGGGCGTGAAGAATGAAAAGGGCGTATGGATTACCCCTGCCTTCCCGAAGCTTATTTACGTGCTGGATGAAGACAATATCCACGATGATTCCCCCTACTACTACCTCACGAAGCTGGCTGCGGAATGCACGGCCAAGAGAATGGTGCCGGACTACATTTCCGCCAAGATCATGAAGCAGATGAAGAACGGCGATGTGTATCCCTGCATGGGCTGCCGCTCCTTCCTCACTCCGGACACCGAAGGTCTGGGACCCAAGGGCCAGCATAAATACTACGGCCGGTTCAACCAGGGCGTGGTCACCATTAACCTGGTAGACGTTGCCTGCTCCTCCGGCGGCGACATGGATAAGTTCTGGAAAATCCTGGAAGACCGCCTCGAACTTTGCCACCGGGCTCTTCGCTGCCGCCATGAACGGCTGCTGGGCACCGTATCCGATGTGGCACCGATTCTCTGGCAGTACGGCGCACTGGCCCGCCTGAAGAAGGGTGAAACCATCGATAAGCTCCTCTTCAACAACTACAGCACCATTTCCCTGGGCTATGCAGGACTCTATGAAATGTGCGTCCGCATGCTGGGCGTGTCCCACACCACCGAAGAGGGCCGCAAGTTTGCCATGAAGGTCATGCAGAAGCTGAACGATAAATGCGCGGAATGGAGAAAGAAAGAAAACATTTCCTACTCCGTCTATGGCACCCCCATGGAATCCACCACCTACAAGTTTGCTAAGTGCCTGCAGAAGCGGTTCGGCATCATCCCCGGTGTGACAGACAAGAACTACATCACCAACAGCTACCACGTCCATGTGGCAGAAAAGATTGATGCCTTCCACAAGCTGAAATTCGAATCGGAATTCCAGAAACTCTCCCCCGGCGGCGCTATTTCCTACATCGAAGTACCGAACATGCAGACCAATATTCCCGCTGTCCTCACGGTGATGAAGTACATCTACGAAAACATCATGTACGCAGAACTGAACACGAAGAGCGACTACTGCATGGTCTGCGGCTACGACGGCGAGATCAAGATTGTGGAAGATGAAAACGGCAAGCTCGTCTGGGAATGCCCGAACTGCGGCAACCGTGACCAGCACAAGATGAGCGTAGCCAGAAGAACCTGCGGCTACATCGGCACCCAGTTCTGGAACCAGGGCCGCACCCAGGAAATCAAGGACAGAGTACTGCACCTGTAAGACCAGAAAGCTTTCATCCCAAATTCCTGATACTTACTCCGGCCATCAGTTAGGAGTGAGAAGTTAGGAGTTAGGAGTGAAGGTGCGGCGCACGATTCATAAAGCGCCGCAAATTATAAATACATAACCAGCCCCCACTGGCAACTGCTGATGGGGGCTCCCTATTGGCACCGGAGCAGGTCCGCTTTGCGGCAATGGAATTCTTCATGCGGCGCATCTTTTTATCCGCGCCGCATCCAACACTCCTCACTCCTCACTCCTCACTTTTATCTCTGACCTTACTTTAGAGCCAATGTCCCCTTCCCTATAACTACAAAAGGAGTTTCCATGAAATACGCTAACTTTAAACAATACGACATCGCCAACGGGCCGGGTATCCGGTTCTCCCTCTTCGTTTCCGGCTGCACCCACCACTGCAAGGGCTGCTTCAACCCGGAAACCTGGGACTTCAACTACGGTAAGCCTTTCACAAAGGACGTGGAAGACTTCATCCTGAAGGAAGTGGGCCATGAATTCTACGAAGGCATGACCCTCCTGGGCGGGGAACCGATGGAACCGGTGAACCAGAAAGGACTCCTCCCCCTGGTGAAGCGGTTCAAGGAAATGTACCCTAAAAAGACCCTCTGGTGCTTCACAGGGTACCTCTACGACCGGGACCTTCTTGGCCACTTCGCCAAGGTCATGCCGGAAACCATGGAACTCCTGAAGCGCATCGACGTCCTGGTGGACGGGGAATTCATGCTGGACAAGAAGGATGTGACCCTTCTGTTCAAAGGTTCTTCCAACCAGCGCACCATCGACGTGCCAAAGAGCCTCAAAGCCGGAAAGATCATTACCTGGGACCCTGGAGATACAAGCATGTCCCCAAATTCGAAGATTTGAGCATAAAAAAGCACCCCGCAGGGGTGCTTTTTTAGCATGCTAACGTTGAGAGTCACTGGAGCGGGGGCTTCTAGCTCCTAGCTGCTAGCTTTCAGGAAAGCTCTACAGCCTACGTCATGAATTCTGTCCGGTTCTACCCGATTGGAAAGCGCCGCAGGCGAACCAACTTTCCTGGTTGCTAGAAGCTAATAGCTAGAAGCTCCGCCCCATTGACTCTGCCCGTCAGCGCTCAATCCCAACAACTCAGTCTTCTAAGTCATCCAGGACGGGGATTTCTTCTTCCTTTTCCACACGGGCCATCTTCCGCTGGCGGAAAATGGTGCGGCAGCCTTCCGCTGCCAGCTCCAGGGCCAGGCAGATGAGGAGGATGCCAATGCCGGCCTGGGCATAAGGGCCCCAGTCGGTGGCACCATTCATGATCATGAGCACCTGGTTCCGTACGATAATGGCCAGGGAACTGATGGTAACCACCATCATGAAGGCCATGGGGAACAGGAACATTTTGTTATTCTTCCCCGCATTGCCCAGCCAGGTCGCCACGGCCAGGAGGCCGATGCCTGCCAGCAGCTGGTTTGCCGCGCCGAAGAGGCCCCAGATCTTCATGAAGCCTCCCATGCCCAGCATGATGCCGAAAAATACGGTGATAATAGTGGCGAAATAGGGATTTACCATGATTTTCTTGAAGGTGCCGTCAATATCCTTCGGTGTCTGTCCCGGTTCCAGCCAGAATTCCTGGAACATGAAGCGGGCCAGCCTCGTTGCCGTATCGAGGGATGTGAGGCAGAAAGCGGAATAGGTCAGTACCAGCAGGGTGTACATGCTCGTTTCCAGGGAAGCCATGCCGGGGATAGCACCAATCATGGCAGCAATGCCGCCGGCAAAGATATCGGTGGCCCCCTTGATGTGTCCCGTCTCCCGGGCATAGGCAATGGCGCAGAGAGTAATAATGGCCAGCACGCATTCCAGCAGCATGCCGCCGTAGGCGATGGGCTTGGCGTCGGACTCTTTATCCAGCTGCTTTGACGTGGTGCCGGAGGAAACGAGGGAATGGAAACCGGAAATGGCGCCGCAGGCTACGGTGGTAAAGAGGATGGGGAACAGGTACTGGACGCCGTTGCCGTTATCCACGGAGAATCCGGTGTACGCCGGGAACAGGTCCGGGTTAATATCCGGATGGGCCCCCACAATGCCCACCACCGCCACAATGAGCATGGCGTAGAGAAGGAACGAGGACAGGTAGTCCCGGGGCTGCAGGAGAATCCACACCGGCGTTACGGAGGCGATGGTGATATAGAGACCGATGAGCCACATCCAGGTGGTGGTGGAGAAATAAAAGGGATGGAAATTCATACCGATGGCCATGCAGATGACGATGGCCGCTACCCCAAGGATAGTGGACGCCGCCATGCCCGTATGCCGGCGGTAGACGGCAAAGCCGAAAACAATGGCTACCGCTATAAAGAGCATGGATACCATGGCCACAGAGGCCTGGGTGGCGCTCTTCGCTTCATTCACTACCCCATTTTCATAGACCGCACCGAAGGTGGAGGCCACGATGGCTGCAAAGGCCGCCACCACCAGAATCAGGGTGAGATAGGAAAAGATAATGAAAAGCTGTTTTGCCCGTTTGGACATGTTGGCAGAAATGATTTCCCCGATGGACTGGCCATTGTGGCGGACCGAAGCGAAGAGGGCGCCGAAATCATGGACGCCGCCAAAGAAAATGCCTCCCACCAGGACCCAGAGGGTCACCGGCAGCCATCCGAACATGGCCGCCCCGATGGGTCCCGTAATGGGTCCTGCACCGGCGATGGACGAGAAATGATGGCCCATGAGCACCGGCGCCTTGGCCGGTACATAGTCCACCCCATCTTCCATGGTATGGGCAGGGGTAGGAATATCACCTTTTCCTACACCCCATTGCTTCACGAGCCATCGGCCATAGAAGATATAACCACATAACAGAATCACTAAGCAGATAGAAAGCAGTACCAGGGTATTCATACATGGTCCCCCCTTGAACAAATAGAGAGTGAGTAACTGAAATGGCTAATATGAAACAGGCATTGACTGCCAATCGTTATGCAGGGAAATTTACAGCTGCCGGGATCACGCTTCCTTTAAGAGGCGGCTCCGGGCAAATACCTGGCGCAGCCCCTTTTCCATGCATTTTCCAGCCCGGTTGAAACGGAATCGGCCGGTAGAAAGGTCCAGGGCCCCTGCATGGATTTCCATCCACCCGTGGAAGGAATAGAGGAAGGTCCTGTAAAAACGACAGGCCTCCAGTTCCTTTGCCGCCTCTTCGTCCATGGAATCGCAGATAAAGATAGGCGATACATAGGTATACATATGGCCGGAACCGATGTGGGCCATATCCAACCCTGCTTCACAGGCATAGTTCCAGAGTTCCCTGAACAGGGGTACCGTCAGGTGGGGCACCGTAAAGACGAACAGGAACTCCTCCTGCGCCGTACTCCAGAGGGTAGACGAATGGAAGAGAAAATATTTCTCCGCCTTCTCATAGTATTCACAAACCGCTGCGAGCCGGGCCTTTCCGGAAAAGAAGGGCCGCTCCATATGGACGGCCTCCCGGAACCCCTCACCTTCCTCCTTTCCTCCATCAAACCGGGTAATCGTATAGTAGCGGCGGTAACCGGCCAGGAGCCGCTCCACCGCCTCCTCCCTTTCTCCCATGGTGCCTCCTTTCATGTAAAAATGTAATCCGTAAAAAACATTATGTAATGGTATTTGCTTAAATATACTCTATTTTTAGAATTTTCTCCAATAGAAGAAACTCATAGAGATTGCAAAGGATAATGAGATGCACTTATAGGAGATGCAATAGATCAGTGAGGAGTGAGGAGTGAGGAGTGGTGGTGTGCGGCGCATCAAATGGTAGAGCGCCGCGAAATATAGATGCCTATTCCGCGGCAAAACCGCATCCATCCTGCGGCTTTGCCGCGCCCCTTCTCTAAGGGGCTGCATGACAGGAAAAGAGTTGAGAGTTGAGAGTTGAGAGTTGAGAGTTGAGAATTGATGTTCAGCAGCGAAGCCTCAAAAAGCTGCATGCTATTGGTCATCTCACATGTTGAGAAAATTGGTAAGCAAGTTCCCCCTTGGAGAAGGGGGACGGCCAAAGGCCGGGGGATGGATCCGCCTCGCAGAGGCGGGACCTGCAATAGATAATTCAAACCAATTTCATGTCTGTCCATTCTCCCCCCTTGGTGCAACCCTCTTCAAGAGCCTGCATGCTGGGGATGGTGGAAACTTCAGAAGCCAGACAATCAGACAGAATCAGCGGCTTCGCCGCAGTCAGTCTTCATAAGGCGGCGCTATTCAATTTGTGCGCCGCCTCCACCACTCCTAACTCCTCCCTCCTCACTCCTCACTTTTTCCCCTCAGTCACTTTTTCCCTTTCAGCCACCTCATTCCTTCCTGTCAATTCCCTGCTTTTCTCCAGTACGATTTTAGCCATTCCTATTATCATTTAGTACTCTTCCAACGCAAAAAAATTCCTGCCAGTGGGGAAACTGACAGGAATTTATGGAGAGAGGGTAAATTATTATCAAGAAAATCCAATGTCAAAAAGATAAGAAAGAGCACACCTCCTTTATCTACCACATCACCGATATTTCCTGTCTTCACGGGGAATTGAATCCAGGAAAACGATGAATGTCTTCAGTTGACCACCGGTCAACTTATGTTCATATTATAGCACCTTTTTCTTAAAGTGCAAGTACTTTAAAATAAATTTATTTTGTTCATTTTTATTAAACGTTAGCATTATTATCGTTATATATATTACAATTTAATTACCGAAAGTAAAATAAAAAAGGACCGTCCCTTGACGGCCCTTTTTATGCCTATTCCGTAAGATTTACTGCATCATGGATTCCAGCTGGTTAATGAATTCTTCCTGGGGAATGGCACCGATCATGCGGTTCACTTCCTGGCCATCCTTGAAGAGGACGATGGTAGGAATGGACATGATGTCGAACTGTCCTGCCAGTTCCTGCATTTCGTCTACGTCTACTTTGCAGAAGTTCACTTTGTCCCCCAGTACCTTTTCCGCATTTTCCATGACCGGAGCCATCATCCGGCAGGGGCCGCACCAGGTGGCCCAGAAGTCGATGAGGCTGTAACCTTTATGGTTCGTAATTTCATTGGCAAACTGTTCATTGTTGTGGATTTCAGTAATCATAAATATCGCTCCTTATCTGTATCATTACATTTAACTCTTTCGATGTATTTATTATATCACAAACCATCTATCGTGCAAGGAGTAAATTGATAGACTTGAATATTTCAATTGAGAGGATAGATTTGAGATTTGAGATTTGAGAGTTGAGCTCCCGCGGCTGTGCCGCAAAGGCCCAGCCTGCGGCGCTTCTAATGGCTCAGTTCCGCTGCCTGACGACTGGCGGCTCCGCTGAGGCCCTCAATTCTCTTGCCTCAAATCTCAATTCTTTCCCTGAAGCCCGCAGCCCCAACGCAGTTGACTCCAAACGGCAGTACCAGAAAAGCGGCCGGATGGCTCCGACCGCTTTTCCTTCCTTTATTTCTTATGTTTCCCATAGAGGTCGTAGGATACGGCCTGTTCATCGTAATGGTTCATACGGACAGGCTGCCGTGCTGCATAGCCTACGGCGATGATACAGAAGGGATCCAGTTCATCAGGGATATCCAGAATATGGCAGAGATGGACTTTTCTGTCCTGGTAAGGGTACACCTGCATCCACAGGGTAGAGAGGCCCAGGTGCTCCGCTTCAATGAGAATATTCTGGGCTGCTGCGGCGCAGTCGAAGGACCATTCCTCAGGGAAGGAAATGCCCTCTTTCTTGCCTACAATGACAATGGCTGCCGATGCCTTCCGGGCAGGTCCGGCGATGATGCTGTTATGGGAAATAGCCTTGACCAGGTCTTCCTGGGTAACGATGATGAAATCCCGGGATTTCTGGTTGCCCACAGCCCTTGCCTGCATGCCCGCTTTCACCAGTGTCAGCAGCTGGTCATCGGGAACCGGGGTGAGTTCCTTGAAATAGCGGCAGGTACCTCTTCTGAAAATTTCGTCCATGGTTCTTCCTCCTTCATATGTTTGTAATGTTATTATAGGATATCTGTGTAATATGTTACGCTCCCCATTCAAAGAAGGGGGCTTATCTATTTATATTTATTATATCATAGTGTCATGGGAGAACTCATGGAAGGTACAAAAAAGTAAGTGTCAAGTTTTCCTCGGTAATTCATTTGACTGTCGATGATTACTATCTCCGTGGCTTCGGTTTTATCAGTATTTCTGTATAGCTCTGGCCAGTCTCCCCATTGGTGAAGAAGAAGCTCCATAAACGCCTATACGTCCCTCCAGGCATCCCGGCCTATAGTTTCTCATTTTACGCTTCTGCGCCTCACTCCGGACATTCTGAGCGATTTTACGCTCTGCCTGCACCGCAGCCTTGTGCATGGCTCTATCCATCTTTTTGTAGCTTTTCCCATTAGCATGGTACAGGAGAGCTGCTGTAAGTGTTTTATTCTTCCGGGCGGTCAATACCCAAACCATACACTCCATTCCCTCGCTGGACCAGCTCCGTCCCTGCCGCTTCATGCGATAGCTGTAAAACCGGTGATTTGTTTCTGCAGTACCCAGGTGAATCTCTGTATGGATGCCGCGCTGACTCAGGCTGGGGATATAGGGAGCATTTCTCTCCAGATAGCTCTGCAGCTTGTCTACCTCCTCCAAATCCTCCTCTGTCCGGGCGCAGCTCCGGGCAGTATCCATCCATACGGGAATCTGTTTCATAATATCGTCGGTCTGGTGAAGTTCTCGGATAATACGGTCTATCAGTTTCCTGTTGCAGAAGCTGAGCCGGGTCCGGATCTTTTCATGCACATGATAGCAGTCGAGGAAGTGCTGGTGATCCAGGCAGCCTTCTACCATTCGCTCAAAGTCCTGAAACTGGTATCCGGACCCTCCATCCCCATTCGACAGCACTGTGGTCTTAGACAGGTCATAGTGCCCAAGCAGATAGCTTCTTACCATTGCAAAAAGTTCTTTCCTGCTGGTAGATGCAAAGCAGCGAAGTCCTACCAGTTCTGTCCTGTTGCCATTTTTCCTGACTCCCTCATATACCTGGAGGCGGTGCACTTCCGAAACGCTGCCTTTCTCCTTGTTCTTGAGTACAATTCCATCTCCTTCAATCGCTATAATTTCCGGCTGTGTCGGCTTTTCAACCTTTTCCTCTTCTGCCAATGCTTTTTCATAAGCCTTTGCCTTCTTACCGGCATAATTCTTGAGTGAGATAACGGACTGATGGGAGATGGTAATCCCTGCCAGGCTTTGCAGGAGTTCGCTGGCACTGCGGGATGTGGTAATTGCGACAGTCTCGACAATCCGCTCAATCATTCCCAGGCTGTAGTGTTTTCTGGGTTCAAAGCCCATTTTGCAGTCCAGGGGATAGAAGCTCTTCCCATCTTTCTGCAGAAGTCTTCGGGCATAGGTTAGCTCTCCATAGCGGCAGTAAATCGTCCTAGAGTCCCGGCGCGCCACACGCCACCCCTGTGACCTGTAAATCTGAGACAGCTCAGTGTCAATACGCGCCAGGGCCATAGCTATAAGCTGACAGTTCATTTCAGTGAGCCAATGAGTTAGCTTCCTTTCAGCCTCGATAGAGTCATCAGATTCCTTAATGAGAGAAATGACTGCTCCTATTGCATTTTCACTCCAAATTTCTCCAGTTTTTGTTATAATATCCATGAGGAAAGCCCTTTCTTTGTTTTATTCTTTGTCACGGAAATTATAACATTTCCACTCAAGGGGAGGCTTTCCTCTTTTATTGTTTCTGGAAAAATTCCCCTACCGAGTAAAATTTTACACTAAGTACAAAAAAGGATATCCATGAACTACCATGGATATCCTGCCACTTCTGGTGGAGCATAGGGGGATCGAACCCCTGACCTCAAGATTGCGAACCTTGCGCTCTCCCAGCTGAGCTAATGCCCCGTTACGTTTCTATATTGTACCCCTTTGGGCAGGGAGTTGCAAGCGGGCAGAGTCACCGTTCTGGAGCTTCCAGCTTTTAGGAAGGCTGGCCAGCCTACGGCATGAGCATTGATCAGGTATAACTGAAAGAAGCGCCGCAGGCGAATCAGCTTTCCTAATAGCCAGCAGCTAGAAGCTAGCAGCCCCATGCCGGTGACTCTATCCACTATCCTCCGCAGCCCTATTTCCCAAACGTTTTCTTTGCGTTCTTGCAGAACCGGTCCACAATGCGGTCGTAGACGGCGGTGGGATTGCTCTCGGAGCCCCGAACCCGGCTGTCTTCGCTGGTGGCCACCAGTTTGCCTGTTTTCACGTCATACCATTCAAAGGTCACTGCCACGGAAGCACAGGGTACATAGTAAGATGGCACATATTCGGGATAGGTCTCGGTACGGTAGAATTCATGCCAGTGGCCGTCCCTATCCCTCCAGGCATCCCGTACCTCCACGTCCCGCCATTCCGTATGGGCAGGAACCAGATAGGAATCCACCTGCCACAGGGTAAGTTTCGGATAGATATAGATGTCTGCTCCTGCCGCTTCTTTGGGCACAATGGACGATGGCTGGTCTTTGACTTCCGTAGAAACTGCTTCCGCTGCCAATGTTTTTATGGATTCCGGTGCCGGCTGGGCGGCGAGGACCCTGGGCCCTTTGATTTTTGATACCCGTTTATAGAAGTCTTCTTTCAGCTTCATGTCCCGGGCTTCGCTGGTCATCCCGGACTCCGATGTATCCATGGCATCGATGTAGATGGTTTTCACGCCTTTGAAGTCGTAGGTACTGTCTTCCCAGGATGTATAGTCCGCAAGGACTGTGGGCAGCGAGAAGAACAGAAAGATGGCAGCTATGAAGGCTATGATTGTCTTTTTCATAAGGTCTCCTTTCTCTCTCCTTCCCCTATTGTACCATGGTCTATGGTATAAAAAAATCCGCACCCATAGGGTACGGATTTTTTATGGACCTTATCAAAGGCTGTTGGTAGCTTTCAGCCGGGTAATAGCACGGAGAAGGGCCATTCTTGCCCGTTCCACGTCGAGATTTTCTTCGTGGCGGACCAGCCGTTCTTCAGCACGCTTTTTAGCGGCCTGGGCACGGGCTACGTCAATGTTTTCCGCCAGTTCAGCCAGCGGAGCAATGACATTGACCTTGCTGTTTTTGGTTTCAAGGAATCCGCCAAAAACCGCAATCCGTTCCTCTTTGTCTGCCTTTTTCACGCGGACTACGCACATTTCAAGGGCAGCAGCCAGGGGAAGGTGCCGTTTCATGACAGCGAATTCGCCGTCTTCTGCACGGGCAACCACCATGTCTACGCCGTCATCTTTGTAGATGGCGCCGTCCGGACTGATGACTTCCACATGCATAGGATTCGTAAGGGTATCAGCCATGGCTTATTCCCCTTTCTTCATCTTTTCAGCCTTTTCGATTGCTTCATCAATGGTTCCCACCATGTAGAATGCACCTTCCGGAAGGTCATCATGCTGGCCGGCAAGGATTTCCTTGAAGCCGCGGATGGTTTCTTTCAGTGGTACATATCTTCCCGGGGAGCCTGTGAACTGTTCAGCTACGAAGAACGGCTGAGACAGGAATCTCTGAATCTTTCTGGCACGAGCAACGATCAGCTTATCATCGTCGGAAAGTTCTTCCATACCGAGGATGGCGATGATATCCTGCAGTTCTTTGTAACGCTGCAGAATAGCCTGTACGCCGCGGGCCACTTCATAGTGTTCCTTACCGAGGACGTTGGGGTCCAGGATACGGGAGGTGGAGTCCAGCGGATCTACGGCCGGATAAATACCGAGTTCTGCAATGGAACGGTTCAATACGGTGGTAGCATCCAGATGGGTGAATACGCCTGCCGGAGCCGGGTCGGTGAGGTCATCGGCCGGTACGTAGACAGCCTGTACAGAGGTAATGGAGCCTTCCTTGGTGGAAGTGATTCGTTCCTGCAGTTCGCCGATATCGGTAGCCAGGGTTGGCTGGTAACCTACGGCGGATGGCATACGGCCGAGCAGTGCGGATACTTCGGAGCCTGCCTGTACGAAACGGAAAATGTTATCTACGAAGAGAAGCACGTCCTGGTGTTCTTTATCGCGGAAGTATTCAGCCATGGTCAGACCGGTGAGGGCAACTCTCATACGAGCTCCCGGCGGTTCGTTCATCTGGCCGTATACCAGGGCAACCTTGTTGAGGACGCCGGAGTCTTTCATTTCGCCCCAGAGGTCGTTGCCTTCACGGGTTCTTTCGCCTACGCCGCAGAATACGGAGCAGCCGTTATGTTCAGATGCCACGTTGTGGATCAGTTCCTGAATGAGGACGGTCTTACCTACGCCTGCACCGCCGAACAGACCGACCTTACCACCTTTTGCGTATGGGCAGATGAGGTCGACGACTTTGATGCCGGTTTCGAAAATTTCAGCTGCCGGGGACTGGTCTTTGAAGGCCGGTGCCTGGCGGTGAATCGGCCAGAAGTCATCGGATTTAACCGGTGTGGGGTCCTTATCTACGGTCTGGCCTAATACGTTAAAAATACGTCCAAGGACGCCATCGCCTACCGGGGTAGCAATTGCACGACCGGTGTCGACAGCTTTCATTCCACGTACCATGCCATCTGTGGAGCTCATGGCTACGGTACGGACAACGCCGTCACCCAAGTGCTGCATGGTTTCACAGATAACATCTACAGGAACGCTGCCTTTTTCGTCTTTTACATGGATTGCATTATAGATGGCAGGAAGTTCTTTATCATCGTCAAAAGCGATATCGACAACGGCGCCGATGACCTGGACGACTTTACCTACCTGCATCTCCTGTTCATTTGCCATGAAGAAGCATTCCTCCTTGATTAGATTATGCGGGTTTATTCAAGCGCAGCTGCGCCGCCGACAATTTCGGAAATTTCGTTGGTAACCTGGGCCTGCCGTGCTTTGTTGTACGAAAGGTTGAGGTCTGCGATTCTTTCGGTTGCATTGTCGGTTGCAGCGGACATGGCAGCCATACGGCTTCCCAGTTCGGAAGCGGCAGACTGGAGCATGGCGTTGTATACCTGCACCTGTACATATTCAGGAAGCAGTTTGGAGAGGACCTTGTTTGCGTCAGGGAGGAACATGTATTCATCGCTGGCAGAAGATTCTTCCGCTGCTCCTTCTGCCTCTGCGGCATCAGGAGTTTCAATCGGCAGAAGCCGGTCGCACCGTACCTGCTGGCGGAGGGCAGTGATAAATTTCGTGTAAATAAGATAAACTTCATCCACGTCTTCATCAACAAAGTGTTTCACCATTTCTTTGGCGATGTCGATGGAGTCCTGGGCCGATGGTTTATCAGAAAAGCCGAAATGGTAGGATGCCAGTTCATAGCCACGGAATTTCAGGAAATTTCTTCCCTGTTTTCCACACATATAAATGCTGTAGCTGGCCGGATCCTTACCGGAGATTTCCTGTATGGTCCGCTTCATAACGTTGGAGTTATAAGCGCCGGCAAGGCCTTTATCAGAGCTGATAATGAGATAGCCGACCTTCTTCACCGGTCTCGTCGCGAGGAGGGGGCTGGTGAAGCCTGGGGTTACGGAAGAAGCCCGGCGCAGAAGTTCTCCGATTTTTTCAGCATAGGGACGGGAGCCGTTTGCCTTTTCCTCTGCTTTGCGCAGGCGGGCAGCGGCTACCATCTTCATTGCTTTTGTGATCTGCTGGATGTTGGTGACAGACTTAATGCGCCCTTTTATATCACGCGTACTTTCCAATCAGATCACCCCTCTTTCTTTTCCGGCTTTTCTTCAGATTCAGCTGCTTTGTAGCGGTCTTTGAATTCAGCAATGGCATCTTTCAGTCTGGCTTCGTTTTCGTCGGTCAGTTTCTTTGCCTTCTTGATGTCTTCGCCAACTTCCGGATGGCTGCTGTGCATGAAATCAATGAACTTGTGTTCAAAGTCCACGACCTGGCTGACTTCGATGTCGTCCAGGGCACCTTTAACAGCGATGTAGATAGCCAGTACCTGGTCTTCGACGGGGTACGGGGTGTACTGCGGCTGTTTCAGGATTTCCGTGGTTCTCTGGCCGCGGTCAATCTGTGCCTTTGTGGCAGGATCCAGGTCAGAACCGAACTGTGCGAATGCTGCCAGTTCGCGGTACTGGGCAAGGTCCAGACGGAGGGTGCCGGCAACCTGCTTCATGGCTTTAATCTGGGCAGCGCCGCCTACACGGGATACGGAGAGGCCGACGTTGATAGCCGGACGTACGCCGGAATAGAACAGGCCGGTTTCCAGATAAATCTGGCCATCGGTAATAGAAATAACGTTGGTAGGAATGTATGCACCTACGTCGCCTGCCAGGGTTTCAATGATCGGCAGTGCGGTGATGGAGCCGCCGCCCAGGTCATCGGAGAGACGGGCTGCGCGTTCCAGCAGTCTGGAGTGCAGGTAGAATACATCGCCCGGATATGCTTCACGTCCCGGTGGACGACGGAGCAGCAGGGACATGGCACGGTATGCCACGGCGTGTTTGGAGAGGTCATCATAAATGATGAGGACATCTTTGCCCTGGTGCATGAAGTATTCTGCAATGGATACGCCGGAATAAGGAGCCAGGTACTGCATTGGGGAACCTTCGGATGCGCCTGCATGGACGATGATGGAGTAATCCATGGCACCGGCAGATTTCAGTCTGTCGTATACACGAACTACGTTGGAGTTCTTCTGGCCAATGGATACATAAATACAAATAACGTTCTGACCCTTCTGGTTCAGAATGGTATCGATACCGATAGCTGTTTTACCGGTACCACGGTCGCCGATGATCAGTTCGCGCTGGCCGCGTCCGATCGGGACCATGGAGTCGATAGATTTCAGACCTGTCTGCAGGGGGACATTAACCGGCTGTCTGTCGGCAATTCCCGGTGCCTTGATTTCAATGTCGCGGAATTCTTTGGTCTTGATTTCGCCTTTACCATCAATTGGCTGGCCCAGTGCATTGACAACGCGTCCGATGACTGCGTCGCCTACCGGTACCTGCATCAGGCGGCCTGTTCTCTTGACAGTATCGCCTTCCTTAATGGTTTCGGAATGACCCAGGAGTACGGCACCTACGTTGCTTTCTTCCAGGTTCAGGGCCATGCCGTAAACGCCGTGCGGCAGTTCAAGCAGTTCGCCGGCCATGCAGTTCTGCAGGCCATAGATGTGGGCAATGCCGTCGCCGACTTCAAGAACCGTACCAACTTCATCGACATTGAGGTCTACTTTGTAGTTTTCAATCTGTTTTTTAATGACAGATGTAATTTCATCTGAACTGATTTTCATTTCCTATAAGTCACCTCAATTATTGCATCATTTTCGCTTTCAGTGTATCCAGCTGCCGGGCAACGGAGCCATCGATAAGACGGTCCCCCACCTGGACGGTAAAGCCGCCAATGAGCGCTGTATCCACTTTCTGCTTCAGGATAATCTTCTTACCGGTAATATCGGCCAGTTTATCCTTCAGCGCTTCAGCCTGGGATTTGCTGAGCGGAAGAGCAGATGTAACAACTGCTTCTTCTACACCCATGCCTTCATGAGCCATGGCCACGTAGTAGTCGACCATCATCGGGAAAACTTCGAAACGGTCTTTGTCCATAACTACATAGCAGAATTGCAGGACAACCGGCTGCACCTTGTCTGCAAATAATTTCTTTAACGTATCTTTCTTGACATCCCTGTGAAGCAGAGGATGATTCAGAAAATCCTTGAGGTTCTGATTCTTGCGGATGGCATCCGCGATCAGCACCAGGTCTTCTTCTGTCTGTTTCAGGCTGTTCTGTTCGGCAGCGATTTCATAGATAGCACGTCCGTACTTTTTTGCAAGGATTACGTTCTTATCCATGATTACTTACCTGCTTTGCGGGCACCCAGCTTGGCGATGCTTTCCGCAATGAGCCGGTCATTGGTTTCCGGCGTCATATTTTTGCTGATGATCTTAGCTGCAATATCGCAGGAAAGGGCAGCAACCTGAGATTTCAAATCATCAAGAGCATCCTTGCGTTCTCTTTCAATCTGTTTGGCTGCGTTGTCTTTTTCCTTTTCAATCGCATCATGGGCTTCTTTAATCTGGGCATCTGCCTGGGCTTTGGCTTCCTTCACTGCCTTGTCGACAATTTCCTGGGCCTTGGCCTGTGCGTCGCGGAGCTGTTCTTCATAGGATTCTTTCAGCTTTTCAGCGTCTGCCTTGGATGCGGCAGCGGAATCCAGGTCATTCTTAATGCGGTTCTTACGTTCATCAAGAACTTTCAGTACCGGCTTGTAGCAGAAATGACCGAGAATGGCACACAGAATAACGAAGTTGATGATCTGAATCAGCAGTGTTCCATTTAATTCTACCAATTCGATCCCTCCTTAAGGTAATATTATTGGCTAATATTATTTAAGGAATGGGTTAGCGAATACGAGAACCAGAGCGATAACGATAGCAATAATCGGGATAGATTCGATAAGGCCGATAGCAACGAGCATGTTGGTGAACAGCTTGCCTGCCATTTCCGGCTGACGGGTCATGCCTTCGAGAGCATGGGAAGCAGCTTTGGAATCGGAGAATGCTGCTGCAATGGAAGCAAGGCCAGCAATGAATGCTGCTGCGATAAGGGAATACTGTGCGACGATTGTCTGATCCATAATAATAATTCCTCCTGAGAATCAATTAAAATTTTGCCGGATGCGGACGGTGCCGATTTTGACCAGCCGTTTGGACGGACGGTGCCGTGCCGTTTGATAAAGAGCGGCGCTCTGCTCCACCGGAATTAAAGGCTTTCCTTCATGTACACGGAAGCAAGGGTGGTGAAAATGTATGCCTGGACCGCACCGACAAACAAGCTGAAGGCAATCCAGATCATAGGTACGAACCACGGGCAGAGGAAATACAGAATTTCCAGCAGGATTTCACCGGCCAGGATATTGCCGAATAGACGCATAGCCAGCGTAACCGGCCTTGCAATCTCTTCGATCAGGTTCATCAGAACGAATACCGGGAACGGTTCAAAGAAGTGCTTCAGCCAATGTCCTACACCCTTATTCTTGATGAAATAGAAGTGAAGGAGCAGGGAGCTGGCAATGGCCAGGCCCAGCGTGGTATTCACATCATTGGTTGGAGATGCTGTCAGGTGTTCTGTAGGCAGAAGGCCGATCTGGTTTGCAGTAAAGATGAACAGGAAAAATGTCAGAAGAATATTGACGATCTGACGGTATTTCGGTCCCAGGTTGCTGCTGAACTGGTTGCACAGACCTTCGATGAGCCATTCAATCATGTTCTGCCAACCGCCGGGAATCAGTTTCCTGCCCCTGGTAGCAGCAAAGACACAGATGAAAACGATAAGGGCTGTAAGCCATGTAGTGAAAATCGTGTCCATGTTGACAGACATGCCGAAAAGCTGCTCTACAACGTGTGTACCTGTGTGCAGATGCATAATCTCACCCCCTCTCTCTTACAAGGATGTCAAGAAAAGATTCTATTCCTTAATTAAACCGACCATGCGCTCCAGAAGGCTCGCAATGGGCAGTGTAAGTAAGCCACCTAAAAAGGCAAGTATATCCAGCGGGCTGAAAATGACCGCAAGGGCCGCGAGTATTTCCAGAATGAACCGCATGGTAGTGAAGATAAATAGATGCTGTCCGATAAATTCCGGCTCCCTTTCAGCTTTGACCCACTGGTTAAACTTGACCAGAAGAAATTTATAGAAAAGTATATGAAAAAGGCTCCCCAAAGCCCAGGCAAGGCCGTAGGTCCATCCTTTCCACACGAAGAGGATCACTGTCCCCAGTACGCAAAAAACCAGCAGATATTTTGTAATACGAACTGCATAATTTGGAAATGTAAGATCAAATTTCATGCTATTTCTTTCCCAAAATCTGTTTGATTACAGAATACATACCGGAAGCGGCGCCGATGATGGAAAACGCAATGACACCAAGGGGAGAAGTACCGAAAAACTCATCGCACTTCACGCCCAGCCAGATGCCGATGCCTATGGAAACGAGGATGGTAAGGCCTGCTCCTGATGCCACCGCGATGCTGTGCAGCGGATTGAAATCATCGGCCGGCGCTTTCTTCCTGTCCTTCCCCTTTTCCATGTCCCCTCTCCATCATTTGCATTTACAAAAATGGGCACGTTAAATACAAAATTGCATTTATACTGCTACAGTATACCATAACGATTGTCACTTGGCTATAAATTTAGACGGTTTTTTGTCACTAATTCCTTCAATCCACAAAAGGGCATCCACGATGCGTTCGGCGGACTTGCCATCGCCATAGGGGTTCACCGCTTCTGCCATGGACTTGTATTCTTTCTCATCGGTGAGGAGCTTGTACGCCGTTTCAAAGACTTTTTCCTCATCGGTACCTACGAGGCGGACCGTACCGGCGTCCACCGCTTCCGGCCGTTCCGTGGTATCCCGGAGCACCAGCACCGGCTTGCCGAGGCTCGGCGCTTCTTCCTGGATTCCGCCGGAATCGGTGAGGACGATGGCGCTTCGGGCCATGAGGTTCGTGAACGGTTCATATTCCATAGGTTCCACGAGGTGGATCCCCGGCACCCCTTCCAGTTCTTCCGAAACCGCTTCCCGGACGAGAGGATTCCGGTGCACCGGGAATACCACTTCCGTATCCGGCACCGCTTCCACCAGCCGGCGGAGGGCCCGGTACACGTGGTGCATGGGGTCTCCCAGGTTTTCCCGGCGATGGGTGGTGACAAGGATGACCCGCTTATGTTCCTCGATGGATTCGATTTCCGGATCCTCGAAGTGGTAATCCTTCTTCACCGTATGGAGAAGGGCATCGATGACCGTATTGCCTACGACGAAAATGGAGCTGTCCTTCTTGTTTTCCCGAAGGAGGTTCTGCCGCGCCGTTTCCGTGGGGGCGAAGTTCACATTGGCCAGGACCCCTGTGAGCTGGCGGTTCGCTTCTTCCGGAAAGGGGGAAAGGAGATTTCCCGTCCGGAGTCCCGCTTCCACGTGGCCCACTTTGATCTGCTGGTAAAAAGCAGCCAGGGCTGCGGTAAAGGTGGTGGTGGTATCGCCATGGACCAGTACATAGTCCGGCTTTTCCCGCTTCAGCACCTCTTCCAGGCCCCGAAGCACCCGGGCGGTGATATCGTAGAGGGTCTGTCCGCTCTTCATGATATCCAGGTCATAGTCCACGGGAAGCTTGAAAAGGTCCACCACCTGATCCAGCATTTCCCGATGCTGGGCTGTGAGGCACACCTTCGTCTCGATTTCCTTGTGCTTCAACAGTTCCTTCACCACCGGCGCCATCTTGATGGCCTCCGGCCGGGTACCAAAAATCGTCATTACTTTCATGATGTATTCCTCTCTTACTATATAGATATTGGGATTGAGTAGTTGAAAATCAGCAAAAGTAAATTATGTCAATGAGTGAGAAGTTAGGAGTGAGGAGTGAGGAGTGGTGGATGCGGCGCGAAGTAATAAGATGCGCCGCATAATTCCAACGCCACCTGCGGTGGCCCTTATTCCTCCAATCAAGCTATGAATAATGGTAAGTACTCCACAGCCCGATATTACAAAACTACGGCACATCAGAATATAGAAGCACCTCAGATTATATAATTGCGGCTTTGCCGCTCGATAAATAACTCCGTGCCGCTCTATAATTCTGATGCGGCACACCACCACTCCTCACTCCTCACTCCTCACTCCTAACTTGACCAGCAGCCATTTTCACACTTTTCAGCTTCATTTCTTTCCTTTCTTTTCCTTTTCTTTCTGGTGTTCCATCTGGTAGGGGGAAGGAACGATTTCCTTCATGACTCCCAGCTTTCTTGCCCAAAGGATGAAAAGGATGAGCGCTGCCGCCACGATGATAATACCCACCAGAGTCCTCAGATGGATGACTACGAGGGCCACGCAGGAGAAAAAGGCGGTGAGGGCGTACATAATAAGTACCACCTGTTTCTGGTTCAGCCCCTTGGCCAGGAGCCGATGGTGGAGATGGTTCTTATCCGGCGAAAAGATGGGGACACCGCTGGACTTCCTGCGGATAATGGCCAGGAACGTATCCGTAATGGGCACGGCCAGCGCCACCAGCGGCACAATGAGCACAGCCGCAGCGGCGGTCTTCATGGACCCCATCACCGATACGGAAGCGATGATATAGCCAAGGAACATGGAGCCCGTATCGCCCATGAAAATCTTGGCAGGATTGAAATTATACTGGAGAAATGCCAGGCACGCACCGGTCATGGCTACCATAGCCGCTGCCGCCGTCCACTGGCCCATCTGGAAAGCCAGAAGGGCGATGGCAATGGAAGCAATGGTGGCAATGCCCGCCGCCAGGCCGTCCAGGCCATCGATGAGGTTCACCGTATTGATGAAACCGATGATCCAGAAAATGGTGAGGGGCAGGGAAATGATTTCCGGAAGATATACAATCCCCAGCCGGGGAATGTGAATCCAGTCAATGTTGATGTTGAAAATCACTACCGGAATGGCGGCTGCAATAATCTGGCCCAGGAGCTTCACCTTCGGCGGAAGGGAAACCACATCATCCGCAATCCCTACAATAATAAGGAACGTGGCCCCCGCCATGATGCCCACCATGTCATAGGTAAAACCGATGGTAGCAATGACAGATACCATGAACCCTGCATAAATGGCAAGTCCTCCCAGCCGGGGAATGAGTCCATGATGGACCTTCCGTGCATCCGGTTTATCCACGGCACCGATGCGGATGGCCAGGTTCTTCACCACCGGTGTCAGTACGAATGTAACCACCAGGGCAGTGAGAAACGTGAACGCGTAGGCGAACAACGTAACACCTCCTAAAAAAGACAACACTTTTAAGCTATTTTATCACATCAGGCAATGAGGGAAAAGTAGAGAGGTATGGTTGGCGGCCGCAGTCCTCGGTTCGCACTCGGCCGGAACCGGTGAAAAAGTGAGGAGTGAGGAGTGGTGGTGCGGCGCATCAAATGATATAGCGCCGAAAATTATATATTCCCCGGTTTCACCGCGATAGAAATCCCTTCTTTTATGGCTGACCCAGTGGCGAGGGCCACGCAGTGACGCTGGGATACCAGCCCGTTTTGAATGATAAGTAACGGAATCCATAAAAGCGTGCCCCCTTAGAGAAAGGGGCACGGCCAACAGCCGAGGGGATGGATCCGCCTCGCAGAGGCAGGACTTGTGCAACAGGATATTCCCTCCAGATCCCTCCAATCCATCCTGCACCTTTGGTGCGCCCCTTCTCCAAGGGGCTGCATGATTGGGATAGCATGATATTGGGATTTTCAGCCTTGTGAGAATATCGGTATGCATGTGCCCCCTTAGAGAAGGGGGCGAGGCCAACGGCCGAGGGGATGGATTCGCCTCGCAGAGGCGGGACTTGTGCAACAGGATATTCCCTCCAGATCCCTCCAATCCATCCTGCACCTTTGGTGCGCCCCTTCTCCAAGGGGCTGCATGATTGGGATAGCATGATATTGGGATTTTCAGCCTTGTGAGAATATCGGTATGCATGTGCCCCCTTAGAGAAGGGGGCGAGGCCAACGGCCGAGGGGATGGATTCGCCCCACTGGAGCAACCCCTGCGCACGTACCCAGCCACAAACGCCGTATCCGCCATACCCCATTTTATGCTATGATGGAATTAGTATGACACAATGACACAAGGAGGAAACCGATTTGAGTAAACCAATCGCTGCCGTTACCGCCGATACACTGCTGGCGGATATGAAACCCATCAACCAGAAAATGGCGGACTACGCTCCCCGTCCGCTTCTCAATGCCCTGGGCCGGGCCGGGATCCTGCCCATCGTCATCGCCTACGACGACTACGCAGACCCCGAAGAATTTGTGGACACCTTCGACGCCCTGGTCCTCCCCGGCGGACCGAACCCTTCTCCCCGGTTCTATGGGGAAGAACCGCTGTGGTGCATCGGACCTACCTATGAAAAGAGGGACATTTTTGAAATCGCCCTCATACAGACCTGCCTGAAACGGGGCAAGCCCATTCTCGGCATCTGCCGGGGCATGCAGATCCTGAACGCAGCCCTGGGTGGCACCCTGTGGCAGGACATGTCCGCCCAGAACCCGAAGGCCTTCATCCAGCATATGCAGAAAGCGCCGGGCAATATAGCCACCCACTATGTGGACATAGAAAAAGAGAGCCGCCTCCACAGTATCCTGGGAGACGGACTCTATGTGAATTCCCGGCACCGGGAGGGCATCAAGAAACTGGCTCCCTCCCTCACCGCTGCCGCCCGTTCCCGGGACGGCGTCATCGAAGCGGTGGAAGGCAGGGACAATGACCTCGTCGCCGCCGTCCAGTGGCACCCGGAAAACATGGACCCCGCCCTCATGGACCCCCTGTTCCACGCCTTTGCAGACAGGATCATAAGGTATAAATGAATGAGGAATTAGGAGTGAGGAGTGAGGAGTGGTTGTGCGGCGCATCAAATGATATAGCGCCGTGGATTATATATGCCTATTTCGCGGCAAAGCCGCATCCATCCTGCGCCTTTGGCGCGCCCCTTCTCTAAGGGGCTGCATGACAGGGAAAGAGTTGAGAGTTGAGGTCTAGCAGCTTCACCGCAGTCAGTCTTCATAAGGCGTCTCTCTATAATTAGTGCGCCGCCTCCATCCCCTCAGCCACTTCAGTCACCTCAGTCACTTTAGCCACCTTTCCATTCCCATCAATCCATCCTCCGCCTTTGGCGCGCCCCTTCTCTAAGGGGCTGCATGACAGGGAAAGAGTTGAGAGTTGAGGTCTAGCAGCTTCACCGCAGTCAGTCTTCATAAGGCGTCTCTCTATAATTAGTGCGCCGCCTCCATCCCCTCAGCCACTTCAGTCACCTCAGTCACCTCAGTCACTTTAGCCACCTTTCCATTCCCATCAATCCATCCTGCGCCTTTGGCGCGCCCCTTCTCCAAGGGGCTGCATGCTTATGGGAATATAAAATTGGCGGCGCTTTCCAATTTGTGCGCCGCCACCTTCACTCCTCACTTCTCCCTCCTCACTCCTAACTAAAAGTAATACCGTCATAAGGGATCATGGACCGTTTATCCTTCATCCCACAAGAAAAAGCGGCCTTTCGGCCGCTTTTTCTGTGAGAGTGTAAAACAAAAGGAGATAAAGGAGTGTTTCCTGCCCATTGGCAGGAATCTGTTGTGAAGGCAGTGTCTGTGTCACTGTCTTCAACTGTATTATACCATAATTTTTATATTTTGAAAATATCTCTCAATTAGAAAGGAGTAAGAAAAAACGCCATCTTCCGATGACATTTTTATTTTATGCCATGTCAATATTCTTCATGATGCGGCGGAGCACGCCTTTGAAGACCTGCATATCGTTTTCAGAAATTCCTTCATAGAACGATTCGTCCAGGTCCCGGGAAGCTTCCTGGCTGGCCTGTTCTACCTGTTTTGCCTTGTCCGTCAGGAAGAGACGGTATTTACGGGCATCATCGGGTACCCGTTCCTTGCGGATCAGGCCTTTTTCAATCATAGATTTCACCATCACCGTGATAGTGGGGTTTGTGAGGTGCAGATGTTCTTCCAGTGTCTTCTGGGTGACCACGTCTTTCTTATGGGTGGACAGATAAGCAATGATCAGGGACTGCCGGGCAGTGAGGCCAAATTTCTTCATAATGCCGGACTGCTTGAGCAGCATTTTCTTGTGGGCCTGCCCCAGGTTGTAAGTCAGTCCCAGTTTGTCGCTTTCTTTCAAATCCTCCGGTTTTAAGTGGATTTGTCTCTTCATGATTCTCACCTTGCTATGCACGAATAAAACTAAAAGATTCCATTCCTTTTCGAGGAGCAAGAGATTCCGGCCTATTGTTACAGGCAGGTCTCTCACCACCTGCCGGGAAGGAGCTTTTGCTTTCCGTTAACAAAAGGATGTTTCCTCCATTGGCCCCTTGCGCTTTCATCTCTTAAACCTTACCAAGCTATAAAGCCTAAATATATATTTCCTTTATTATACTACAGATATCAGGAGATTCGCAAAACAAACCTTGTAAAATTTTCAGGTTCTTCACTTTCCCACTGCTGCCCCATGGCGGCTCACAGCGCTGCTTCCTGCAGTACCGGAAACCTGGAAATCTTCCGGTTCCCCTTTGTCTCCCGTAATTTCCCACTTGTCATCCCCCGTGATTTCACCGCGGTAGTGATGCTCACCCATGGTGATAAGGAAATAAATATGGCCCATGCTTTCACGGCGTACCACAGAGAAAGCATCGTTATCCACGTGGCAGCTGCCCTTCCAGACAACTCCCATATTCTGGCGGATGGTCAGCGTCATCACATGATTCTCCGATTTCATTTCAAATTCCGTGAGTCGGCCGAAGCCATCATTGAAATAGAGGGACGACTGGGATTCATGGTTCATCCCGTCCGTGGAAAAAGCAGAGGAATAGACAGTGGTATAGTGGACGCTGCTGTTTTCCTCATTCGGTAAATCATCGGAAGTCCCACTCACGGCTCCGGCCGCTGCCGGCAGCAGGCAGAGCGTCAGGGCAATGGCTCCCATGAAGCGGCAATTCATAGATATAACCCCCTGTTTTATATATGAATCCATTGATACATATGTATTATAATTCAAATTTCTGCAGAAATAAAGGACAGGAAAAGCCCCTGCTGCCGGCCTCTCCTGCCCTGTCATGTCTTTCAGTTTACGCTTTTTCTATAGTATGGTATAAACAATTTCTATAGGGAAAATCAGAAAGTGAGCCGCATCTGGTACCATACCACATCGCCATGGGTGGATTCCGATACCCCCTCATTCACAAAGCCAAACTTCGCATAATAATGAACCAGCCGGTCCTTGCAGGTAAGGACAATGCCCTTCTTCCCCTCTTTCTTCGCCTGGGCCTTGAAGGCTTCGATGAGCCGGCCGGCGCATCCTTCCCGGCGGCAGGAGGGAATCGTATTCAGCCCGAAAATCATCTGCCATGCACCGTCTTCTTTATGGAGGGAGGCCTTCTCGTACATTTCATCGGCCAGGTCTTTCTCATCGGTGGTCATGCCGTCGATGAAGCCTACCAGTTTGCCATCTCTGTACAGAAGGAGAAAATGGTTCGGATACACCGAGAGACGCTCCCGGATTTCTTCCGCCGTAGCCGCTTCTGCCTTGGGAAAGCACTCCGCCTCCACCGCTGCCAGTGCTTTGGCATCGTCTAAAGTGCCCTGTCTGATTGTATATTCCATAGTCTGCCTCCTGTTTGCTGTCATTTTGCTGTGACGTATACCACGTATTATAGCATAAGAGGTCGGCATACTGGCGGATAGAACCATTTGCATGGCCAGCGATAAAAGAGAAAGAGTTGAGAGTTGAGTGAAGAATTGAGGTCCAGCGGCTTCGCCGCAGAAGTTGACCCTCCCTTGCTTGCAAGGGAGGGGGGACCGCGTTAGCGGTGCGCAGCGAACTGCATTCGTAAGGAGCCGCAGGCGACTGAGAATGCAGTGAGTCGCTTTCCCTTTGGGTGGGTGGGTTGCCGCACAGCGGCTAAAGTTTGACTCTATTCTTTTAAGTCAAATAGCGACGGCCAAAGGCCGGGGAATGGATCCGCCTCGAAGAGGCAGAATCAGTGAAGCAGCAGCCGGAACATGAAAAGTATCCGCATGGTTTCACTTGAGTGATTTACGATTCTGACCATCCATCCTGCGCCGTTGGCGCCCTTTCTCTAAGAGGCTGCATGTTTGCGGATAGAATCACATTGAGTGGTGAAGTGCTGCGACGGTTATTCCGTTAATTTCCATAAGGCAGCGCTTTATAATTTGTGCGCTGCCACATTCACTCCTCACTCCTGACTCGTGATTTTTCAGCCATTTTAGCCACTTCAGCCACTTCCCTTCAATCCATCCTGCGGCTTTGCCGCGGCCCTTCTCCAAGGGCCTGCATGCCTACGGAGTTTGGAGACATCAGACGTCGGACGGTCAGATATCAGACAAAATCAGCGGCGCAGCCGCAGTCGGGCCTCATAAGGCAGCGCTATTTGATTTGTGCGCTGCCACATGAACTGGCCCCCTTGTCAAGGACACAATTAAAAGTGTAGTTTGAACCC
>ERZ791746.415-NODE-415-length-39215-cov-13.318795_pt1 | contig 39215 bp, 34 predicted proteins | sample MGYA00510038_ERZ791746 | MGnify/ENA primary metagenome ERZ791746 (study PRJEB30046, sample SAMN00792018) | human gut metagenome | study: EMG produced TPA metagenomics assembly of the A metagenome-wide association study of gut microbiota in type 2...
GAATGACTCTACCCACCAGCGTCGCCCCATCAGCTCGACAAACTGAAATATCGCAATATATGACCTTACCATCAAAACGCAAAAACACCGGCCCCATGACAGAGCCGGTGTCCCTCTTATTTCTTTAAAAACAGGTTTCCTCTTTCAATGTTCCGATGAATCGTATCGATGCAATTTTGGAACCGCTTTCTTTCCTCCTCCGTGAGCTGGTACTCCAGCACTTCTTCCACGCCATTGATACCGATAATTGCCGGAACACCACAAAAAACGTCTTTTTCCCCATATTCTCCATCCAGTTCTACGGAACAGGGAAGAATCCGTCTCTCATCGTGAAGAATAGTACGCACCAGTGTCGCTGCAGCAGAGGCGATACCATATTCCGTGCACTGCTTGCCCTGATAGGTCACCCAACCCCCTTTGATGGCCTTTTCTTCCACCCTGTCCTTGTCGAAGACAAAGCGGGGATCCTTTTCCATCTGGAAAAGTGTCTGGCCGTAGAAATTCACCTGGGACCAGGGAACCATCTGGGCATTTCCGTGTTCCCCCATCATAAAGGCAAAGAATCCCCTGGCATCCAGGCCTGTCTGGTCAGAAATGGCATGGACCAGCCGGGAAGAATCCAGCAGAGTTCCTGTCCCCACAACCCGCCCCCGGGGAAGACCGGATAATTTTGCAATCAGGTGGGCAATCACATCGCAAGGATTTGTGATGGTTACGAAAATGCCATTGAAACCGGCTGCCATGACTTTCGGAATGTAGTCTGCCACCTGGCGAACACTGTTTCCCAATTCATCGTCCCGGTTGCCGGTAGCACAAAGGCTGACGTCCCCTACGGCATTCACAATAATGTCCGCATTTTTCAGTCCCCTGTAGTCTACGACCCGGTAGACAGAATGATTCGGCATATACATGACCGCATCGTTCAAATCCTGGCATTCACTGATGGCCTTCTGTTCATTCACATCGCAAAGGAGAATTTCATCGGCCACCCCCATCATACCCAGACAAAATGCCACATGGGCGCCAACGTGCCCCAGGCCCACGACTCCGACTGTTCTTTTTTCTGCCATAGGAAACCCTCCTTTTAAACATCTATCCAAAAGATAGTTAATTAGAGGAAATATATCATATGTGTTATGAAATTGTCAAGACGGTCCTGTAATGGTTCATTACGTCAAATTGCGGTTTGTAGAGCTGTTGGAGCGAACGGTTTGGCATACTTGCGGATAGAGTCACTCGCATGGAGCTTCTAGCTTCTAGCGGCTAGCTGTTAGGAAGGCTGATCCGCCTGCGGCGCTTCCGCCCGGTATTCCCGTCAGTCATTCGTGCTGTAGGCTGGCCAGCTTTCCTAGAAGCTAGGAGCTAGCAGCTAGAAGCCCCCGCTCGAATGACTCTACCCTCCAGTGTCGAACTCAACAGCTCGACAAACTGAAATATTCCACGCTCCCCGGTTCTCTTCCCCTTGAGTTCAGCAGTAAATCATGATATATTGTTATAAAAATTATAATTCCTTTATATGAGAGAGGAGTCCTTCTTTTATGGGTATGCTCAAAGAATTCAAAGATTTTGCCCTTCGGGGAAATGTGGTGGACATGGCTGTGGGTGTTGTCATTGGCGCCGCTTTTGGGAAAATCGTTTCATCCCTGGTCAGCGACATCATTATGCCTCCCCTGGGTTATATTTTGGGAGGCATCGATTTCTCCAACCTTTTCCTGCCTCTGTCCCGCATTCCCGTTTCTTCCCTGGCAGAAGCCAAGGAAATGGGAATCCCTGTCATTGCCTATGGCCAGTTTCTGAATAACGTCATTGATTTCCTGATTGTGGCCTTTGCCATTTTTATCGTGGTGAAGCAGATCAACCGGTTCTTCCCCAAAGCGCCGGCCAAGGAACCGAGAAAATGTCCCTACTGCCGGGAAGCCATTGCTGACGATGCGACCCGATGCCCCCATTGCACAGCTGAATTGAAATAGTAAAAATCTGCCGGAAAGAAAATTCTTCCGGCAGATTTTTTGCTGCTGTCCAAAGCCAGGGCATGGATCTTCCGATTAAAAAGAAGAACCGCCACGTCTAAAGCCTCCCTTTTGCGGGAGGCTTTTTTGGAGACGTTGGAGTTGTTGAGAAAGATTGGTAACAATGAGTGGAACCGCCACGGCCAATGGCGGTTTCCTTTTGTTTACGTATTTATAATACCGCGGTTTACTATTATTGTCAAGTATATTTTTCCGCGAAAATGACAATTGATAACAATGAAGATAGCAACAAAAAAGCACGGAACGGAGCCCATGCTTTTCCATAACCCAATGTTTTTATCCGACAATACCGGATTACCCTTCATACACTTCAAATTCGTCCTTGCCGGCGCCGCACATGGGGCATACATAATCGGCAGGGAGGTCTTCGAATTTGGTGCCCGGCGCAATTCCATTATCCGGATCACCCTGTGCTTCATCATAAATCCATCCGCAGATTTTGCACACATATTTCTTCATAATTTCCTCCGTTCTCCCAACTGCTCTAGCGGGAACTTCCCCTGGCCGGGGATGTAAACTCTACATTTATTATATCATAAGAAAAAAGCACTCGCATAAAAAAGAGTCCTGTTTCCGTCAACCCATTGTTCATTCCTCGAATGACATTTAGTCATAGCGAACCGTTGATTTATACGGATTTGGAAAGATTTACCGTACTCCAGCAAAAGCAGGTTATACTATAGGTGAAGCAAAAATATCAGGAATCTGTTGAAATAAAGCGGATGCCCTGTTTTTGTGAAAAAGGAGGAGATTTTCATGTTCCGTTTTACGCTTCCAAGAGATATTTATGTAGGCTATGGCGCCATTGAAAAGCTCGCAGTACTGAAAGGCCACAAGAAAGCATTTATCTGTACCGGTGGCCATTCCATGCGACGCGGCGGTTTCCTTCAGAAAGTTGAAAAAGTACTTCATGATACGGGCATAGAGACCTATACCATGGAAGGCATCGCCCCGGATCCGTCCATTGAGAAAGTCAGGGAAGGGGCCAAGGCCATGGAAGAATTCCAGCCGGATGTCATCGTTGCCATCGGCGGCGGTTCTCCCATCGATGCAGCGAAGGCCATGTGGGTATTCTATGAACATCCGGAATTGACATTTGATGAGGTCAAGAAACCTTTTTCCCTTCCGCCCCTTCGCCGGAAAGCGATTTTCGTAGCCATCCCTTCTACATCCGGTACGGCTACGGAAGTCACTTCCTTCTCTGTCATCACAGACTATTCCACAGGCATCAAGTATCCCCTGGCAGATTTCAACCTGACACCGGATTTGGCAATTCTGGATTTGGACATTCCTCTCACCATGCCGCCGAAGCTGACTTCCTACACCGGCATGGATGCCCTCACACACGCTACGGAGGCCTATGTTTCCACCTGCGCCAACGGGTTTACAGATCCCCTGGCCAAGCAGGCAGTGTCTGATATTTTTGATAATATTCTCGAATCCTACCACGGCGATAAACAGGCCCGGGGCAAAATGCATATTGCCCAGTGCCTCGCGGGCATGGCCTTTTCCAATGGCCTTCTCGGCATCACCCATTCCCTGGCCCATAAGATTGGCGCTATTTTCCATATTCCCCATGGCTGCGCCAACGCTATACTCATGCCCTATGTGATCCAGTTCAATAAGAAAGCCTGCATGAGCCGGTATGCGGATCTGGCCAAAACGGTAGGACTGCCTGGCCATACAGATGCCCAGCTGGTGCTTTCCTATGAAGATGCCATCCGCCACTTCGACCGGATGATGGATATCCCCCTGTCTCTCAAGGACTATGGGGTGCCGGAAGAATTATACCTGCAGAAGAAAGAGTCCATCGCCCACAATGCGGTTCTCGATGCCTGCACGCCGGAGAACCCGCGGAAAGTGGATGATGAAACCATGGGCCGCATCCTGGAATGTGCTTACTACGGCAAGCCCGTGACCTTCTGATTTCTAAGTGGCATTAGTAAAATTTCAGGCTATTAAAAAAAGAGTGGAAAACGAAATTCTCGTTTTCCGCTCTTTTTTGATGGTGCGAGCGAAGGGACTCGAACCCTTATGCATAAAGCGCAGGATCCTAAATCCTGTGCGTCTACCAGTTCCGCCACGCTCGCATGAACAGTAATTATTATATAGGAGCCATGAAGATTGGTCAATGGGAAGGAATATGTGAATAAAAGATTTGCCCCACTATATAGGGGAATCTGAACCTGTTAGTCAGGAGTCAGGAGTTAGAAGGAAGAAGGAAGAAGTGAGGAGTGGTGGTGCAGCACTCAGATTATATAGCGCCGCATTTTTATATTTTCCCTTCGATCAATAACAAACCAATAATCATTCGAGGCATAGAAAAACAGTTCCCAAAATTGGAGGAGGATGAAAAAACAAGATCTGTCTTTCAAAGGGAACTGTTTTTGAACTGTGGAAAGGGCTTCCGGCTTTCCGCATCTTTATTGTACACCTTTTTTGAGAAAATTTATCAAAATGGAGGTACTGGAATTTTTAATAAAGAGGTATAAATTTTTTGTCAGTCTCCGGTATAGTCGGGGAAAGTGCCCATCTGTCCCTATGATAGAAAACAGTCAGTTCTGCATGCTTGCGGGCAAGGGCACTTGTACGGAATCTTTCAGCTAACATCTTTCAGGAAAACCAATCCGACTGCGATGCTTTCCACCAGATATCTCCGCCAATTATTCATGCCGTAGGCCATTGAGCTTACCAGGGGCCAGCATCCGGAAGCCCCTGCACTACTGGTCAGTTCTACACACCAGCACCGCCTCCTGATACACAGGGGACGAAGATCCCGGCTATTCCATGTCTCCCAGCACATCCTGCAGGGTGTAAGAAGCCAGCTTGTCTTCGAAGGCCTTCTGCACTTCCGCCAGCTTATCATCCAGGGCGTGATGGATATCCCGACCCACCGGGCAGGCGGGATTCGGATGCTCATGAAAATGGAAGAGCCCCTCTTCCTTCAGGTTTTCCACGGCATCATAGACATCAAGGAATGTGATTTCCGAAGGCTTCCTGGCGAGGAACGTACCGCCGGTCCCACGATGGACCGTAATCATACCGTGATTTTTCAACCGGGAAAGAAGACGGCGGATGATGACCGGGTTCACCTGGATACTTCCCGACAGGACATCGCTGGTTACTTTCTGCTTATCCTGATAAAGGGCTACATAGGCCAGAATATGGATGGATATGGTAAACTGGGTAGATACCTGCATAAAAGTCATACTCCTTTAGACAAATCAATCACGGATAGTATACCACAAGGGAGCGAAACAGACAAAAATGACCTGTCTTCTATGGAAACAGGTCATTCTGCTGGTCAGGTCACCCCGAAAACTGCCATATCCTTATCCGATCACTGCAAATCCATCGGTCCAGCTGAACTGGCCCCGGGCTGCCAGGGTAATCTGCAGGAATCCCATGGCTTCCAGTTCCCGGGCCCGTTTCAGGGAGCCCGCATCCTTAACGGCAAGGGGACTTCCTTCCAGTGCTTCTTTCACAGTCTTCTTGGCGTCTTCAGAGTCCGATGCCAGGAGAACCGTGGTCTTTTCTTTGCCTCCCACCAGTCCGGAAGCAAGGGTGGCTGCAAAGGTGGTATTGAATGCTTTCACCACAGAAGTATTCGGCAGCTTCTTCTGGATTTCTGCTGCCGCAGAAGAGTCCGCCGGTACCACCAGGGAGTCAAAGGTATCAAAGTCCACGGGGTTCGTGATATCAATGAGCACTTTCCCCTTCAGTTCATCCCTGTGGTCATCGATAATACTGTCCACCGCTCCGTAAGGGACTGCCAACACAACGATGTCGCCCAGGGCATCCTTGAAATCGTGGCCTGCATAGGTCACCTGCTGTCCTGCCTTTTCAAAATTTCCGCCAATGGCCTTACCCATATTGCCTTTACCAAAAATTGTAATTTCCATAGTTATCATCCTTTCCATATATTATATGTAACTGTTCGTGTTACATATAATATAGCATAAGGCCATTGTAATGTCAAGAATTACATCTTGGCTATGTGGTGACCAATTTCAGTTTGTCGAGCTGTTTAGTTTGGCGCTGATGGGTAGAGTCATTCGTGCGGAGCTCCTAGCTGCTAGCTCCTGGCTTCCAGGAAAGCTGGCCAGCCTACAGCACGAATGACTGACGGGAATACCGGGTGGAAGCGCCGCAGGCGGATCAGCCTTCCTAACAGCTAGCCGCTAGAAGCTAAGAGCTCCATGCGAGTGACTCTATCCGCAAGCATGCCAAACGCCCCCCATCAGCTCGACAAACCGCAATAGTCCGAGTATACTCTTTCTGCCAATAAAAAAACTCCCCGCAGGGAGTTTTTTTATTGGCATTATTCAGCATCTTCCGGAAGTTCTGCGTTCGTGTACACTTCCTGTACATCGTCCAGGTCTTCCAGTTCAGCGGTGAGGTGAGCCATGGTCTGGGCTGCATCGCCTTCCAGCTTTACATAGTTATCCGGAACCATAGCTACTTCAGAAGCTTCTACGGGGATACCGGCCTTTTCCAGGGCTTCCGATACGGTGAGGAAGTCTTCCGGAGAAGTGGTGATTTCAAAGCTGTCTTCGTTGGTTGCCACATCATCAGCACCGGCATCAAGGGCTGTCATCATGACAGTATCTTCATCGGAAGCATCCTTGCTGACTACGATGGTGCCCTTCTTCTTGAACATCCAGGATACGCATCCCGGTGTTCCGACGGAACCGCCGTGATGGGTGAAGGCATGACGGATATCGGCAGCTGCACGGTTGCGGTTATCCGTATTGCATTCCACGATGACTGCAGCGCCTCCGGGACCGTAGCCTTCGTAGGTCACTTCATCAAAGCCGGCACCGCTGGCAGCGCCAACGCCTTTGGCAATGGCTCTCTGGATATTTTCCTTCGGCACATTGTTCTGCTTTGCTTTGGTGAGAGCCAGTTTCAGGCGCATGTTGCCTACCGGGTCTCCGCCGCCCATGCGGGCAGCAATGGTAATTTCTTTGGAAATCTTGGTGGTAATTCTTGCGCGGATGGCATCGGTTTTGCCTTTCTTGCGCTTAATGTTTTCCCACTTGGAATGTCCGGACATAGTAAATTATTCCTCCTTTTTATTCCACCAGGGTTCGCCCAGAAGGCGGTCGAGGATGATGGCCACCGCACTTCTCACGCAGAGGTGGTTGTAAGTGCCGGCGCCATAAATCGGTTCCACAATATAATCAAATTTCTTCATCATTTCCTTGGTCATGCCGAAGCCTGTACCGAAGAGAATGAATATGGGCGTGTCCTCTTCATGGATTTTCCTGCGCATGGCAACGTAGGATACAGTATTAGGATACACCCTGGCGTCGGTGGTGACAATAGCCGGTTTCTTTCCCGTCTCTTTTTCAATCTGGGAAATCGCATCTTCCAGTGAAGGAACCAGTTCTGTTTCTTCAAAGGCTTCTTTGCGGTTGGCATTGTAATGGACGCCGCCACCTGTTTTCCAGTGGTTCATGATGCGAAGGGCCATTTCACGCTGTGCTTCCACGGGATGCACGATGAAATACCGTTTCACATCATAGGTTTTTGCCGTTCTGGCAATGTCATGGAGGTCATAGTTCGTAAGAGCCGTAGTGACCACTTCCATGTGCTTGTTGTAAATAGGATAGTGTATGAGCCCTATATAGACAGGTGCCACTTTCACTCCTCCTTTTCTTCATCCCGGATTTCCGCCATCAGCTTTTTATCCTCTCCGGAAAGGGTGAGCTTTTCGAAAAGATCCGGCCGATGATGGAGCGTACGCCGAAGGGCCTCTTTTCTCCGCCATCTGGCAATGTTGGCATGATGGCCGGACAGGAGTACATCCGGTACTTTCCACCCATTGTAATCGTAGGGCTTTGTGTACTGCGGATACTCCAGAATCGGTTCGTAGAAAGAATCGGTGGCGGCACTGCCTGCATCTCCCAGGACCCCCGGCACCATACGGGCCACGGCATCGCTGATGACCATGGCTCCCAGTTCTCCCCCGGTAAGCACATAGTCACCAATGGATATCAGTTCGTCCGCCAGGTATTCTTCCACCCGATGGTCCACACCTTCATAGTGTCCGCAGATGAGAACAAGATGGTCATAGTCCCGGTACAGTTCCTTCGCCTTATCCTGGGTGAACGTCTCGCCGGCGGGGGACAGGAAAATGACCCGATCCCTCTTTCCCTTCTCCGGAAGCACGTGATGGCAGGCATCAAAAAGGGGCTGGCACATCATCAGCATGCCTGCTCCACCACCGTAAATTGTATCATCCACCTGACGATGGCGGCTTTTGGTAAAATCCCGGGGATTGGTGACCGCCATTTCCATAAGGCCTGCTTCCAGGGCCCTTTTAATCATGCTCTGGTTAAAAAAGGCTTCCACAAATTCAGGAAACAGGGATAGAATATCAATCTTCAAGTTAACCTCTGGTTGAAACAGGAACCTGCAGGACTGCACGAAAAGGGGCCCCATGGACTGCTTTCTGAATTCCCGTGCCCCTGCCCGTTCCTTTATACAACTATTCCCACTCCGGCAGGCGTACCGTCATCTGTCCTGCCTCAGTATCCACGGAGAGAACACAGGACGGTATGGCCGGAATCAGGATTTCCTTGTGGTCCGGCGTACCAATGACATAGACATTGTTGGCACCGGTTTCCATGATTTCCTTCAGCGTCCCTACGGGGCTGCCATCTTCCTTCACCACTTTGAGCCCGATAAGCTGGAAGTAGTAATAGGTCCCTTTCCTCCTGAGCGGCAGTTCCGAAAACGGCACTTCCACCTCTTTGGAAATGAGGGTCTCCGCCCTGTTCCTGTCGTCCACGCCTTCCACATGAAGGATATACACATTCTTGTGGGGACGGGCCGATACAAGATGAAAGGCCTTCCCTCCGATATAAATCGTTTTGAGCTTTTTGAAAATCTCCGGCCGGTCCGTATCGGGAAGAATACGCAAATCACCCCGCACACCATGCGGGGCTACGATTCGGCCGACGACTATTTTCTCATCGGGATTCATATCAGTTGCGGAAAGCGATAATCTTTCCATCCTCAACCAGGATTTCACCGCCGGTGAGTTCGTTCATATCGTCTCCGACATGGACGGTTACAAGACGGCTCATGGGTGCACGGTTGAGTTCTGCACCAATGGCAAGCTTTTCCAGGTGTTCCTTATCAGCATTCAGTTTATCCTTCACCTGCTGCATGCGGGCCTTCTGGGCCTCATACTGGGCACGGAGTGGAGCGACGGCCTGGATGTTGATCTTCGCCTGTTCAGCCAGTTTCCCATTTGCTTCAAAATCAAGCTGTGCCATATCATGTTCGACACGGCTGATATTCTGCCCGATTTCATTGAGCAGTGTAGTCTTTAAAACCTCAGTAAGCTTGGATTTCACAGCCACCGGGACAATAATCTGCATTTCTTCCATTTGGCACCCCTCAGATAATATCGACAGCCACTTTCCGGTTTTCCCGGAGAGCCCCTGCCTTGACTACGGTGCGAATTGCATTGGCAATGCGGCCTTTTCTGCCGATGACCTTCCCCATGTCTTCCGGGGCAACATGGACCTGATAGATCTCCAGGCTGCCCTTTTGGACTACGGTGACAGAGACGGCGTCAGGGTTCTTTACCAGAGCCCTTACAAGTGTTTCCACTAATTCTTTCATACGCGGCCCCCATTATTTCTTTGCTTCTGCAAACTTAGCAAGGATGCCATTCTTTCTGAGAATAGAACGAACGGTGTCGGTCGGCTGTGCGCCTTTTCCAAGCCAGGAAAGAACCTTTTCTTCATCAATCTTTACCGGAGCGTCCAGTTTTGCAGGGTCGTACCAGCCGATGGTATCAGCAGGAGCGCCGTTTCTTGCTTCTCTGGAGTCGATAACTACGATACGGTAGAAAGGATTCTTCTTAGCACCCATACGGGTCAAACGAATTTTTAACATGAAATTCACCTCCTTGAATTGGTCTCGATTATTTATGGAACATCCCGGGGAAACCGGACAGATTTCCCAACTTGGATGGATTCATCTTCTTGCCCCTCATCTTCTTCATGGTCTTCTGCATTTCAGCAAACTGCTTCATCATGCGGTTCACATCCTGAATCTTGACGCCGGCCCCATTGGCAATGCGCTTCCGGCGGCTGCCGTTCAGGATTTTCACATTGGCCCTTTCTGCAGGAGTCATGGAGAGGATGATTGCCTCGATATGCTTGACTTCCTTACCATCCAGGTCGATGTCCTTCAGCTGATCCTTGAACTTGCCCATGCCCGGGAGCATGCCCAGGATGGACTGGAAGGAACCAAGCTTCCTCACCTGTTTCAGCTGCCGCAGGAAATCATCCAGAGTGAATTCGCCCTTTCGAATCTTTCCTGCCGCATCCTTCAGGGATTCGGCATCCATATTTCTCTGGGCTGTTTCAATCAATGTTTCCAGGTCGCCCAGATCCAGGATACGGCCGGCCATGCGGTCCGGATGGAAATCTTCCAGCCCGCCGTCCAGTTTTTCGGAAACGCCAATCATTTTGATGGGCTTACCGGTGACAGTCTTGATGGAAAGAGCTGCACCGCCTCTGGCATCGCCGTCCATCTTTGTCAGGATGGTCCCGTCGATGCCAAGGTTTTCATCAAAAGCCTTGGCTGTAGTCACTGCATCCTGGCCGGTCATGGAATCCAGTACCAGCAGGATTTCCTGGGGATGCACCTCAGCCTTGATATTCCGAAGCTCCGCCATCAGCTTTTCATCAATGGTCAGACGGCCGGCAGTATCCAGAATGACGATATCCCGGTTATAGGACCTGGCCGTATCCACAGCATAGGACGCAATGTGTACAGGGTCCACATTGGGCGGCATCCGGTACACCGGTACATCGGTCTGCTGCCCCAGCACTTCCAGCTGCTTGATAGCGGCAGGACGGTACACGTCGCAGGCTGCCAGAAGCGGCCGGTGTCCTTTTTTCTTAAACATAAGCGCCAGCTTACCGGCGGTGGTGGTCTTGCCGGCCCCCTGGAGACCTACCAGCATGATAATGGTCAGTCCCGAAGGGGACAGGGTGATCTTGCTCTGGGTACCACCAAGGAGATCCGTCAATTCATCCCGGACAATCTTGATCACCGTCTGGTCCGGTTTCAGGCTGCCGAAGACCTCTTCCCCCATGGCCTTTTCCCGGACATGGGCAATGAAATCCTTAGCCACCTTGAAATTGACATCTGCCTCCAGAAGGGCCCGCCGGACTTCCCGGAGAGCGCCGTCGATATCACTTTCCGAAAGCTTTCCTTTACCCCGGAGGTCCTTGAAGGCAGACTGCAGTTTATCGCCTAAACTTTCAAATGGCATAGGGTCACCTCATTCCGATAAAAAGTCGATGAGCCGCTCCGCTTTCCTGCGATGCTCATCAGGAATCATTTCCATGAGCTCCCGGGCCGCTTTTTCTTTCTTTGGTCTCTCCGCCACCAGGTGGAGCGCCGACTCATAGGCCAGGAGCTGTTCCTCCCCGTGCCGCATGGCATCATGGACAGCCTGCCGGGAAATATGGAAATGGCCGGCGATCTCCGCCAGCGTCAGATTTTCATTATAGTACAGGTCCAGGCAGTCTCGCTGCCGGTCCGTCAGAAGGGCTCCGTACTGATCCAGGAGCTCCCCCTTTTCTACAATATTTTCGATAGACATAGGAATCACCACGACGATTGTCATTATACAGGATAGGTAATGGCTTGTCAAGGAAATTTGCTTTACACCAGCATGATGACGGTTGTAGTTAAAATGGCTGAAGGGTAATAGCCTGTGGCCAAGGGTGGAAAGCGACTCACTGGATGCTCAGTTGCTACCACTCCTTGCGCTCCAGTTCGCTGCGCACAAAATTTGGAAGCGCCGCAGATTATATATTTTACGGCTTTGCCGTTGAATAAAAACTTGTGCCGCTATATAATTTGACGCGGCACACCATCCCCTTGGCCGCAGTCCATTCCCCTTGAGCCACTTCCCCCCTCTCAGCCACTATGACGAAGGCCGCTAACGTGCTTATTAATATCTAACCAATACCTCGCAATACTGAAATTGGCAATCACGGATATAACCCCTGCTCTTTCAGCTTTGCAATTCGGGGCTGCGCTTTATCTTTCAAGCGATTATAAGCCTTCCGCTCCTCCCAGGTTAACCCTGATTCATCGTTTATTACTGTAAACTGATTTCCATTGGTATTATACTTGGCAATGGTCTCATCCAATTTCTCTGCATCCCTGGCGGGGATATTTTGATTGCGTAACAGCCTGATATGAAAAGGGTCCGCCTGGATCATCCAGAAACCATTTCGTCCATATATATAAAACATTTTATACTGGTAAAATAACCCCATCTCAATTTCATAATCATATACATTTTCATCAAGACCAGTTAATCTAAATCCAGATACATCTGGTTGTTGTTTTTCAGGTTGCGTGTCTCTTAATACCCATTTATCACTTCCCTCAGGCAATGAAAATATTGCACTTCTTAGATTCATTCCAAACGCCACTACCGTATTACTGCTCGATCCATTAGGATATTTCAAATCAACGAGCATCCGTATTGTGCCGAAGAGAATATGATATGCCACCCAAAGCATTAAAATAACTATAATTGCTTTTTTGGAAAATAACTTTTTAATCATTAACTGCCTCCATGAACGAATCCTTTTATTGAAGCTATCCAGTTAAATGGTTGTAATGCTCCAATCTCCTGATAAAATACAGCGCCATTGTTCATGATCAGCTTTATATATTCATTTTTATAGCTCGATTGAGTTACCTTGTGCCAATCAAAATTATAGGTATCGCCAACTTCTCCACTATAAGATATATTCCCCCTAGTATTTTTATCAACACAAATAGCCAGTTTAACCTTTCCATAAGCCCACTGCTGGTCTTTAGATGGTGAGTTATCATCACTTTTATTAAAATCTATTGATGAATAGAAGTATTTCTTTTCACCCGGTTTTAGATTTCGGGATAATTTCCTGACCTTGGCCGCCAATACATCAGAGTGTTCCAAGTCTCTTGATACATCCGAACCATGTGCAAATGACAATGATTTACCGCTGCCTTCCAGACTATGTCGCAAGAACTTCGATGCAATAGGCGTATCTGCTATCTTTTCTGAAACATCAGCCCCAACAAACCCGATCGCTTTTAATCCGCCATAATTTTTGTTTGCCCATTCCGGCCATTCCGCAGCTATCTCAGTCCCCGGTTCCCGTCTGGACGCAATTAATTCTGCCTCCAGATTTCGCCGCAAATCCTTTTCCGCTTCATACATATCAGAATGTTCACATTCCTCTGACAATGGATAAATTTTATCCGCTGTGACATAAATAGCAGGCAATTTAAAAGTTTCTTTTCCAATCTCAGGACTGGGTGAGTACCTGTCTAAATCGATACCGGTCCTCTTCTTGAATGTTGCTGAGTCTTCCGCAGCCGCTTCCTGATATATTTTTTTATACTCATACATAAACGCAGTGGAGTTTTCATCTGAAATACCATGTTCTTTTAAACATTCTTTGACCGCATTTTCTGTTTCTACATTGCCATATTCCCAGTATTTCGACTGTGCTGCTTTGGGATCAAGTTCATTTACCATGTCAATAATATCGCTCAATAATCCTTCAATTTCTTTGTCAGTCATCTGCTTACCATTCGTCTTACGTAATAAACCTTTAATATCAGTTTTTGTTATTCTTTCATAGGCTAACCTGTTCCATCTCGCAGCATCCAAAGCTACATTAACGGTATCTGTCATATTTCTATCTGTCAATTTTTCTAGTGCCATACCCACACCAACACTAATCCATTGTACCGTATCAGGATGATTCTGTACCCATTCTTCCCCCTTTGTCCTTGTCAGATAGCCCATGACATATTCATTTACACTACCAGCTAAAGCACCTGCTGTCACATTACCGCCGGCCATATCATCCATAAGAGCTCCAAAGGCACCGTGAAGCAGCATTTTTTCTGTAGAGCCATCCTTCCACCCTTTGCGTTCGGCATATTTATAGATGGCTTGATTGCCATACTTTTCCAGCATACCGACCAGTTCCTGCTTCTCTTGTACTTTGGCTTTATCAAAGATTTCCTGCAGCCGGTTAAGACTGTTCCCGGTATCCCGATTCAAACCGGAAATAGTCTGCTTCTGCTGTTCCTTATTGGTAATATGGATGGTCCCTTCTGCTATAGCAGATTTCGTCGTACTATTTGCTTTATCTTTGACCATAGGACTTAAATCAGGCAGCAGTCCTCTCCGGTTCAGTGCATTTCCCTTATCATTGGGAGAATAGGCCAGCCCCATACCGCCGGCTTTATAATCTGTTTTGTTTTCAGTATCTTCCCATGTCAACGTACCTGTGGTCAGGTTATTCTTATCTTTTGAGGCATCACTACCAATTACTCCGCCTTTCAGGCCAGTATTATTTTTAACGGTAATGTGAAAGCCTCTTCTACCGGCATGGATTTCCGCCTGGTTAGCAGCACTTTCATAACTGCTCTGGATGGTATCTTTGCTCGCACCACCGCCAGCACCGGTTTTACCATTCTTCACGCCATAGTTGATGGTTAATCCTGCCCTGGTATTCTTTTCCTCATAGCTCTTTTTATCCTGTTTGGTTTCAATAGAAAGATTGCTTCCTACATCGCCAATTACCTTGTTACCTTTCATCTCGCTTCCTACGATGGTAGTATCTTTACGACTGGTAAATGTCAGGTCTTGCTCAGCCGTGATCTGGCTCTTTTCATAGGTTGTTTCGTTTTCCTGTATATTACTTTTTACTTTGCTATAGGACGCACTTATTCCCTGTAATCCGCCTACACCGATGGAAGCACTAATGCTGGAACCGCTAGATTTGGTAGTTTCTTTGGTCCTGTTGCCATTTTTATTGGCAGAAATATTTATGCTTATCTTAGCATCTAACATGGTAATTTTCTCATTTGAAAAATGTTAATAACGTTAGAAATGATAATATAAACGTAAATAGATTCATGAGAATTTCTCTTTGCTCCCAAAACTTTATCGTACTCCTAGTTGCCATTGTTTCCATTTTGCTTCCTATCTTTTTTAAACATCTAAACCGTACATCTAGTAAAATAGAAAAAATTATAATTCCAAATCGCCAATAAATATTATCAAAATATAAACTACAGATAATTGCTCCAAATACGACACAAATCATCAAGTTAATTGCTATAACTTTAGGGCTTGGTTTAATAGGGAAATCTAATCCAATCAACTTTTCATCATGCATAGATAAAAACAGGCTGGCAATTATATAAAAAAATCCTATAATCACATACATCATAGGTATATCTCCTATTCTATTGAATTTTTAGCCTCGTTATATATTTTTTGATCTTCTTTGTTCCTCTTTGATTCTGGTAATTCAGGAAAATAATAATCTTTTAATTTAGAAATACTCACTCCCATTGCTGCACCAGCAATAATCCCAGCATACTTACCTGATGGTAAATATCCAGAAAGTGATGCTCCTGTTGCAATAAAGTCCATACGAATTCGTCCCGCTGAACCACCTACTCCATACAAATCGGTTCTTGCATCATTTAAAATATCCCACGTAGTTGTTAAAGTTGTACCTACTGGCAATACTTTGCCTGTAACTGACATAGACTTATTATCTAAAGCACTCCCCATCATACCTTCCCAAGCACTAAATGCATCATCACTGGTAGGTCCATTTTCATGAGGCAATTGCGGCGTTTCATCAAAGGATTCATTATTCGATTCATATTCTTCCTCATCCATGCTGTCAGACAAGGGCTCCCCATATGTTTCAGCTGCCTTATCTTCTATATTTTTGGCTATATCGGTCGTATTTACCTCAACATCACCTGTTTCACGCATAGTACTTTCTTCTTCACCAGCTCCACTTTCATATATATCATCTGATATTTTTTGATGGTCGTCTGCTTTTGCTTCTTCGTACGCTTCATTGGCATCAAATATCCCGTTTATCGCATCAATAGCATCTCTAAGACTATTATTTTTAGTGGCACTACTTGCTACACTAGCACCGATTAAACTATTTCCAGATACCAATTCTGTGGTGATACCGCCCACTATTGCACTCATCCATTCCATGGTAGCAGGATCACCTTTAGAAGCTTTTTTTATTTCATCCATAAGCATCTTATTCACTGTAGCAGAAGTGGCCCCAGCCAGAAAATTCCCATTGCTTAACTTACTCATAATACCGCCTGTTAGTGCATGCATAGCGGTCTTTTTTGTACCATCTTTCATATCATGAATTGCATTATAAGCGATTCTTCCAAAGAGTCCTGCCATTTCTTCTCGTTCTTCTATTTTTTGATTATCAAAGATTTCACCTAATTGATGCAGGCTGTTTTTAGCATTTCGATTCAAATCTGCTAGTTTCTGTTTTTGCTTATCCAGGTCAGTAATTTTAATGGTACCTGCTGCAACCGCAGAATTAGTCGTAGAGTTTGACTTTCCTTTAGCACCACTGGAAATAGACGGAGTCAATCCTTTTTTATTGTATACTTAATTTTCTGCTTTTGTGTCATTTGGTCATAATCACCATAATGGCTATGAGATACGCCCATTCCTATAGAAGAATAATCTGCTTTGTTGTCCATATCTTCCCACGTCAATGTACCCGTAGTAAGAGTATTCTTATCTTTTGTTGCATCGCTATCAATAATACCACCTTTGAGATTTGTATTTTCTTTGACAGAAATATCAAAACCATCTCCACCAGCGCGAATAGCAGCCTGATCAGTAACGCTTTCGTAATTGCTCTTCATGTTCCCTTTGGACGCACTACCACCGTAGCTGGTTTTATCTGCCGATGTACCAAAGCTCATACCGGCTGATGCGTTTTCCTCGTTATACTCTTTCTTAGTCTGCACGCTTTCAATATCCAGATTCCTGCCTACATCGGCTTTTACTTTGTTTCCGCTAGCGGTACTGCCAATAAAGCTGATATCTTTTCCGCTCTTCATCGTCAGCGTATCATTGGCCGTTACAGTGCTCTCTTTGTAGCTAGTGGTACTGCTATTTTCTTTGCCTTTACCAGCATAGAATTTACTATCTACAGAAACTACCGAACCAGCGGAAAGGCTGACGCCGAGACTTCCACCTTTACTGCTTTGACTAATCTTCTGTTTTTCTTTTTCTTTGGTAGCAGAAATACGGATATCTTTGCCTGCGTCCAGAGTAACGTTATTACCTAAAATGTCAGAGCCTATGACACTCAAACCCTCTTTCGTCTTAATAGTCACGTCTTGTCCAGTCTGCAATGAGCTGCCTTGTGCTTCAGTGATGGTACTATGTCTTTCGGATTTGCTAGAGCTACTACCGATACCGATAGAAATCGTAGGAAAAAGCTTTCCCTTGACGATATTTTTTAATGCATCTCCATTTTTCTTTATCTTTTCAGCCGTCTCATAGCCATAGAGGGCTTTCAAACGATTATCTGAGACTTGTGTCATACGAGTGGCTGGTGCTGCGACAGATTCTATAGCATTGATTCCAGCACCGCCAACAGCGACAGTAAGCCCACTCTTCTTATACTCATGCTTTTCGTCACTATGATACACATTGTCTTTACTGGAAATGTCTACATTCTCGCCAGTCAGTGAAATGTCTTTCCCTGCGATAATATCCGAGGCATTCACATGTACGTCTTTATTCGCTTCGATGGTCACATTACCAGCAATGCTACCAATAGTAGAACCCTTCTGCGTAATGTCTTCATCTTTATATTGATCATTTCGCTTTTCACTGCCGATGGTGAAACCTAATCCGCCACCTAAAAGGCCGCTCTTCTTGACACGTTTTTCATAATCATGCTTCTCCACTTCTTCTGCACTGGTGATGGTGGTATCTTTGCCGGAAACGATAGATACATCATTTGTCCCCACGATGTTAGATGCAGTCACTTCGGTATTACCGGCGGAAACAATGGTTACCGTATCACCGGAAAGCAGACTGCCTGTCACGGCCTTACTTTCATCGTGGCTCTTGAACCCGGTATTCTTGTGGGAGAGGAAGCCGCTTTCCTTGTACTTCAAGCCATAGTCGTCTGCCGCTTTCTGGAAACCGTTTTCTACAGTCACATCATTGCCTGCTTTGACGCCAATTGTGCCGTTTTCACTGGATATCGCTGTATTTCTGGCTTTGATGTTATTGCCTGCTGTCATGGTTATATCTCTTCCAGCAGTCAGGGTATTGGTAGTTTCCGTCTTGCGATAGGTACGGATATAGTTATCCCTGTCTTCGGTCATGTCTTTCCTGGCTTCGAGAGCATCTGTATCCATGGTGAGATTGTGACCGGTAGAAAGGATCATGGAGCCTTTATCTCCCAAATCTGCCAGAGTGGCACCGGTGAGGTGGATATCTCTGCCCGACTCCATGAGGAGGACTCCCTCTTTCCCCTTTACCGCGATACCGGCAGTAGTATCCAAAATGTCCTGGTTCTTTCCGTGGAAGATGGTATTTCCCATGGAGATATCCCGGCCTGCCGTAAGGGCTGCCCGGTCTTCGCCGGTGATGAGGCCCTTCTGGGTTATGTCTCTTTCTGCCCTGAGGCTAATGTCTTTGCCCAGAATTTTCCCTAAATTGACTACGTCATTTCCCTTCAGGACTACCGTATTTCCGAGGATGGATGCGTTATTCTCCAGTGTCTCTTTCGTCTCTGCCACCAGTGTGTCGGCGCTGATGAGGCTGCCATCAGCGGTTAGGGTCATATTTCCCGGCTTCAGATACACTTTAGGATAGAGAACTTCATAGGTCTTTCCATGCACAGTGACTGTAGTGGTCTCCAGCCAGACCATGTCACTGGTGAGACTTGCCATCTGTTCTTTGGTGAGGGAAATGCCGGGTTTCAGGTTATATTCTTTTGCATAGGCTATACCTGCATCCATCAGGGCTTTGTATTCTTCTTCGTCGTCCGTATAGCCATTGAGGTACCGCATGCCCGTAAGGCCTGCAATCTGCTGTCTTACCAGTTCCTGTTCCCAGGGAAGCGCTGATTAATTCGCAGAGTCAGATTTCATAAGGATTTTTATGTACTGCTTCGTCATAACTCTCCTTAAATAGCTCGCTATTCGCGTCAAGTTATTCCTCGCATTGCATAAAAATCCAAGAATGAAATCCGACAACGATTTAATCAGTGCTTCCCTGGAACCCGTCTCCCAGCCGTTTGGCGACCCGGTCCGGATCCCAGATCATCTGTCTGTACATGTAGTCTGAGGAAAGAAACGGGATAGCAATCCCCTTATGTCCTTCTGCTGTCCCCAAAAGAAAGCTCTTCCGAAGGGTTATCCAATACTACCTGTTTCACATAAAAAGAGACAGAAGGCACAGGCGGCACTTCACCGCTCTTTTCTTCTGTCTCTATCGGTTTGAAGGTATCCCGGAATAACCGGTCCCTGAATGCTTCCCGCTCCCTGCTCCGGGCTGCCTGCTCCTGACGGACGAAGGTCACATCCTCCATGGCAGCGGCATGGAAAGAGCAGAAAGTACCCATAAGGACCAAAGCCAGGAAAAGCACTCTCTCCGTTTTCATAGGAACCCCCGAAATTTATGAAAGCAATGATAAATCCTATGCGTTTCTTTACAGGCATTATATTCCCTGGCGAAGATCCTGTAAAGGCCGGCATTTCAATTTGTAACGGAGTGCTCTTCCAGAGTCACGGGATGCAGAGAAGGATGGCGCATCCTCTATCATCAATCTTCTCCCTTGCTAATGCGCTGATGCCTGATTCATGGCGGCCTTCGATGCATGGAAGATACCGGCAAAGGGTTCCGTGTTTTTGTGGTGCCCGGATACAGTATAGCTTTACCTTGTCCTGGTCATATGTATTCCCGAAGATGATAGAAAATAGAAGATAGAAGATAGAAGATAGATACGGCCAGGTCCTGCGGGCAGAATCAATCAGTTTCCATCACCATCTCTCAGCCCCGTGGGCAGCTCTCTTCAGAGAAGAGAGCCTCCTGCAGAGGCAATTGCACGATTTTTGTACAGAGTCTTTAGGATTCCAACAGCGGCATAGCCGCAAACTACAATCTTGATTCGGCGCTATATAAATGGTGCGCCGCCACCTCCCCCTCAGTCACCTCAGCCACTTAAGCCTATAGCCACTTCTCCACAATCTGACTCAGTAAGCTGTCAGCTGATAGCCGTAAGCCTGACTATATTCTATCGTCTCTGCAGCATAGCCACTGAACCGTAAAATATCCTTTATTCCACTACAAAAACTCCTGATTCATCCCAATGCCGATGCAGAGTGGGGCCTGTACCATCTTCTTCCATGAATCGGCCAGGGGTAACCGCAGTGCGGGATGTCTGTGTCGTCAGGGAAGAGCGAGGTGGTCAAACGGCCGCTCATGATTTCTGACAGGTCTTTCCTCAGGAGCTTCTGTGTAGTTATTCCGGATCAGCGGCAAAGTCGCTGTAGGTCTAGACCTAGATCTAGACCCTTAGCCGCTTCGCGGCCATCCCATTTTCAGCGCGCTGGAGGGGCAGAATCATATGAAGACGTCCTTTCTCCCTTTCCCGGTCCCATGGGCTGAGCACCACCGGCAGGGAAGAAATTACATCCGGCCTTTCCGCCTCTCAACTGTATAGTCCAACGGCAAGAAAGAATGTCCCATCTGGTTTGGGCGCAATAATAGCGTGCACTGCTTCGAACCTTCAGCCTTGAGAGTGCGCCGGTCAGGTCCTGCGGGTAAATGAGATCGAGATTGAGGTCGAGATCGAGGGAATTCGCCTGCGGCGCAGCCATCCTCATCTCTCAGCCCTGTGGGCAGCTCTCTTCAGAGAAGAGAGCCTACTGCAGAGACAATTGCACGATTTTGGTGCAGAGTCTTCAGGATTTCAACAGCGGCTTCGCCGCAAATCGTTAGCCTCCTTTCCTGGGAAGGCGAAGCGTGCTGCGGCCGGGCCTCTATTCTCTTTCCTCAAATTACAATTCTTCTTGAAAACCCCGTCACAGTCATTTTTCTGACAGATCTCTCGACTCATCGTAGCTGTAGCGATTTTTATGTGTTGAATCATTCGGCATACTCACACCGCTCGAGATGACGAGTGAGTGTAGAGTCAGTGAAGAAAGTGGTGAAGCGGTAATCAATCTTCATAATGCGGCGCTATATGAATTGTGCGTCGCTAACCAGCTCAAGGCTCAAGGCAAAAGGCTCAAGGCCCCGCCGGTTCGCACGCACGGCTTATCATAGCAAAACAAAAAACACCAACAAGACCCGGTGTCCGTAAGATGCAAGAATTTGTCCAGTGAATACGGCGCCGGCGTAAGGATGGAAACCGAGGTTTCTCCAAATTCCGGACTAGTCGTCAAAGTGGCAAAAGCATGTGCTATCAAAAAGTCCTGGGCCTTATGGTGTTGTGAATCATTTTCCGCTATCCGGATTGTGGCAAGGTAGCTAGTGGCTAGTGGCTGGTGGCTAGTGGCCAGGTCTATCGCCGCCGTCGCGGCTGTTGTCCCAGCTACCAGATACCAGATACCAGCCACCCATCTTCCTCGATGGCCATTGAGGGAGGGACTTCCAAAGGCGGTACCGATGTCCGTTGGATTCCCGGGGTTCTTTCCACAGCGCGCACTCAGGAAAACGGGGAATCCACTTTTCATACCGCGGGCCTTTTTCATCCCTCTACACTATACATAACGGGAACTTCGATTTTGTGAACATGGAAAATGAAGTTTTCTCAAAAATGTTTTAAGGTGACTAGTGATGCGTCTCAATCACATTTGGGATAATAAAAATATTGACCCAAGAAGAGTCATTATTGCGAAATACCGGTAGCACACCCCTCTCGCTTCGCTCGCGTCCCCTCAAGGGGACATGGGATTTAGCGGCGAAGCCGCCAACTTGCGCCCCCTCTCAGGCGAGAGTCCTGCATAGGACTCTCGATGTCAACCCAAGTTGGCGCTTAGCCTACCCATAAAAGCGCCTTCCTTTTGTAGCTGACCCGGTGGAGAGGGCCACGAAGTGGCGCGGGGGTTACTATCGGTACGCAAAATCATTGACTCTATCCTCCCAAAACCATTCAGCATTATCCAAAATATGATTGAGACGACACACTGGCCAGGTGCGTGTGATAGATCGAGATTGAGACTGAGATCGAGAGGTATAGGGCTTCGCCCAGGAATATTTGCAACTGCAGCCCCTGGATCCCGGTAAGCAGGAAGCTGTAATCCACTGCCACTCGCCTGCCTTTTTAGCCCCATAATTTCCCCTTCTCCGCAGTATAATAAAGGAAATAGATAATAAGGAGGAACTATTATGCCCTGTACAACCATACTTGTTGGAAAAAATGCAACCTATGACGGGTCCACCATGATGGCCCGGAATGAGGATTCCCCTTCCGGCAGTTTTACGCCGAAAAAGTGGATTGTGGTGAATCCGAAGGACCAGCCCCGGAAGTATCAGTCGGTGCTGACGAAGTTCCATATGGACCTGCCGGAGGAACCTCTCCGGTATACGGCCATGCCCAATGCGCTCCCGGAGGAAGGATTCTGGGGAGAGGCAGGCATCAATGAAGCCAATGTGGCCATGTCGGAGACCGAGACCATCACCTCCAATGACCGGGTGCTTGGGGCGGACCCTCTCGTGAAAGACGGCATTGGGGAGGAGGATATGCTTCTTCTTGTGCTCCCCTATATCCGTAGTGCCCGGGAAGGGGTGCTTCGTCTCGGAAAACTTCTGGAAACCTGCGGTACCTGCGAACTGAACGGTATCGGCTTCCAGGATGTTCATGAAATCTGGTGGTTCGAATCCATCGGCGGCCACCACTGGATGGCGAAACGGGTACCCGATGACGCCTATGTGGTCATGCCGAACCAGCTGGGCATCGATACCCTGGACCTTGCCGATGCCCTGGGGGAAGGGAAAAACTACATGTGCTCCTCTGACCTGGCCGATTTCATTTCGGAGAACCACCTGGACCTCTCCATGACAAAGGAAGGCCCCTTTGACAGCCGCAGCGCCTTCGGCAGCCGCAGTGATTCAGACCACACCTACAACACCCCCAGGGCCTGGTACATGCTGTCCTATTTCAATCCCCACGCTTTCCAGAAGGATGGCGTCCTCTCTTCCATGACGCCGGAATCGGACGACCTTCCCTGGAGCTATGTGCCGGAAAAGAAAATTACTGTGGACGACGTGAAGTACGTCCTCAGCAGCCATTACCAGGGAACCCCCTACGACTGCTATGGAGGAAGGGGCGATGAACACAGCCGGAACCGGTACCGCCCCATCGGTATCAATCGGAATAATTTCCTCGCCCTCACCCAGCTTCGTCCCTATATGCCGCCGGAAAAGATGGCAGTGGAATGGCTTGCAGTGAGCTGCAACGTATTTAATTCCTTCATCCCCTTCTACGCCAACGTCACAAAGACGCCATCCTACATTTCAGAAACAGGAAAAATTCCGGACAGCCAGCAGTTCTACTGGGCTATCCGCTTCATTTCCGCCCTGGCGGACTCCCACTTCGGCTCCACCTCTTCTTCCATCGAACGGTATATCGCAGCCACCTCGAACAGGGCCTGCGCCCTTCTTGCCGCCTCCGATAAAGCACCAGTAGAAGGCGACATTCACAGCTTCCTGGAGTCCTGCAACGAGAAGATGGCGGCCATGGCAAAAGAAGAAACAAACAAGTGCCTGGACCAGGTCCTCTATACCGCCAGTCTGGAAATGAAGAACTCCTTCGCCAGGTCGGACTCTTAAGGCTGGTACAAGTGCCTGCCCATCTACGCGTTTGTGGATAAAAGTATATCAGGCAACGGCCTGCGGCCGGGGCTATGCATGGCATGGCTCTGCCTGACGGCAAGGCTATGGCCTTCGGCCAGGGAAGGAGCGGCGCACAAATTTTGAAGCGCCGCGAAATATATATACTTCCTTAAGCCCAGGCGATAGCCTTTGCCCTGACGCAGTCACCGCCCTATCCGCAGGACAGAGCCCCGGCCACAGGCCGCTGCCCGGGGCCGAAGGCCCCTATTTCCAAAAGGAGAACTACCATGAGAAAATCTATCCTTACTCTTGCCCTCTGTGCCATGATTTCTGCCGGATCCCTGCCGGCCTTTGCGAAAGAAACGCCGCGGGACAACTTTTTCTGGCTCGGCCAGATCAATAAAGCCTCGGACGTCATCAATACGGACGAAGGGCTCCTGACTCCGGAAGAGGGCCATGCCTTTGCCAAAGGCATCGATAGGGTGCTGAAAGAAGGGAGTCTCCCCAATGCGCCCCGCCCCAGGAATGTGGTGGCCTTCGAGCCTTACCTCATCAAAGCCGCCGGACCGGATGTGACGAAGATTCATGCCGGCCGTTCTTCCCAGGACATGCTCACCACCGTGGGCATTATGGAACAGAGGGAACACCTCATTGCCATGGCGAAGGAACTGAACCGTGTACAGGAAGATCTTATCCGGCTGGCGGAAGAAAATAAGGATACCCTCATTCCGAACTACACCAACGGCGTAGCCGCCCAGCCGAACAGCATGGCCCATTACCTCATCGCCTACGCCAATGCCTACAGCCGGGACATGGACAGGACAGAGGAATATTACAAGCGCCTCAACCGCAGCCCCATGGGTTCCACGGTCTTGAACGGCACCGGCTGGCCCCTGGACCGGGACCGCATGGCCTCCTATCTCGGTTTCGACGGACTGGCTTACAACACCTACGATGCGGGGCAGATTTTCCCCCAGGAAGCGCCCATTGAAACCGGGGGCATTACGAACTGCATCGCCATCCACACCACCAGCTTCATTGAAGAAATCATGCAGCAGTATGCCCAGCCCCGGCCCTGGGTACTCCTGAAAGAGGGTGGCGGCAATACCTACGTGTCCTCCGCCATGCCCCAGAAAAGGAATCCCGGCATCCTGAACAGCTGCCGCACCGATGCATCCACGCTCCTGGGCATGTCGGTGGAAGCCATGTTTCGCTCCCACAACATTCCCGCCGGCATGGCGGACGGCCGCCTGAACGGGGCCCGGGACATCATGCCCCAGGCCACAAAGGTCCTCTCCGGCATGGACCGGATCCTCAATAACCTCGTCATCCATCCGGATCGGTCCCTGGAGGAGCTGGACCTGGACTGGACCTGTTCCCAGGAAATCGCCGATGAGCTCATGAAGAACCACGGCATCCCCTTCCGGGAAGGCCACCACTTTGCCAGTGAAATCGTCACCTACGCCAGAGCCCACAACATTACGCCAAAGAATTTCACCTGGGAAGCGGCCAATGAAGTCTACCGGGCCACTGCCGAAAAGGACCCGAACCTGCCGCCCGCATTCCCCATGACTGAAGAGGAATGGAACCACGCCAAAGATCCGGCTTCCATCGTGAGAAACCGGAAAGTCAAAGGGGGCCCCCAGCCGGCGGAACTGGATAAGATGATCCGGATGGCCAAAGATGACCTCGCCCGCCATGAGTCCTGGGTGGAGAATACGGAAAGTCACCTGAAGGAAGCAGAAGACCGGCTGAACCGGGACTTTGAAAAGCTGTTGTGATATTTCAGTATTGCGAGCTGATGGGGCGACGCTGGTGGGTAGAGTCATTCGTGCGGAGCTTCTAGCTGTTAGCGGCTAGCTTCTAGGAAAGCTGGCAAGCCTACGGCACGAATGACTGGCGGGAATACCGGGTGGAAGCGCCGCAGGCGGATCAGCCTTCCTAACAGCTAGCCGCTAGAAGCTAGAAGCTCCATGCGAGTGACTCTATCCGCAAGCATGACAAACCGTTCGCTCCAACAGCTCGACAAACCGCAATTGGCCCCGTTCTTTCAAAAAAAAGTACAGGAATCTATCCATGATTCCTGTACTTTTTTCTTACAGCCCGCAGGCGGACCAGCCGCATTCTTCGCAGGTGGTGCAGTGGCCTTCCACGTGGAGGTGGCGGGAATGGCACTTCGGGCATTCCGGAATATTTTCCGTCTCTTTCACGTCCGGTGCTTTCTTTTCTTCTTTTTTGGACGTATCCACGCCCAGGATATTGCCCCGGCGGCAGCCGTCCCGGAATACGGTGATTCCTTTGCATCCCTTTTCCCAGGCCGACATGTAAATGTGGTAGATATCATCAACGGTGGCTTCGTTCTTCAGGTTCACGGTGCTGGAAATGGAATTGTCCACGTATTTCTGCATGGCCGCCTGCATGTCCACCCGATTCATGAAGGGGATTTCATGGCTTTCCACCACCCAGGGGAAGCGGGCCCGGATTTCCTCATCCGTCAGGGTGAGTGGCAGGTGATGGTACTCCAGCAGGTCCTTCACGCTGTGGGCGAAAACCCGGAAATGGCCATGGACCGTTTCCATTTTGTGGGTGGTGCGCTCGTAGGAAATCTTGTACAGCGGTTCGCAGCCACCGGAAAAGCTGCCCATGAGAAGGGAAATGGTCCCAGTAGGCGCCACAGCCAGGAGAGTACCATTCCGGAGGCCATTTTGGTGGATATCCTCATAGAGTGCCGGGTCCAGGTCCTTTACCAGGTCAAGAATGGGGGACTTCTTCGTAGCTTCCCAGCGGTAATGGCCAAAGGTGCCTTTGACCTTTGCCCGGTCGCAGGAGGAGCGGAGGGCTGTGAGGAGCATGACCTTCATCACATGGGCCATGAAATCATTGGCCTCTTTGCTTCCGTAGGTAAGCTTCATGGCCACCAGGGCATCGGCCACGCCGAAGAGGCCAAGGCCCAGGGACCGCCAGTCATCGATGCATTTCCTGTTTTCATCGAGAGGCTGGGTATCATAGCCGTAGTCCACAATTTCATCGAGGGCTGTGATGCCGTCGTACACCACCTGTTTGAACCGTTCTTCGTTAAATACAGGGTGGTCGCTGAATTTGTCATCGATCATCTCATAGAGGTTCACGCTGCCCAGGTTGCAGGCGTTGTAGGCATTGCCACCGAATTCACCGCAGGGATTGGTGATTTCGATTTTATATTCATCATACCCCGCCAGGAGATGGTTATTATTGAGACGGTCCACGAAAAGGGCTCCCGGATCCCCCCAGTCCCACTGGGTCTCGCAGAATTCCCGAAAGAACTCCCGGGCCCGGATGGTCCTTCTGATTTCCTCTCCCGTAGCCTTCACGGTGAAATGGAGGGTGTAGTTCCGGTCGTCCTTTACAGCTTCCATGAATTCATCGGTGAAGAGGATGGAAATATTCATGGAAGACAGTTTCTCCTCATTCTGCTTGATGTGGAGAAATTCATAAATATCCGGATGGTCGCAGTTCAGCCCCACCATCATGGCACCCCGGCGTCCATTCTGGCTGATCACTTCGCCGGTGACGTTGAAAATTTTCAGGAAGGAAACGGCTCCCGTGGACGTACGGGCCACATTTCTCACCACGCTTCCCTTTGGGCGGAGATGGGAAATGTTGATGCCGATACCGCCGCCATAGGAAAAGATGCGGGCGATTTCGTAGTTCGCATGGAAAATGGATTCCAGGTCATCCTCCGGCGACGGAAGGATGTAGCAGTTGGACAGGGATACCCGGAACTTGCCCTTTGCCCCGGCCGCGTAGAGGGTCCTTCCTGCAGGGCAGAAAGAAGTATCTTCCAGGTAGCCCCGTACCCGTTTCCCCAGGTCCGGATCAAAAATGGCGCTCACCCGGTCCATAAATTCCTCGGCACTCTTCTCGCCGGGATGGTAGTATTTCTCTTTCAGTATTCCCTGACTGATGGGATTATCATACCAGTGTGTCATATCAGATTCCTCATTTCTCACAGGATTTTTATTGCTTCCTATATGGTAACAGATACAACATGTTGGGTCAAATAACATATTATCATACTATATGTTGTGTTTATCATGAATTATCGATATGTAATTGGCTGGGGCAGTCTCATGCGGATGTATGGGGCTAAGGGTGGCAGGTCGGATACCGCTTCGCTGGTCCGACCGGTGCGCAGCGAACCGGAGCGCAAGGAGCTGTTAGGCGACTGAGCATCCAGTGAGTCGCTTTCCCCGTGGGGTTGCAGCTTAGGTAAGGCTAATGCCTTATCAAAGTGGGGGCATAAGGTGGATTAGCGGCTTCGCCGCAATTGATTTCTTTATAACTCTACACCCGAAACGTGCAATTAAGGAAATAAACAATTACCTTCTGGAACTCTGGTCGTAGGCCGCAGCCCGGCGAAGGCCATTCCGCCTCATGCCCCCGCTTTGCCCCTGGCAAAGCCACAACCCGGTGAACGAGCGCAGCGTCACCCACCACCCTTAGCCCCATGCATCCATTCAGGCGCCACTCTCACATGATAAAAAGCCGTGAAAGGCTTTTGCCCTTCACGGCTCGGTGTCCATATTTTCTTACTTCTTTTCTTCTTCCTCGTCTTCATCTCCGGAGAGTACGTCGATGGATGCGATGCGGTCACCGTCTTCCAGTCTCTGGAGGATGACTCCCTGGCCTGCTTTTGCCTTCTTGCTGGTAATCTGGCTGGCCTTTGTCTTGATGGTAATGCCCTGTTCCGACACCCCCACCAGTTCATCGTTGTCATCGGCAGCTACGAGGGCCACCACTTCGAAGCCCTTCTTGAAGTTCCGGACGCCCATGCCGTTCCGTCCCTGGATACGATAGGCGTTGGCCTTGTTTCTCTTGGCATTGCCGTCGGCGGAAATGGTGAAGATATCCTTGTCCGCTGCAATGACAGCGCCCACCACTTCATCTTCCTCGCCGTTCACTTCGCCAAGGCGGATGCCGTGGACACCGGCTGCTGCCCGGCTCAGGGCCCGCACTTCTTCGTCGTTAATGGAGAACCGGATGGCCATGCCGAAGCGGGTTCCCAGGATTACGTCTTCGTCTCCCTTGACCCGGAGCACCGTCACCAGTTCATCCCCGTCGTTCAGGCGGATGGCAATGAGACCATTCTTATTGATGTTCTTGTATTCGGAAATGGCGGTTTTCTTCACGAAGCCCTTCTTCGTCACCATGAGGAGATACTTCGTATCTTCCCCGGCAGCATCGATGTCGAGGAGCTCCGTCACCCGTTCGCCCGGAGAGAGGCTGGGGATGTAGTTGATGAGGGCGCTGCCCCTTGCGGTTCTTCCGGACTTCGGCAGGTCGATGGCGGTCTTCATGTAAACCTTGCCTTTATTGGTGAAGAAGAGAATCCGGTTATGGGTGGAGGTATTCAGGATCTTCCACACATAGTCCTCATCCTTCATCTTCATGCCGGACACGCCGCGGCCGCCCTTTCTCTGTACCCGGATGTCGCTGGAATCCATGCGTTTGATGTAATTCTGCTTTGTCAGGGTGACGGTCATCGGTTCATCGGGTACGAGATCGGTGATGGTGAAGTCTTCCTGGGCTTCCGCAATTTCCGTTCTCCGGTCATCGCCGAAGTTCTTCTTCTCATCCTGCAGTTCTTCCTTCACCACGTTCATGATCTTGTCCCGGCTGGAGAGAAGATCTTCCAGGTAGGCAATCGTTTCCTTCACGTCCTTATAGTCCGCTTCCAGCTTGTCCCGTTCCAGTCCGGTGAGACGGCGGAGGCGCATATCCAGGATGGCCATGGACTGCTTGTCGGAGAGGTCAAATTTCGCCATGAGGGCATTCTTTGCAATTTCATCGGTCCGGGATTCGCGGATGGTCCTGATGACTTCATCGATATGGTCCAGGGCAATGAGCAGGCCTTCCAGGATATGGGCCTTTGCTTTTGCCTTGTCCAGTTCAAACCGGCTTCTCCGGGTGATGACTTCTTCCTGGTGTTTCAGGTAATAGTAAAGAATCTGCTTCAGGTTCAGGATCCGCGGATGGCCGTCCACCAGGGCCAGCATGATGGCACCGAAGTTGATCTGCATCTGGGTGTGCTTGAAGAGGTTGTTCAGCATAATTTCCGGACTTACATCAGCCCGGAGTTCGATGGCGATACGCATGCCGGTGCGGTCTGATTCATCGCGGAGCATGGTGATGCCGTCCAGCACTTTCTGCCGCTGCAGGTCTGCAATGGTGGAAATGAGGCGGGCCTTGTTCACCTGGTACGGGATTTCCGTCACCACAATGCGGTGCTTGCCCTTCGCCATGTCTTCGATTTTCGTTTTCGCCCGTACCGTGATGGAGCCGCGGCCGGTGCGGTAGGTATCTTCGATGCCCTTGCGGCCCATGATGATGCCGGCGGTTGGGAAATCGGGGCCCTTGATGTACTTCATGAGGCCATCGATGGTGATGTCCGGATCGTCAATCATGGCGCAGAGTCCGTCCACCACTTCCGACAGGTTGTGGGGCGGAATGTTCGTGGCCATACCGACAGCGATGCCGTAGGAACCATTCACGAGGAGGTTCGGGATACGGGATGGCAGCACCACCGGTTCCTGGAGAGAACCGTCGTAGTTCGGCATGAAATCCACCGTATTCTTATCGATATCCCGGAGCATTTCCACCGTAATCTTCGCCATACGCATTTCCGTATAACGCATGGCAGCAGGAGAGTCCCCATCCACGGAACCGAAGTTGCCGTGGCCGTCTACGAGGGGATAGCGGGTGGAGAAATCCTGGGCCATGCGGACTGCGGATTCATAGACCGCAAAGTCGCCGTGGGGATGAAATTTACCGAGAACATCGCCCACGATACGGGCGGATTTCTTGTAAGGCTTACCAGGAAGCATACCGGCTTCGCTCATAGCATAAAGGATGCGGCGGTGAACCGGCTTCAGCCCATCCCTCACGTCCGGCAGTGCACGGGTCACGATGACGGACATGGCGTAATCGATGTAGGAATTCTTCATCTGTCCCTCAAGGGGAGTATTGATGATTTTTCCTTCCTTCCATTCTATGGAATCCATACATACTCCTTTTGCCTCGGAAGAGGCATAAAAATAAGGACCCCAGGAAGCCCTGTGTCCTTTCAGAACTTGCTATTTATACTGTAATTATATCACAGAAAGGGCTCTAAAGCCATTTAAATGCATTTATGAACGGTTGGAGAAAATAAATAAACGGTAGTAAAAGTACGTTTGAGTTGGCAGAGAGCATTTTAGCCTGCTGGTGATTAGAGCTATTTCCACGGAGCTTCCAGCCCTTAGCCTTTAGCTTTCAGGAAAACTGGCCAGCCTACGGCGTGAACAGCCGGAGGAAACAACAGATGGAAAGCGCCGCAGGCTAATCAGTTTTCCTAACAGCTAGAAGCTGGTAGCTGGCAGCTTCCTCCTGAATGACTCTACCCGTAAGCATGTATCCCCCTTTTTTTCACCGCCGATTTTTGCTATTATAAAGTATATTGACGCTTTTTTCTCTGAAGGATGTGGAAGAATGAAAAAATACGTGGCAGCCATTGTGATTGCCATCCTGCTGATCGGAGGCGGCGGCTTTTTTGCCTATGTCCACTTCATCAGCGGCGGTCCCTGGCAGGGCACCTGGTGGGGCGTGCAGGATGCAGGCGTGAACTGGTCCGGCGATCATATCCGGAACCTGGAAACAGTCACCTTTACCCGGAATGATGATAAGACAATCACCGTAGAGCACAAGGTGCAGCAGGGCAGCAAGGAAGTGGATGGCTCCCTGTCCGGTACCGGCGTGGTGGATGGCGGCCGGCTGGTGGTGACTCCCAACAAAGGCGGCAAGGATGTGGCCCTTTCCTACAACACCATGTCCAAGACCATCGAGCTCCCCCTGACCAATGCGGATAAATCAGCGGTAACCCTGCAGGTCCTCACTTCTGATAATAACGATGAAATGGAACAGATCCGGAGCGACATCGTCCAGATTTCCCAGAAGCCGGAAAATAAAATCGACACCACCCTGTCCTCTTCCAAGAGCTGACAGGAGGTGCCGGTAAAGACACGGATATTCGTATCCGTGTCTTTTTATGTGCAGAAGATAGAAGATTACGGATAGCATGCTGATTTGTAGAGTCATTTGCGCGGGGGCTTCTAGCTTCTAGCTTCTAGCTATTAGAAAACTGATTTGCCTGCGGCGCTTCCGATCCGGTATTCCGTCAGTCATTCGTGCCGTAGGCTGTCCAGTTTTCCTGGAAGCCATCAGCTAGAAGCCCTCGCTCGAATGGCCCTCACCATCATACATACTATCCCACCGCCTCATTTCCGATGGAGTGTAAAGATCACCAATTCTCTCTCGCAGCTGAAGCGGAAGGGAAACCAGCTGGCATCGCCACGGGAAACGTAGCCCAGGTGGCTGCCGTCGCTGTAGGCGCCCCGGGTGTAGGTGAAGGGCGTCCACAAAGGCTTCCCGAAGAGGCCGAACTGGGTGCCATGGGTGTGGCCGGTCAAAGTGAGTATGGCTCCCTTTTTGAATCCCTCGTCGAGAAAATCGGAATGGTGGGCAAGAAGGATCACCGGTGCCCCGGAAGGAATGCCCTGCCAGGCATCTTCCGTCATTTCATCCATTTCTTCCTTCATGGCTTCTCCCCGGGCCCAGGGATAGTCCACGCCTGCCACATACAGGACCTGTCCCTTTCGTATAATGGCGGTATGGTCATCGGCCAGGATCCTCACCGGCGTCTTTTCCAGTTCTTCTTCGATATACCCTTTCCCCCGATAGTATTCGTGGTTGCCCCAGACGTAGATGATGCCATCCGGAAAATCACCGCTGAAGGCGGAAAGGGTCCTTGCTGTTTCCGGCATGTACCGGATATCGTCAATGAGATCACCGGTGAAGAAGAGGACATGGGCTCCTTCTTTCCAGGCCCGCTGGATTTCCGCCGGAAGGTCGGTGTACCGGAAATAGGGACCGATGTGGGTGTCCGTCATCTGGGCCGCCTTGTACCCGTCAAAGGCCGGCGGCAGTCCATCCACGTACACATCCACATGGGCCACTTCTTCCCTGGTATTACCATCTATGGCTCCGTAGACACCAATACCAAAGGCGAGAACCATGAAAAGAACCGCTCCTGCCCGGACGATGCTTCGAATTCTCCGAAAGAAAGACAGGATGGTACAGGCAAAAAGGGGAATGACAGCGATAATCTCCGCCACCATGATGCCGCACATGACATACCCCAAAGAAAGGGACCAGCTGCCAAGGCCGTCGTAGCCCCGGGCGTACCAGAGAAAGAAGCCGGCCGCTGCCAGGCTGATTCCAAGGCTCAGGGCCAGGGGAATATAGAATTTTCTTTTCCTGAAGATGATAGAAAAAAAGGCTCCATTCAAAAGTCCCAGAATGGAGAAGACGGTCAGTATCATCCGTTCAAACATGGCTGCTCCTTTCTCTAAAATGGCCTGGCGGCAAGGGCGGCGGCCTGATGGCCGGGGCGGTGGCTGCGTCAGAGCTCTGCCCTGCGGGCATGGCTAAGGCTTCCGCCTGGGCTTGAGGAAAGAAAATATATTCCCGGCGCTTCTATATTATGTACGCCGCTCCACCCTTCCCAATTTCTCATTTTTTCGCGCCACACTTTCAATCCTCGCCTAAGACCGCTGCCTGACCAGCTGTTCCACAAAGGCCGCCAGCCTGGCGTGGGGACCGGCCAGGGGTAGTTCCCTGTATTCTTCAGGGCTGTACCAGCCATATTCCCCTTCCGGGATATGGCTGGCTTCCATCCGGTAGGCTTTCATGTGCCATATGCGGTGAGTGAAGACGTGGCGGTACTGCCAGAGGCATTCTCCTGCCTTTCCGGAAAGGGCGGTTTCCAGTGCGGTCCTGGCTTTTTCCGCACTGCCGGAAAGAACCATGGGAAATTCCCACATAGACGCCAGCATGCCTTTGGAAGGCCGTTTATGGAGGAGCACTTTCCCCTCCCTTACTACAATGGCGCAGGCCGCTTCTTCCTCTTTCTGCGGCTTCTTCGGCGTCCTTTTGGGCAGTTCCTTTTCCTTCCCTTCATGGAAAGCACGGCACCGGGACAGGAGGGGGCACGATTCACAGCGGGGACTTCTGGGAATGCAGATTTCTGCTCCCAGGTCCATGAGGGCCTCGTTGAAGTCACCGGCCCGGTTCGGAAGGGTTTCCTTCACCAGGGACTCGATGGTTTTCCGTCCCCTGCGCTTCAGGATATCCTCTTCCACCGCGTAAAGCCGGGCATAGACCCGAAGCACGTTTCCGTCAATGGCGCCTTCCTTTTTTCCATAGGCCATGGAAAGAATGGCTCCTGCCGTATAGCCGCCAATGCCGGGAAGAGAGAGGATTTCTTCTTTATTCTCCGGCAGGTGGCCGCCGTATTTTTCTTCCATTTCCCGGGCGGCACGATGGATATTGCGGGCCCTGGTGTAGTAACCCAGCCCCTGCCACTGGTGGAGCACATCGGCTTCATCGGCCTTTGCGAGGTCATGGATGGTGGGAAAATGTTCCATCCAGCTTACGAAATAGGGCTTCACCGCTTCGGTCCTCGTCTGCTGCAGCATGATTTCAGAAATCCACACATGGTAGGGATTCCGGGGCTTATCTTCCCGCCAGGGTAGATCCCTTTTATTCCGGTCAAACCAGGCCAGAAGAATGGCTGTCCAATTTTTTCCCGGCAGTTCCTCTTTCGTCATGGCTAAGGGGTCACTCCATTTCCTGAAATTCATAATCGTACACAGTCTCCCCGTCTTCCGCAAAATAAATGGTGCCCCGGATCTTTTTCCCTGCCAGGATCATGGGCAGCCATACCCGGTCCGCCATCCACATATCACTGTAGGGGAAATCTTGCGGATCAAACCACCGGGGATCCATCTCATCCGACAGATGGGGTTCTCCCGTCCAGTTTCTGGCGAAATAGACGATGCCTGCATGGGACCAGGTGGGATCTGAGGGCTGGTGGAAATAGAGGTTCCCCACCATTTCCAGTTTCTCCGGTGCCATGAGAAGGCCGCATTCCTCCCGAAGTTCCCGGGCCGCACACTCCCGCATGGTCTCTCCGGCTTCGATTTTTCCACCGAAGCCGTTCCACTTTCCATAGCCCATGCCCCGCCGTTTCCGGCCAAGAAGGATGGACCCATCCCTGCGGACAGGATACACAAGGGAAGTATCTCTCATTTGTTTCCCGGCTTATATTCTTCAAAATAGAGTTCTTCAAACATCCGCTTTCCCGCAGCAGTCTTGTAGAGCCGGTGATAGAGGGCTTCGTTCTGCTTCCTCTGGGCCCCGTCCTCATACTGGTTCACCAGCATGTCCGCTTCCGCCAGAATCTGGGCGTCCGGGCCATCGATGCTGCCGTAGGAATGGTGATGGGCCACGAGCCAGCAGATCCGTTCCACATCATCCCTGTCAAATCCCAGTGTTTCCAGCATAGGCCGTGCTTCGTCCGGTCCCAGTTCCTGCTGGATCTGGCCGTCGTTCCTGCCGAAGCGCCTTTCCCCTTCGTGGATACCGATATCGTGGACGTAGGCCGCCGCTTCCAGACGGAAGAGGGTCTTCTCGTCCAGTCCTTCTTCCATGCCGATCTGACGGGCAAAGGCATGAACTTTCAGGAAATGGTGAATCCTCCGGGGATCCCCCTTGTCATAGGTAATCATGGCTTTGCATAAAGCGGTTAATTTATCCATAATGGTTGTCTCCTTTAATAAATATATGGTTAGTGTCACTCGCACGGGGCCTCTAGCTATTAGCTTTCAGGAAAACTGATTTGCCGCCGGCGGTATCCATCCGATACATCCGGTAATCATTTACGCCGTAGGCTGCAGAGCTTTCCTAGCTGCTAAAAGCCAGGAGCTAAAAGCCCCCGCACGATTGAACGATTACTAATCCACACAAGCCTTCTTTGATTCCATGTTCCTATTATAACGAAACTTTTCGAAAATAAAAATACCGCAGCCAAAGGGCTTGCGGTATTTTTTCATTCCATATGACTTATTTGGAAAGCTTCTGGGCTACAGCGGAAGTGACATCTACGCCGCCGTCTACGACAGCACCCTGTTCAAGGATGACATCCAGTCCCTTTTCCTGGCGAACCTGCTGGATTGCTTTCATGATATCGGAAAGGATGGGCTGCATGGTGGACTTTTCCTTCTGGTCCATTTCTTTCTGGAGTTCCGTAGCGATCTGCTGCTTTTCCTGGTCCGTCTTACCGGCAGAACGGCTCTTGAAAGTTTCTTCAGCCTTCTGGGCAGCTGCTCTCATATCGAGCTGTGCCTTCTGCATCTTCGGATGGGCTGCGAGAAGGGCATTGGAATTTACATAGCCGATTCCGGCTGCGGAAACGGAAAACATAGCGCCAAATGCGATCATACCAGCAGCTACTGCTGCTACTGCTTTATTCATCTTCATATGTTCCTCCTAACAAGGCTCTTAAATGAGAGAGTCTTAAGTAAGCATGTATTTATTCTAATCAAAGAAGAGGCAGGTGTCAATGGTAAACGGGGTAAATTTCTTGTAGCCATCGTTTCTCACAGGTTTTTAATGACCGACAGTCAATTGGGATTGACAGGGTTATGGACTTCGGTCTTGGGCTATGTACTGCGGACAAGGTCTGCCTGCGGCGTAGCTGCCAGGCCCACATCCGTATTTTCTTCCTTGAGCCCAGACGGCAGCCTTAGCCTTGACGAAATCACAGCCCTGTCCGAAGGACAGAGCTCCGGCCGCCGGCCGATGCCCGTCCTTATTCCCCTTTCGCCTCGATAGCCGCTGTTTCCGCCTCTTCTGCCATGGCTTCTTTTGCTTCCTTCAGGGCCGCTTCCCGGACTTCTTCTTTCTTTTCTTTCTTCTTTGTAAAGTGGGAAATCACTTCCGGCACCATGTTCAGCACCTTATCGATAGTTCCATTGCCGGAGGCGTTCTTGATGGAGAAGAGTTCCACCCGTTCCCCCTTCATGATGAGCACCGCCGTAGGGGTGACCTTACCGCCGCCGGCGCCGCCGGTGGCGGTGGTTCCATGGGCTCCGGTACCGAAGCCGAAGGAAATATCCACGAAGGGAACGATAGTGGCATCGCCCAGGTATATGGGCTGTCCCACCACGGACTCAGTGGTAATCATTTTCTTGAAATCATCAAAAATCTGTTTTCTTACTTCATCATCCATTGTCATTTCCCCCTTGTCTGAAATGCCAGAATTCTCTTGCCGGCTTGGATGCCGCAAGCCGTAATGCTATATAAAGGACATATAAAGGGATAATCCTCCCTCGAATATTTCCTTTTAATGTACATACTTTTTCAATATAGTCCCATTGGATAGATAGAGCTGCTCCCGGAAGAAGTGCATAGGTCATGCCGCAGAGCATTCCGGTATCCATGGGGTCTCCCAGTCCCAGGGCCCCTTCCACATGGTACTGCCGGGGAAAACTGTGGGACAGGAGGCGGTTCACGGCAGAGAGGAGTTCCTCCGCCAGTCCATTCCCCAGGGCAAACCGGATCTGGCCCCAGAGGGATACTTCCTGTGAGGATTCCGGTTCCCCAGATGCCTGTTCCGGTCCTGCCGAACCTGTGGGATTTCCTTCGGCCGGAATTTCCTCTCCTGCCGATATTTCTTCCATGGCACCTGTCTCAATGGTTTCCGATTCTATGGGCGGTTCCTGTTCCGACTCCTCTCCCTCTTCTACTTTGTCGAAGGAAGCTGCTGTTTCTCCCTTTTCCTCTTCTCCTTCATGAAAGGCGACTCCCTTTTCTTTTCTCCAAAGGCCGAAGAAAAATCCAATTTTCAGGGTCGCCTTCCATTTTTCAAAACGGAGGGAATAGGTCACAGGAACCAGGAGAAAGAAGAGAATAAAGGCAGCCAGACCCCCCAGAATCTTCAGGACTATCATGGCGACCCATAAAGGCGGTACAAGCCATCAGCCGCCTCCTTGACCTCCTTCACAAGATAGGACGGAGCCGTCACCTTCACCAGGGGCGCATGTTTCAGTACCCAGGCTTTCATGGCAGAGGGCGGAATCACTACCTCCACCACCACCAGGTCCTGCCGGGCTGAAAGGATATGGGCCGATTTTCCGAAATCCTCCACTATATTCGTCATCAGGTGCCAGTCCGCTTCGAAAGTGCAGGATACCGGAGCCCCGCTGTACAGTTCCTCATGGGCGAAGAGATAGTCCGAAAGCTTTCCTCCCTGGTCCGGACTCCGGAGAGATTTCTGGGGCCGCAGGGGCTCATCCAAAAGGGATACGTCCGAGAGGAGGGACAGGGAGAAGGCAGAGATATCTTCCCTGTCATCGAGACTGCAGAGGAGCACATATTCCCCATCGGATGCGGTAATCTGGTAGGGACTGGCTTTGAAGAGGCGGTCTTCACCGGATACCGTATAATCATGGTGCCTCTTCCCATCCACCTCATAATGGTCATGGTAAAAGGAGACTTTCTTCTTTTCTGTGAGTGCCCGGGAAAGGACCGCCACTATTTCATCCACATCCGCCGGTTTCCGGAGGGATGGAAGATTTCGAACATTTTCCCTGCCATCTTCAAAGCTGTGGCTCTGGAGCCGTTTCAGCCTCTCCGAGAGCTGGCGGACCTGCTGGTAGGGAATATGGGAAAAATACAGAAGGTCAATGAGTACCTTTAAATCTTCCCGGGACAATTCGTGGTCCCAGTACCAGTCCAGGGAAAGGGAACTTTCCTTCCCGTTCACCACCCGGCTCACTTCCCTGCACATGACGGGAAGCCCCGCTTCCTTCAGGCGGGAAAGATTCCGTCCCACCGACTTCCGGCTCACCGTCATGCCGTACTTTTCTTCCATGTAGTCCAGTATTTCCTGCTGGGTCAGGGGATGCTCCTGATCCGATTCCCGGATAAGGACCTGTACAATCCGCATGATGGACATTTTGCGTCCTGTTTCACTGTGTTCTCCGGCCAATCCACTCACCGTCCCCTGATTTTTTCCAGAGATTTCATTGCTCATCGTCAAAGAAGCATCTGCCCCATTCCCAGGGGGAACAGGGCCCCGAGTTTCCTCAGAATAGATTCTGCTTCATTCTAACATAATCGGCCGGGGTTTGACAAAAAAGGGGAAATTGGCTTTGCCGGGCTGCGGTCATTAGCTGGGGCTATGTTTCTCGAACATTGGAGGTGTGATGCGAAAAAATTAGGAATGAGGAATGAGGAATGGTGGTGCGGCGCACATAATTTAGAAGCGCCGCGAACTATATATTTTCTTTTCTTAAGCCCAGTCGATTGTCTTAGCCTTGACGAAGTCACAGCCCTGTCCCCAGGACAGAGCCCCATCTGAAGGCCAGCGCCCGGCGAAGCCCATTCCACCTCATGCCCCCGGCGCGAAGCGCCCACAACCCGGTGAACGAGCGCAGCGATGTTCATCCACCACCTTTAGCACCATGCAGACGATTGGGCTATGATGCCACCAGTATTTCTTAGTGTAAAATGTTTCTCGGTAGAGGATTTCTCCCCTGCTGGATAGAAAAGGG
>ERZ791746.435-NODE-435-length-38055-cov-64.914000_pt1 | contig 38055 bp, 41 predicted proteins | sample MGYA00510038_ERZ791746 | MGnify/ENA primary metagenome ERZ791746 (study PRJEB30046, sample SAMN00792018) | human gut metagenome | study: EMG produced TPA metagenomics assembly of the A metagenome-wide association study of gut microbiota in type 2...
TTGAAACCACCAAGAAAAAAGCCGAAAATCTGCAAGTTATCAGCAAATTCCACAATGCGCCAGCCGACAAACAATCGCAACACTGTTGCGTAAGCACTCCCAGCCAGCCCCTCGTGGGCACAGGCTCCGCTGGCTGGCCAAAACTCTAGTGGCGCTATAGCAGAGCCAGCTACATCCTCTCGTCCCTGAGGGTTTCTGTCCCCTAGAAGGGGAACCGAAAGGGTCGTAAAGACTATTGAAGGTAGGTTTTCGAAACTAGATATTATCTATCTTTATACATATTCTCATAATACTTCTGATACTCCCCAGAAGTAACATGATCCATCCATTCCTGGTTATCCAGATACCATTTTACCGTTTCTTCGATACCCTCCTCAAACTGGAGAGATGGCTCCCAGCCGAGTTCCTTCTGAAGCTTGCGAGAATCGATGGCGTAACGCATATCGTGACCCTTTCTGTCTGTTACATAAGTAATCAAATCCAAGTCAGCACCCTCAGGACGACCGAGCAATCTATCAACAGTCTTGATTACCACCTTGATGATATCGATATTCTTCCACTCGTTGAAACCGCCGATGTTATAGGTCTCGGCAATCTTACCCTTGTGGAAAATCATATCGATGGCACGGGCATGATCTACTACATACAACCAGTCGCGCACGTTCTCACCCTTACCATATACTGGCAATGGCTTGCGATGACGGATATTGTTGATAAACAGCGGAATCAACTTCTCAGGGAACTGGTATGGACCGTAGTTGTTAGAGCAGTTGGTCACGATGGTAGGCATACCGTATGTATCGTGGAAAGCACGGACGAAGTGGTCTGAGCTTGCCTTGGATGCAGAGTATGGAGAGTGAGGATTATACTTGGTAGTCTCTACGAAGAACTCCTCGCCATAAGCCTCGTGGTTCTTATCGCTGGATGCCTTGGTAGTGAAAGGAGCAGGAATGCCCTCAGGATGAGTCATCTGCAAGGCACCGTAAACCTCATCAGTAGAGATGTGGTAGAAGCGCTTACCCTCGTATCCCTCAGGAAGACTTTCCCAGTAAATCTTTGCCGCCTGGAGCAGAGACAGGGTACCCATCACGTTGGTCTGAGCGAAAGTGAATGGATCCTTGATACTTCTATCTACATGGCTCTCGGCAGCGAGATGGATGATGCCATCCACCTTGTAGTCCTGCATCAGTTTCAACATCAGGTCGAAATCACAGATATCACCCTTTACGAAAGTATAGTTAGGCTTGTCCTCGATGTCCTTGAGGTTAGCCAGGTTGCCTGCGTATGTCAACTTGTCGAGGTTGATGATGTGATACTCAGGATATTTGTTCACGAAAAGTCTTACTACGTGTGAGCCAATGAAACCAGCACCGCCCGTTATTACAATATTCTTCATTCTAATTAATGTATATATTCGAATACAAATTACACGAATCATTCAGGAGAAACTATAACCTCTATATTCGTGTTATTCGTAAGATTCGTGTTCAAAAAAATTAATATTCTAAATTCTTCTTTAAAGTTTGATCTTTCTCTTCAAGAATTGAAAGAAGATACTTGCCATAGTCATTCTTCAACATTGGTTGAGCATTCTCACGCAACATATCACTATCTATCCAACCTTGGCGATAAGCAATACCTTCCAAGCAAGCAACCTTCAAGCCCTGGCGCTTCTCCAGGACTTCGATAAAGGTTGAAGCCTCAGAAAGGGAATCATGGGTTCCTGTATCAAGCCAGGCGAATCCTCTTGCCATGGTCTGTACCTTCAGCTGCTTATCCTTCAGAAACTCTTGGTTAACGGTTGTGATTTCCAACTCACCACGAGCAGATGGTTTGATATGCTTAGCTACTTCCACCACCTTGTTAGGATAGAAGTATAAGCCCACTACAGCATAATTGCTCTTTGGATGCTCAGGCTTCTCTTCGATACTCAGGCAATTGCCTTGCTCATCAAACTCTGCCACGCCATATCGCTCAGGATCGCTTACTCGATAACCAAATACAGTAGCTTTGTTATTCTGCTCTGCATCTACTACTGCCTGATGCAACATCTGGTTCAAACCAGCACCATAGAAGATGTTATCTCCCAAAACAAGGCAAGCAGAATCATTACCGATGAACTTTTCACCGATTATGAATGCCTGTGCCAAGCCATCAGGTGAAGGCTGCTCGGCATACTCGAACTTTACGCCGAACTGGCTTCCATCGCCTAAGAGATGTTTGAAGCCTGGCAAGTCGAGAGGTGTTGAGATAATCAATATCTCTCGTATACCTGCTAACATCAATACCGAAATAGGATAATATATCATCGGTTTATCGAAGATTGGTATCAGCTGCTTGCTGATACCTTTGGTAATAGGGTACAAACGTGTACCGCTACCACCTGCTAATACGATTCCTTTCATAGATAAGTTGTATGTAGGTTTAAAATATCTTGGTTCTGAAAGTACTTTTTGATAGCATCAGAACCAGACATTTACTTATTGCAGAATTCAATAATCAATTTCACAATCTTATCAATTTCCCAATCTGTCAATTCATAGAACAATGGCAATCTTACCAAGGTATCGCCATATCTGTCACAATTTGGCAACTCTCTACCATCATGCTTGTCCTCATAATACTTGCTGCTATGCAATGGCAGGTAGTGGAATGTGGTCTGCACATCATTCTCCTTCAAGAATTTCATCAAAGCAGTACGATACTCCAAACTTGGACAGAGCAGATAGAACATGTGAGCATTGTTGGTAGCATACTCTGGGATATAAGGCAACTTCACTTCATTGCCAATCTTACCTTTCAAGCCCTCGAAATAACGGTTCCAGATATGCTTGCGCTTGCCCTGAATATCATCAAGCTGCTCCAACTGAGCCCAAAGATATGCAGCATTGAACTCAGATGGCAAGAATGAAGAGCCCATATCTACCCAACCATACTTGTTGACCATTCCACGATAGAACTCGGCACGGTTGGTACCCTTCTCCCAGATAATCTCAGCACGACGAACAAAGCGCTCGTCATTGATAACACACATACCACCTTCACCACTACTGATGTTCTTGGTCTCATGGAAAGAGAAAGCGCCCAAATGACCAATGCTTCCTAAAGGACGGCCTTTATAGAATGAATCGATGCAATGAGCCGCATCCTCAACTACCAGCAAATTATGCTTCTCTGCAAGAGCCATAATGGCATCCATGTCACAAGCAACACCAGCATAGTGAACCACAGCAATCACCTTGGTCTTTTCATTAATCAAAGGTTCTATCTGTTCAACCTCCATATTAGGATTTTCAGCAGAGCTGTCAGCAAATACAACCTTTGCACCTTCACGAAGGAATGCCAAAGCTGTAGATACGAATGTATAAGAAGGTACAATCACCTCATCGCCAGGCTTCAGGTTGCAAAGCATAGCGCACATCTCCAAGGCATCAGTACCAGATGTTGCAAGAAGACATTTCTTGAAACCATACTTCTGCTCAAAGAAGGTATGACACTTCTTAGTAAAATCACCATTGCCACTCATGGTTGTTGAATGGCAAACTTCCTCCAAATACTTCAATTCTCTTCCAGAGAAATAGGGTTTATTAAATGGAATCATAATATTGAAATTTTAAATTATTATTTTAATCCTTGTCTTTCGTTATCCTCGAACCAGTCAGCCAGCGCTTCCTCAAAACTCCACTTAAACTGATAGCCGCAGTTCTTCAACTTTTCACCACAGATATTAGTAGAAATCTGGAGTTTCTTCACTCTCGCAGGACAGATACCCATTGGCGAACCAAGAAGCATGGCAGCTCTTGCCATAGGCATGATAACCCAGTTAGGAATATCAGGTACAAACTGAGTCAAGCCAGTTACCTTCTTCATTGCCTCCACGATATGCTGAATGGTATAAGCTGGTTCAAAGCAACAGTTGTACAGTTCTACACCATGCTCATGATGCTCCAAGCGATAAAGCATGAAGCGCACCAATTCCTTTACATAGATACAAGCCTTGATGGTATCCTTTCTACCAGGATAAGCAAACTTATGACCACGGATAGCCCAATACAATCTAGTGAAGTTGCCATTTTCACCCTTTCCGAATACCACACCAGGGCGAACGATAGTGAGTTGCCGATGAGCCGCATCACCATTCTGCCACTTCTCATGAATCTTCTCTGCTACCAACTTAGAGATACCGTATGCTGTATTAGGAGTTGGCAAAGTCGTCTCCTTCTTCAACTCCTCAGCAGCTCCGTATGGTGCAATACTTGAAGTAAACACAATCTTCTTGATATTCCACTTCTCAGCAAACGCCACCACATTCTCAGCACCACGGATATTCGTCTCGAAATACTCATGATCTTCATGACCTGGAGTACGATGAACTGCAGCAAAGTTGAAGATCACATCGTCCTCTGTAGGAGTAAATGGCAAGTTCTCGATAGACTTGCGGATATCATACTCGATGAAAGCTGACTGCAACTTCTGACCATCACGCAAAGCTGGCTTATAATCCTTTACTACCGGATTAGGAGTACCAGGCTTTACGATATCGAGGTTATATACTTGGGCGTTAGGATAACGCTCCTTAATCAAATTTGTAAGATGGGTACCAATGAAGCCGGTACCACCAGTGATAATATAGTTCATAGATCCTATTTTTGTTCATCAATAGCAGCGAGCCAATAGTCCGTTAATCTCTTAGTTTCTGTTACGGCATCAAAACCTGATTTTATTAAATCATCTTCATGACCGCAACGAATAGGCATATTTTTATCAGTCTCTTCAATTATTATATCAGCCCATTTAGAAGCCGATTCTCTGAGACCAATAAAATGTCCTAAACTACATGCTGCAGCTTCTCTTGTAATGGCATCTGAAAAGAAAACTGGCAAACCAGCAGCTTGAGATTCCAATCCGACAACAGGTAATCCTTCATAGATACTTGGTAATAAGAAAGCATCAAAAGCATTATAAAACTGCTTTATGTCTTCTCTTCTACCCAGCCAACTCATTGACGAATCTAATCCATATGCATTAATTTTTGATTTCATTTCGTTCTCTAAGTTTCCTGCTCCGATAATAACAAAATGAGCACTAACCTTTTTCTTCTTGATTTCATTCATAATGTCTATCAAAAACAAAGGATTCTTTTGAGAAGCGAAACGACCAATAAAACCATATACAATCTTATCTGACCACCCAAACGACTTTCTAGTTTTATCTCTTAATGCCTGATTAAATGTATTAGCTTTTGCATCAATACAAGTCTTAAAGATTTCTATTTTCCCTTGTTGGTAAGCTTTCTTTCCAAACTGAAAAATACCACAATCTTTACCACAAGCAACATAATAGTTACAAAACAAATGCGAGAATTGCTTAAGAACTATCTTCATGATAGATTTCTTCAACTCCGCCTTGGAGGCCATTGATAAACTTTCACTAACTCTTACCTTTACTCCAGCCTTCTTTGCCACATACAAAGGAAACAAGTTCATAGTGTTGTTCATTGCATGAAAAACATCGTAATGATTTTCAGCAAACAACTTTTCCAAAGCCTTTATATGTTTACCTATTTGCTGGTAAGGAGGAATCACATGAAGTTTACCACCAAGTTGTTTCACCTCTTCAAATGGCAAGCTATTCGAATCGGAATCACAGACCAATTCAAATTGAACCTTCTCTGGATCCAAGTTTCTCAAATAAGCCATTGTAAGACTTTTCTGTCCACCAGAATCCATTTTGTTGACACTAATAAGTACTTTAATAGGATATATCATGCCACGAATCTCCTTTCTCCAGAAGCTACTGGCATGAGTGTTACTATGACACAATTATCACTGCTAACAGGGTTATAAATTACCCCCCCATATTGGTTTCTATAAGTTTTTCCATATAATATTTTTCTAACTTTTCAGCTTCTGTCTTAGAATCAAAACCTGCATCAGCCACTTCCTTGGCATGGCTTCTGCGAACAGGAATATTCTTCTCAACAATAGGAATAATCTTCTCAGCCCACGCTGCTGCGCCATCATCCAAGTTGATGAAATGTCCCAGTTCACAAGCACTAGCTTCTGGAGTTACAGCCGTTGAAAAGAACATAGGCAAACCACAACTTTGGCTTTCCAATCCCACAACAGGCAATCCCTCATAGCGGGAAGGCAACAGGAAGGCATCGAAAGCATTATAGAACTGCTGGATATCTTCTCTTTTTCCAAGCCAGGACATAGCAGGTTCTATGCCGGTTTCCTTGATACGCTCTTTCATTTTTTCCTCTAAAACACCTGCACCAATGATAACAAACTGAGCTTTTTTCTGACGCTTATAGATTTCACTCATCACATCTATCAGGAACAGAGGATTCTTCTGATGCTCAAATCTTCCGATAAAGCCATATACCACCTTATCCTCCCAACCAAACTTCTTGCGGCTCTCGTTACGAAGTTCTGGCTGATAAGAATTAAACTCAGTATTGATAGCCGTTTTAAAGATTGCTATCTTTCCTTCATCAAATGCCTTCTTACCAAACTGAAAGATACCACAATCCTCTCCACATGCCATGTAATGGGTGGCATAAAGATGAGAAAGCGGACGAAGCATATACTTTACGTATGTCTTCCACTCACCAGGAGCTGCCATTGACAAAGACTCTGAGATACGAACCTTTACGCCAGCTTTCTTGGCCGCATACATAGGGAAGAAATTCATCATACTGTTGTAAGCATGAACCACATCATACTTTTCTTTCTTGAAGAGTTCATACAAGGCATCAGTATGTCCCTTGAGTTTCTTGAAAGATGGCACGATAAACACACGACCACCTAATGCGTCAATCTCCTCCTGTGGAATGGCATTAGAGTCATCGTTGCATACGATATCCATCTGTACCTGGGTCTTATCTATATGGCGGAAGTACTCCATGATAAGATTCTTCTTACCGCCAGACAAGATAGGACCACCAATAACTGCTACTTTAATCATATAATTTAGATTTAATAGTTGAAAAATCCATGAGTTAATGCAAACTGTTTCATCTTACCAATGAAATCTAATCCTCGATAGCAATCATATTTTATGCACAAGAAAGCTAATCTTCTTAAAATATCAAATTGACTAGGCTTAACCCACTCTATTGCATCAATAAAAAGAGGATTTGAATCTATGAAGTTTTTATATTTCATCTTTCGTGCCTTATAGGGCATTATATTATTCGGATGAAAAAAAGTTTGCATAGCTATGCTTATCAGGACATAAGCATTTCTCAACTTAAATTCTTTTATGAATATTTCATTATAGGGTATTGTATCAATAAATGCTTTTATAACTTTCATACAATCAGCTATATAAAAAGCATTCATTTCGTCTATTTTTTTTGATATAGAATTTTCATTATAGCGATAATGATACAATCTATCATTTAAAAACAAAGTTTTATTTGCATAATAAAATGCCCTCATCACATAATCAACACTTTCCTCTCCTTGTCTCAATATTGGATTGTGTTTTATGTCAAATTCTTTACACCAACTTACTCTATAAACTTTTGCCCACACATCAGAAAGACCAGAATTATAGTTAAGACTATATGCAGAAAGACGCAAATTTTCTGCTTTACCATATATTTTCCCATTTATATATTGGCTCCAATTCCACTTACCATCTACAGTCTTTCCTTCCAATTCTTGCAAGGCACAAAAAAATATCAAATCAACATCTTTGTGAACACATACTTGATTTTGTATTTTTTCACAAAAGGTAGTTGAAATCCAGTCGTCTCCATCAACATAGGTCAACCATATCCCTGTGACCGCCTCATATCCTGCATTTCGTGCAGAAACCAAACCTCCATTTTTTTTATGGATAACCTTAATTCGAGTATCCATTCGAGAAAAATGATCACACAATGAAGGGGTATTATCACTTGAGCCATCATCTACCAAAATTAACTCCCAATTTGGATTAGTTTGATTCAAAACTGAATTGACACAAGTTTCTAGATATTGTTCCACGTTATAACATGGAACAATAATACTAATTAAAGGTTGATTATTCATAAAAATTACAACTTTTTAATCCAATATTTAACCCAAGATGGCACAATATTCTTCACTCTAGCTTTCCAAGAAGGATGGAAACTTGCTGCAAAGACATTTCCAAACCATCCTGGTTCACGAATGCCATCATAGATATATTCTCTTACACGATTATTGCGTACCGTTGGATGGAGCAAATTTCCATTATGTCTCGCAACTTGGTCAAAAGTACTTTCCAAAGTATAGAATTGTCCACCATATTTATTCCATACCTCTTCGCCTTTATCTGTATTGACAAGCACACACGAAACACCTTTGGTATTGAAGAAAGCAGGATGCTCCTTTTCTATTCCCCAATAATCACCTATTGTAATATCGCCTGCACGTTCAGGTTTACAATAATGACATCGGAAACAAGACTCACGATAAGTATATCCTTCCAAAAAGCGGAAAAAGTAAGGGTCCACCGTGCAGGACTTATACTTATACTTATACTTATACTTATACTTATATCCTAATCCCCATCCATTACGCTTATCTCGAAAATCGTATTCTAAAATAGGTGAACCACTCTGGAAACCCAACCATTCTATGTATTTCTTGAAGAGAAGAGGACTTGCCACACCATGACAAATCAAGTCAACTGTAAGAAGATTAGCATAGTCTTTTTTCAAGAAGGCTTTCAAGCCACCTATCTGACATCCAGTGCCGCTAAACAAGACTTTCTTGCCATCATTCAAATATTGCTTTACCTCGTTATAAGATTGACAAGTATCTGCTTGAACATACTTACTGCTCAGTATCGGTTCCAATTCAGCTAGAGAAGACGCACATATATGCTTTGCATTCCAATCTTTATCATAAGCAACTCCAAAGACGACACCTCCTTCTTCTATCCAAGCCTTGGCTATACCAGCAAAAGCACCACCAGAAGCACTTTTATATAAGATTTTATTATCTTTAAGTCGAGCAGCAAAGACTTTCTTTGAAGGAAGCTTCACTATTTCTGCATTTTGAGGACATCTTTTCTTACAAAGGCCACAGTCAACGCAAAGGTCTTGATTGACTACTGCGGTCAGAAAACCCTCCTGATTTTCAACAATGGAAATAGCCTTCTTACCACACAGTTGCTCACAAGCACGACATCCCGTACATAATTCTGTTATTTTTTCCATCAATTATCGAGTGCTTTTTTAAGAAAATCATAACCTACTTTTCTTTCTCGCTCCAAGACTTCGTTTACATGAGAGAAATCTACAGCCGTATTCTCCACAAAAGAGAAATCATTATAATCCGTCAAATGGCGATGCTTGAGTCCTACAAGTTCCAACAGACTTACCAATCTACTACTATAATCATTTGGATAAATGCAAATCATTGGAGTATTCATGTTGCACGAAAAAGCTGTAGCATGAAAAGAATCGGTAATTACGCAACCAGCATTAGCTATAAGACCAATAAAGTCTTCAACATTCGGAATGAGTTCAGCCTTACCACATCGTAAACCTTGATAGTGACGAATACAAAACCGGACCAACTTCCAGCCTTTTCTTTTGGCAAACTCCTTGGCGTATCTATCAAAATTCGGATTAGTATTCAACTGATAAATCAGTACATACTTACCTTTCTCATATTTTGGCTTATACGAATTACCCAATACAGACAACCAAAAATCTCTTGTCACTTGCAGTGTCGGATCCAAGACATGGGTAGCAGAAGGAAGTCCCAGTTGCTTCTCAATGATATCCTTAGCACTAGCTTCTCTCACTGAGATGTATTGATAGCGAGAAAGCAAAGCCTTGGTTTCTTCTACTTCCCAATCATCAAGCTTGTTTTCTCCAATACTTGCAGCATAAGAAATTTTCTTCACATTGTCTGGCACGAACTTTAAGAACAATTCTGGCAAGATGCCGTTGTTCCATCTAGAATTCCAAGTTTGGTCACTACCTGTACAATAGATATCACTTGTGATAGGACAGTCTTTAAAATCTTCTATACAACAATATTCCTTCTCCTGCTGGTTAAGATGAGTCCTGATAAACTTTTTAAACACTATATCCTCCTTAATAAAAGAAGGTATCAAGATAAAGGGATAAATGATTTTGGCAAAAGTGCCCTTCCCATTAGTATAAGAAAAAGTCCTGCTCAAATAGGAATCTTTACCATTCTTATTGTAATTTATAAAATCAATCTCACAACCTAATTGCTTGAATACTTGTTGAGTAGCCAATGCCTGAAGAACAGAACCATAATTTCGAACATTCTGCAATGTTATCACCGTGACTTTTTTACCCATATCAATTTAATTATTAAGAGTTTTTAAAGCCTCTACTATCTTTTCAGAACAACTCTTTATACTATAATTGCTCTTGATAAAACTCAACAATTCTGGTTGCATCTTATGTTCACCATTCAAGCATTTCATCACAGCTTGTCCTATCTCGTCCACACTTAATGGATCCACTAAGCAAGCTCTTCCGTCCCAATACTCTTTAGGTGCACCAACATTTGTCAGAACAATCTCTGCACCATAACCAGCAGCTTCCAATGCCACCATACCAACTCCTTCAGATAAACTAGGAAGAGCAAACACCTTGGCTCGCCTGTACCACTCTTTCAATTCATCATCACTAACAAGACCGATATAATGAATATTGTCATATCCATCAATCTGCTCATGTAACCAATCTTCTTCATTCTTACCATTTAGAATTCCACCTAAATAAAGAGGGAATTTATATTTGATAGCAGCCTGTATCAATCGAGCTACATTTTTATTTGCGGCATGCAATCTACTAGTATGTAAACAGAATTGTTCCTTCTCGGGCATTTCATCCAATGGTTGAAAACGAACCGACAACGGAATTTGGTAAATCTGCTCCTTAGGTACATCACAAGAATAAGATAGATACTCCGTTTCCTCCTTACTCCTTGTAAAAAACACCTTTATATGTCTAGTACCTAAATATAAATCATGAAAACGAGAAGTTAAGCCGAGATATTTTTGCGCCCCCCAATACTTGACCAAAAATTTATATAAATACTTGTTTACTGTTGGATCAATGATAGGAGCTATAGCTATTTTTTTTGTCCTCCATAATAGAAACTTTGTCCAAAGACGGAAAGAGCCACCAAATCCCATAATGATTATAGCATCATAAGACTCCCAGTTCTGATTTTCCCAAGCATTAATCAAAATGCCTTCATGCCCTAACATGTTAAATCCATCTCTCCACATCTCCGCCTGTATCTTAACTCCGCCTGTAGGTGACAAGATAGGAGATGGTATTATTATTCCGATTTTCATTATAATCTATTCCTCCATTAAAAAACTATGATATTCCTTGTCACTTGCCAATGTAAAGAGTCTTATCAGCATAGCATATCGCTCTGCGCCCAAAACTCTCAATACGAGTCTCAACATTGGCTTAACGATTTTATTCTCCAACTTCTTTCCTTTATTTTTCTCTTCCTTTGTATAAGAAGCAAAGCCAGTCTGCTTGGTACTTGTCTTCAAAAGTAAGCGACTAGTCTTCAATATTTTATAGAAATGTGTGTTAATCTCAAAAGGATTAAACTCTACCTTATGCTCATTGAGATAAACTCGAAACATTCTTCTCTGCAAAGGAGTTATTACAGAGCCATCAAAATAATGATTGAAACCATAGGTCATCTTGCTAAATCTATCATAACCATTCGCATAAACTCGCTCTCTGTATTCCTCAATAATTGGCTTAAACGAAGGATAGGTCGTTACATTGAACTGTGGATGACGACGGTTGATGATAGTTGTCTCGAATGGATCAAATCCAGAGAAATGGAAGAACAACAGCGAAAATTCATCTCCAGTTTTCTTTCTACGAATCATGTACCCTTGCTTATCATCGATGAAAAGCTCACGTTCATGTAAATTCCAAATTGCGACATTCATACCGTGGTGAGATGACACACAAGTTGCCTGTGGGAAGAATGCAGGAATATAGTCCATCCACTTTTGATCGACAAAAAGCCCTTCAGAACTTTGCGAATAACATTTATACTGTAAACGATTCTGCCACCACTTTGTAATTTCCTGACCTACTTTATCATTCTTTAAAGCACAAAAACCTAAGTTGTATATACCTACCTTATTAAACGTCTCTTCTGATACCGCACCATCAAAATGCTCTTCAATGTCACAATAATGAGGAGTCAAGACGATAGACTTATCATTCAAGCATTCATAAATAAAATCCAAAGGGCGAGTTACGTAAATATCCGGATCGAGATAGATAACCTTCTCATACCCATCATTGAACAACTTACCGAAACAGAATGGCTTAATGGATGTATTAAACTCAATGACATCATATTTGAATGCCATATTCACCCAATCTGGTATCCAACTTTTATCCAAAGAAACTACACCATCTACATCTTCCACTCCATCTATCTTGTCAGCCAAGAAGATAAAGAAATTCAAACTCGGATTATGCTTCAAGAACGATTCTCTCAAAGTCAATGCTTGTGCCAAATAATTTTTGGCGCATATTGTAAATGCACAATTCATATTATTATTTTTTTATTTAGATTACAAAAATTTCACTCGTCTAGATTTTATTTGGAACAATCCATCAAAAACGCCTGTAAATATGGCTTTTATTTTATCTTTTTCACCTAGCAGTATCTTAATTGTCCAAGTTAGAAAAAAAATCTTTAACTATTTTCCTCTTCAATTCAACAGGCATTGAATATTTATGCCACAATATAAGATAGTTTCTCATGACACCATACAAACGCATTGGAGAATAATTTGCAACCTCAAATTTCTTTCCAAGAAACTTCCCATCATCCACAAGCCATTCCTCCAAATTATGATAGGTTTGAGCCAATATGCTATCTATACACTTGGGTAGATATTGCTCCCATTATAACATAGGACAATAACACTTACTTTTGATTGATAATTAACCATAAAATCAAGATTTTAAAAATCTCTACTTCTCATTTAATATATAATCTCCTATTGTATTAGCGCCTATCTTCTTTCTCCAATTTAACTTATTAAAAGGAATCTTTTGAATATGAAGATAAGAGATTCTGATCAAAAGAATCATCAAACATAGCAGCAAAATCATATACACATTCATACTCATACCCACATTTATCTATACATTTTTTAAAAGCTGGTATATAGAAATAAGCTAGAGTCAATACATAATCAATTAAAAAATAATCAATAAGACAGTTATATTTTTGCCAATACAGAAGAAATGCTTGATAAGCAAAATCAGCTACAACATTACCTTTTGTAGATGCAATCATATAGGCTGTCCAAAGATTTCCACCACACACATATCGTTTGTATTTTTTATGTTGTCTTATCGAAAAGAAACTCGTATTAAACCCTTTTATGTCTTGCGTAACAAAGATAGTAGAATCCATCCAAATACCACCATACTTTCTCAACAACGACATTCTCACAATATCAGAAAAATGAGTGAATGTAATTATACCCTTGTCCATCTTTTCATAAATGTATTGGGGTATATCAGCATACTCTGACAAATTATTTTTAGATAACAATATTACAGTATGCTTATCAGCATGTTTAATTAAAGAACGATAACACCCCCTTACAACATCTGGCATATCACTTTCACCTTGCCACCACAACACCCATATAGGAACGTCATCACCTATAACCAGATCTTCATCATCCTTTTTCTCAGAATACAAATCAATAAGATTTTTCAAATCCGACTCTAGGACTTTTAATACTGCTTGATGTTTTCTTCTACTGTTCCCTATATATGGTGCTATCACATATTGAAAAGAAGATAAAATCCCCCAAAAATGTCTTTTACATACAAAATCTTTCTTAAGCTCATTTATTTTTTTATAGATTTTTATAATCTTCTCCATCTGATATTATTTTAAAACGTCTATCAATAGATTTGAACAAGATTCCAGAGAATAGTGTGTCGCAAAAAATCTCAACAATTCTGGCTGAGAAAAACCTTCAGTAAGTGATTTTCTCATTGCATAGCCTATATCATCAATAGAATAAGGATTGACGAGAAGAGCCATACCATCAAAATACTCTTTTGGTGCTCCTAAATTAGTAAGCACAATTTCACATCCATAATCTGCAGCTTCTAAAGCAACCATTCCCACTCCCTCATTAGTACTAGGCAAAGCAAATAACTTTGCTTTTTTATACCAAACCGCTAATTTGTATGCCATATTAACCCAATCTGGTATCCAGCTTTTATCCAAAGCAACTACACCATCTACATCTTCCACTCCATCTATCTTGTCAGCCAAGAAGATAAAGAAATTCAAACTCGGATTATGCTTCAAGAACGATTCTCTCAAAGTCAATGCTTGTGCCAAATAATTTTTGGCGCATATTGTAAATGCACAATTCATATTATTATTTTCTATTTAGATTTCAAAAATTTCACTCGTCTAGATTTTCTTTGGAACAATCCATCAAAAACGCCTGTAAATATGGCTTTTATTTTTTTTATTTTATTTTTTTCACCTAGCAATATCTTAATTGTCCAAGTTAGAAAAAAATCTTTAACTATTTTCCTCTTCAATTCTACTGGTAATGAATAATTGTGCCACAAAATAAGATAGTTTCTCATGACACCATATAAACGCATTGGGGAATAGTTTGTAACCTTAAATTTCTTGCCTAAAAACTTTCCATATCCACCTTCTCCATATTTCTGTACAATTTGGCTGTTACCAACAACAAAACATTGCAGATTATTTTTTTTTGCTTCCAATATCAGCCAATCATCAATGGCATCAACAAAGAAATCCGTATTATATCCACCGATTTTATTCAAAAAACGAATAGGAATCACCGCTCCAGAATTTATTCCTCCAGAGTCTATACAGGTATATGGTACACTGTTACCAGCCGTAGTTGACACGAAATACACAGAGTTAAACTGGGTTTTATTTTCATGGCTTTCTATTTGGCTGATATATACATCAAGACCCACCCATCGGGAATCCTGATCCATTGTCATCAAATAATCATAGCCATGCTTTGAGGCATATATCCATGCCTCATTATACGCTTTGGAGAGACCTACATTCCCGGCCCCTGCATTTTCCCTTCGGCTAATTATATAACCTAAGAAATTATCCTTTCCACAACCACCTGGGGTGTTGTCCCAAAGAAAGAAATTGTCTATGTATTTAGACATATCTTCCAAAAGAGATTCTAAATTATCCCAGTTTGGTTTGAACAATATGATAGAACAAAGAATTTTCATAATTTTGCTTTTATTTTTCACCCAAGACAAGCATTCGAGAGATGTGAGTCTTAGATGACAATTTGCATATCAATATAGTTAACATGCTTAAAACCAAAGCTATAAGCAATGCTACACAAACATCAACTATTACATAACCTGTAGATGATACAGACCATTCATTTTTATTCACTATATAATCCACAATAAAGACATGTATGAGATACATACCAAGAGTTTTGCTTCCCCAATAGCTGAACTTATTATACTCCTTAGAAATCAATTGCATAAGGATTATAACAGAAACAGCCATTACCACACCTTGTATATGGCGCAATATAAAAATATGAACATCGCCTAAACTCACAAGTTTGATAAAAGGGAAGAGATAGAAAGACTTATAAAAAAGTCCGTATAATACACTCCATAGAATTACCCCCCCCACAACTCCGACAATTCTTGTAGTCAATGGGAGTCTGAAAAGTATATTAAGGACATCATACCTTCTTAAAATCAGTCCTATAGTAAAATAGGAAGTCATCTCCGAGAGGTTATTCCTTGTTACGAACAACATAGCTATATTAAGAATTATGGCTATTAGCCAAAATGTTTCTTTAATCTTCAACACTGCACAGCCTATCTCTATAAGTGCCGAAGCAAGTAGAATAAAGAACAAGCACTGTAAAAACCAGTAGCCATGCAGAAAGAACAGCTTGTCATGAGTCCAAGGCAACGACCATGCACTGACAAAAATGCAAGGTATCATGATTCTCATAAAATTCTTTTTGATATACAATCCCCATTCTCTTGTCGTTTTATCTCGAAACAAAGAATGGTAGCAGGCATAACCTGAAAGAATCATAAACAATGGCATATTAAATGATTCTATAGTAGGTCCAACCTCTCCAAGGTTAGCAAACGAACCAACATGATAGATAATAACAAGTAGCATCGCCAGCATTTTAGAATTATCAAGCCAAGAAAGTCTAGGTTTAATATTTATTCCCATATCCATTTATATGTCATAAAATCGGAGTTCATATATCCATTATGTGCTCTTATTATATAAGCTATAAATAAGAGAGATATAATAGGATATTTTGTTTTTTGACTAGGAAGGGCTCCAATAGCAGCAAGGAGATAAAAGAAATTGCAGAAACGATCAATTAAGTGTCCATCCAGGCCTCCTAACAAATTATAGATTATAACACCAACAAACAATGATTTTTCAAAAAAAGTACACTGCTCATTTTTTCGGTTCAGCCACAAAACGTAACAACACAATATAGACATCGGAAGATAAACTCGAAATCTATCAATTGCACTATCATATCCAGAACCTATGTAAGACGTCAATCGTTCCATTTCTGAAAATCCACCTAATAGGGAAGCGAACAATCCACCTGCATAAGTTGAAAAAACATTAGTTAAAAACAAAGAAACGACTACTATAAATATCATCGTCTTTCGTTTTATATTTAGAAAATATACACCTACGAGCAATGGAATTATTAAGAATGAAGTTGAATGACATAATAAAGCTAAAACAAGAAAACCTCCTGATATATACTTCCAGTTCTTATACTTTTCAAAAAACACTATCAATGCAATCAATATGAATCCTTGTGCCATTGCTTGCCTAATCGTTACAATATACAATAGCCACAAACCAGGAAGCAACATCATGGAAAGTAAACTACCTATTTTATCTTTCGAATAAAGCTTTATGGCCCAAATAACAGGGATCATATATAATACGGTAGTAAAGAAGACAAAAACAAAAGGTGTTTTAGGAAACAGTACCTTTAATAAGTTCATCCACACAAAAATCACAGGTTGCTGTTCCATAACTTCTGCATACCCCAAACCTGTGCCTAAATATGAATCAATATAGGTACACATATCTGGTCCCACATCATCACTTCTAAAAGCCATTAGGAATAACAAAAAGACTACAGCTATCCAAAAGAGCCGCTTGTTATTTGGGTGAAGTTTCTGAAAAAATCGAGCAATAAACAAAATTATCGCCCATACGTCATATATACACATTATACGTTTCTTTTTATAATATCTTTATAACATGCCAACAACTCTTGCTTAACATTATCAACAGAATGTCTTTTTCGAGCTTGGTCTATATTGTATTTAGAATAAGATTGCATTCTCGCTTTGTCTTCAAATAGTTCAACTATTGCATTAGCCATTTGCCATGGTTCATTAGCAGGAATAAGCAATCCCCCCTTTTTATCTTCTACTAAAGTAGCTATTCCACCAACATGCGTTGAAATAATCGGCAAGCCTAATACCTGAGCTTCACAGATACTATTAGGACTATTCTCTATATAGGCCGTATGAACATAAATGGAACTATCTGTCAAGATATTGGCTAATTGCTCTGCTGTAACATATCCTAAAATCTCAATATTACAATCCGAGAATTTCAAATGTTCTTTATTCTCTACCGCCTTTTTCATAAGAGGATCAAGCTGTCCAGCAACTTTCCACGTAAAATCTACTCCCAAATTTTTCAAAACATTCGCAGTCTTTAGCATCATGTCGATACCCTTCAAGAAAGAACTACAACCAACTGATATTATATTTATAACTTTGGATGTAGATAAACACCATTTCTTTGTAGAATCCAAGAAAACAGGCCTTAAAGCTTCCTCCACGTGATAGTATTTTGCCATCGGGCTCAATGTTTTAACCAAAGCTCTATCCCATTCTGTACGACCCATATAATTTGATACTGATTTCCAAATTTCAGTTTCCATACTCAAACGAGATAAATCCTTATAATAACTCCGATACAAACGCCATTGCTTACGTAGATCTAAACCTATAGCCTTACTAATAGTAAAACCGTTATACTTAGGAGGATACAAGGAATTGAAATACGAAACCCAACTACCCTGGATATGAATTACACAAGGTACTTTTGTATATTTCTGTATCATACCAAAAGCCCACTCATTTCCAAAAATATGTATTAAATCAGGTTTCACCTTATCAATTATCTTCAATTCCTCTGCTACAATATGGTTGCAATTTGAATTCCAAGAAAACTGATCTATTATTTTTTCCGTTAAAGAATATTTAAAATTCATCGGGTAATACCAAACGCCATCAACACACTTGGCATCAGTATATTTATGACTTTCAAAAGCAATATGCAACTGGATTTCCGGACAACTCTTCACAATATTTTCTAAAGAGTCTTGCCAGCCACCACCTACTATACCAGAATGCTCATATCGTGAAGGCATTGTGGTTTCAAACCAAAGTATCTTAATTTTATTCATATATATATATATCAAAAATCTTTTTAATTATCAGCCAACAACATATTTAGCGAAACTATTCTTTTTAAGAAGAACAACTATATACCAACTCACCAAAGTTATGACAAAAAATTGCATAAGTGGATATAAAATATAGTGCTCAGTCATCAAAGCGCGAAAACAATCTATCCCATTCATCTCTTGGATTAGAATATGATGAACTATATAAATGCCCATAGAGCATTTGTCAAGGCTTTTCATCGATGAAGATAGTGTAATCCCAGAAAAGTTCCTCAGAAACAGAAATACAGAGCAACAAAATAATAACCCCAAGAATCTTAATGGTCCATCACTTTTGTTGATGCAAGCAATTGCTATCATTAGAAGCAACGAGCATATCATCACAGCACATTCATAATAACTTGACTTATTCTTTTTGAAGTTCATCGTTCCGAAAATCATACCAATTAAATAGAAAGGAAAGTATTGACAAAATTGCATTATTGTTAATCCCCACATATTAACGGAAAATTTTCCTTGAAAGGTTATAACGAGACAACATATCAGCAACAAAAATATTCGCCATTTATAGTCTGTCCGCAAGACAAAATTAATATTGCGACCAAATAGATAACATTCGAAAATGGTCATCAAAAACCATAAATGAGAAATTCCATAAAACAGAGATTTTACTGGCTCTTTTTGAACTATAACTATAACTATACCAACAATAAAGTATGGAAGCATGACACGCAAGAACTTATCTCTTGTAAATTTCACAAGATTTCCATACCCCCCCCCGAATTCTCTTATAGCCAAATAAAAATCCTGCTATGATAAAAAACAGAGGCAAATGGATATTACGCATGATTGCTATCAATACATCCCATAACGGTACTGAAAATTCTATAGAATAAGCCGTATCATCCCAAACTCCATAAGCGCAAAGACAATGATAAAAAACAATCATAAGCATTGCGCTACATCTCAAAATACTAATATCATTAAATCTTTCGTGCATAATTACTAATTTTATCGATTACATATTTTCTTTCTGCTTTTGCTAATCCAAGCAGGAGGATAGAGATACAAACAGTAAGTGCCATCAAGATGCATGCAGAAAGGATTAATAATACTGTCTTTCCGTAAATTACATGACTTATCCACCAGCAAACAAACATTGTTAATACCGTTGTCAAGACTATTGGCCGGCATACTTCATTAAAAAAGCACTTAATTGAAAAATCTATCATTTGCTTCAAATATACCAACCTAACAATCATTAATACAAAATAAACTATTCCCAGCAATAAATAAGGAATATAGGAAGGAAAGTTAATTAAGAACAATAGATAACTAACAGGAAATACAAATATAGAAATAGCCGTTTCAAGAGCTACATATTTCTTAAGTTTTCCTGTTGCTAATATTGCCACATAAAGCATCTCACCTAAAAGAGTAATAAGTGCAACAAACATGCTCCATCTTACAAAGCATGGAGCATAAGAAGGATATGTCTTTAGCCAAATTTTCAAGAGTTCATCGGCTTCGAAGATAAATGGAATTGCAAAAATTAGCATCAAGAAATAACTATACTTAGTACTACTACATACAAGTTTCGTCATATTTCCATAGTCCCCTGAAGAATAATATTTAATAATTTGTGGTTTAGCTGCAGTGGTAAAGTTAGCCACAAAACCTCGTATAACGGTATCAACCTGTAATGCTACACCACGAGCTGCATTTATAGCAACACCAAAAAACAAGTTCGAAAGAATATTTATACCTTGAGTGTTAAACATAAAGGCCGAACATGTTATGGCATTAAGCCCCGCAAACTTTGCCATTTCCAAAAGTAAAGTCTTGTCCAAAATAAATTCATAATGACATTCGTCAAAATGCTTATGACAATAATGTCCATAAACATAACGAATAACAATGGACACTGCAAGCAACAAGAATCCATAAGTTATTAATTTATCTACAGGTGATATAAATAATATATAAGCAATGGTTAATTTCAATATAGCCTCTAATACACTTACGTATGCAAAAGCTTTCATCTTTTCGTGTGCTATAATTACAGCATTATAAGGTACACTTATCAATGATACGACAAAAGCCAAAATTGAAAATTGCAAAACCCAATTTGCAGCTACCATACGATCAGGAGGGATATTCATCTTGGCATTTAAAAACCAAACACCTCCTATTTCTGCTATAAGTATTACAATTACAGACATTAACAACTGGATGTTCACACCTGTGCAGAATATTATATGTAATCGGTTCGAATTTTCCTTGCCTAATTCAAATGTAAAATATCTACTAATCGCCTGAGATAGTGTAGCTGTTAAAATTGAGAACATTGCAACGACACCACCTACCACATTATAAAGACCATAATCATCTACACCCAAAACATTAAGAACTACGCGGCTAGTATATAAGCCAACCACCATAGTAACCAACGTACGAATGTATAAAGCTAATGTGTTCTTGGCTATTCTTTTATTATTTTCGGTAGTCTGCGACATATTAAGAAACTGCTAAATAGTTTATATTAATCATTTTTGTAGTTCACTAATACACTTTTTCAAACTATCCGCCCGATAAAAATGAACTTGTTTCCCCTATTCTTTTCCACAAACTCCATCTCATGACCGAACTATTCGTTAACACCTGCTACAAAAATGTACATATATCCTTTTATCTATCCTTATACATATTATCATAATACTTCTGATACTCCCCAGAAGTAACATGATCCATCCATTCCTGGTTCTCGAGATACCACTTTACCGTTTCTTCGATACCCTCCTCAAACTGGAGAGATGGCTCCCAGCCCAATTCCTTCTGCAGCTTTCTAGAGTCAATAGCATAACGCATATCGTGACCCTTTCTGTCTGTTACATAAGTGATGAGATCCAAATCCTCGCCTTCCTTTCTGCCGAGCAATCTATCAACAGTCTTGATTACCACCTTGATGATATCGATATTCTTCCACTCGTTGAAACCGCCGATGTTATAGGTCTCGGCAATCTTACCCTTGTGGAAAATCATATCGATGGCACGGGCATGATCTACTACATACAACCAGTCGCGCACGTTCTCACCCTTACCATATACTGGCAATGGCTTGCGATGACGGATATTGTTGATAAACAGCGGAATCAACTTCTCAGGGAACTGGTATGGACCGTAGTTGTTAGAGCAGTTGGTCACGATGGTAGGCATACCGTATGTATCGTGGAAAGCACGGACGAAGTGGTCTGAGCTTGCCTTGGATGCAGAGTATGGAGAGTGAGGATTATACTTGGTAGTCTCTACGAAGAACTCCTCGCCATAAGCCTCGTGGTTCTTATCGCTGGATGCCTTGGTAGTGAAAGGAGCAGGAATGCCCTCAGGATGAGTCATCTGCAAGGCACCGTAAACCTCATCAGTAGAGATGTGGTAGAAGCGCTTACCCTCGTATCCCTCAGGAAGACTTTCCCAGTAAATCTTTGCCGCCTGGAGCAGAGACAGGGTACCCATCACGTTGGTCTGAGCGAAAGTGAATGGATCCTTGATACTTCTATCTACATGGCTCTCGGCAGCGAGATGGATGATGCCATCCACCTTGTAGTCCTGCATCAGTTTCAACATCAGGTCGAAATCACAGATATCACCCTTTACGAAAGTATAGTTAGGCTTGTCCTCGATGTCCTTGAGGTTAGCCAGGTTGCCTGCGTATGTCAACTTGTCGAGGTTGATGATGTGATACTCAGGATATTTGTTCACGAAAAGTCTTACTACGTGAGAGCCGATGAAACCAGCACCGCCCGTGATAATGATATTCTTCATTTACTTTGAACTTTGAAAATTGAACTTTATGATTAGTATTTTTGAGCAGACTTCTAACAATCCTGCCTTAAATTTGCGATACACTTCTCCAGAGAATCTACCCAATAAGGAACCTTAATACCAAAGGTCTCCTTGATGGTTCGCTTATCCAATACAGAATAAGCAGGACGAGTTACAGGAGAAGGATACTCCGAGCTATAACATGGTTGGATATCGCATTCTGTATTTCCGGCGATTCTTGCAATCATCTGGGTGAAATCATACCAGGAGCAGACACCTTCGTTTGAGAAATGGTATACTCCAACATATTCATCTTTGCTCTTGGCAGCCTTTACCTTATCCAATATGGTAATAATGGAATTAGCCAAATCAAGTGCGTATGTAGGAGTACCGCATTGGTCGAAGACAACCTTCAACTGTGGCTTGGTTGCCGTCAGGTTGAGCATCGTCTTGCAGAAGTTCTTGCCAAATTCAGAATACAACCAAGCCGTACGGATAATTACATAGTCACAGCCAGTAGCCATAATCTTCTGCTCACCATGAAGCTTAGTAGTTCCATATACGCCAGTAGGAGTTCCCTTCTGGTCTGGATTACATGGCACATTATAAGGTTCCTTACCAAAGACATAATCTGTAGAGATCTGAATGAGCAGACCATCCACCTCCTTCATCGCCTTCGCCAGATTCTCAGGAGCATCCGCATTGAGTTTTTCTGCCAACGCAGCCAGTTTCTCATCAGTCTCGCAGGCATCCACATTGGTCCATGCCGCACAATTCACGATGGCTTTCACATCATTCTCCTTTACCATCTTACGGATGGCATCCATATCGGTGATATCAAGGAAAGTAGTTTCCAAACCTTCTACCTGATTGACATCGGTAAAGATATAATGATCTGTTGTATTTTGGCTAACGATACGCATCTCATTACCAAGCTGACCGTTAGCACCTGTTACTAGTATGTTCATATTTACTTAAAGAGAGATAGATGAGTTTGAGAACAGAGCGAAAAGTAGCTTAAAAAATGCTCTTATCCTCTCCCTCACCTATCTTATATTTTAATATTCTAAATTCTTCTTTAATGTACTATTTGCTTCGTCAAGGATTGAAAGCAGATACTTGCCATAGTCGTTCTTCAACATAGGCTGTGCATTCTCTCTCAACTGTTCTGCAGTAATCCAACCTTGACGGTATGCAATTCCTTCCAGACAAGCAACCTTCAAGCCCTGGCGCTTCTCCAAGACTTCGATAAAGGTTGAAGCTTCAGAAAGGGAATCATGGGTTCCTGTATCAAGCCAGGCGAATCCTCTTGCCATGGTCTGTACCTTCAGCTGCTTATCCTTCAGGAACTTTTGATTAACGGTTGTGATTTCCAACTCACCACGAGCGGAAGGCTTAATATGCTTAGCTACTTCTACTACCTTGTTAGGATAGAAGTATAAGCCAACCACAGCATAGTTGCTCTTTGGATGCTCAGGCTTCTCCTCAATGCTGAGGCAATTGCCTTGTTCATCGAACTCTGCGACACCATAGCGCTCAGGATCACTTACACGATAACCGAAGACGGTTGCCTTGTTGTTCTGCTCTGCATCTACTACTGCTTGATGCAGCATCTGATTTAATCCTGCACCATAGAAGATATTATCGCCTAATACGAGGCAAGCAGCCTCATCGCCAATAAATTTCTCTCCGATAATGAAGGCTTGGGCCAAGCCATCTGGTGATGGCTGCTCAGCATACTCGAACTTCACACCTAACTGGCTTCCATCGTCTAAAAGGCGTTTGAAGCCTGGCAAATCAAATGGTGTTGAAATAATGAGTATCTCACGGATACCTGCCAACATCAATACTGATATAGGATAATATATCATCGGTTTATCAAAGATAGGAATCAGTTGCTTGCTGATACCCTTTGTAATAGGGTACAAGCGTGTACCGCTACCACCTGCTAATACTATTCCTTTCATTGTCTTAATGTTAAATGATTAGTATCTTGTTTACTTGTATAAATCTACATTGATGTCGAATGGACTATCAAAGTCTTTCAGCATAGCATGTTTTGTATCTTTCTCAGAGAGATTGGCATGCTCTGTAGGAATCTTCCAATCAATACCGAGGGTATCATCGAGGATAGAAATACCTCCATCTGCCTCTGGATGATAGAAGTTATCACACTTGTATTGGAAGACTGCTGTTTCTGAGAGAACAGCGAAGCCATGAGCAAAACCCTTTGGAATGAAGAACTGGCGATGATTGTCTTCTGTCAGCTCTACTGCCACATGCTTGCCATAGGTTAGTGATCCTTTGCGGATATCTACAGCTACATCAAGCACTCTACCTTTTACGCAGCGTACCAACTTGCTCTGGGTATAAGGTGGGCGCTGGAAATGTAGGCCTCGCATCACGCCATAGCTACTCATAGACTCGTTGTCTTGGCAGAAGTGAACACTGTGTCCCAGGATTGGGGCAACCTTTTCTTCAAACTCTCGCTCGCTGAAGCTCTCAAAGAAGTAGCCACGAGCGTCACGGAAGAGGCGTGGCTCTATAATGAGTACGCCATCTATATTGGTTTTGATTATATTCATTGTTTTTGTTTTAATTTTTGTTGTTATAATAAGATTTTTCGAATCCCTCCGTCTCCCTTTCCAAAGGGAGCTCCACCTCTAACCAAGCCTTCCTCCTCAGAAGGAAGGATGTAAACCGCCCTACTCGGTGCCCGGAACCGCTACGCTATAAGGTTGTCGGACCATCAAAGGTCTTCGCCATGTTGTGCGGGATGGGACCGCCTTAATTGCAACTTCAAACGTTAGATTTCTCGTATTCTCTGTCTTATTTGGCGAAAAATTGTTTTTTGAGTTCCACGATTTTTCCACCAAAACATCATACATATCAAACCCAACAAACCTGAGATGACTGTAATTATAGTCAATACTATAAAACTTGTTTGATGATTCTTGCTATCTAAAGTAAGCAAAGCTGCAAGCAAAGAGAAAAATACAGAAAGTAAAGCAACACCAAAATTCAACCATAAAGAAGCATCAGATCCTTTCTCTAGTAAGACAAGTTCATGCTCTGCAACTTCATAAGTAGTAAACTCTGCTATACGCCCTCGTTTTACAGAAACCTTTTCTTCTTCATGTGACTCATGACCATCCAACTTTGGGAACTCAGTAAAAGTTTCTTTCACTAACTGTTCAAAATGTTTATCATCCATATCAGACATTATCTTTTAACCATTTATTGGAACAAATTGGATTTCTCCAAGCCGCAACATTTGCAGATTCGACAACTATCAAGCGACTACCATCCACTAATAGTTTTCCTATTTCATCTCTAATTTCACTAGCTTCCTTCGTTGTTAAAACAGCCCATGTGGACTCTGTTATATGAGCCCAACCAGAATATGATTTTAACTTTTCAAATAGCTTGTCATAATCTCCACCATCTGCCAAATCGTATGATACAATATATGATTTCTTTTCCATATACAATTCAAATATTATTTTGTGAAATCTGTCAACCGACTACACCACTTTTTCCCTGCATCAGGTTCTTTTCCGAACAAAACATTCAATACCTGTTCAAATTTCTTCGAATCTTCAGAATCAGGTTCAGAAGAAACCAATTTAGCCGAAACATTAGTGGCCTTCTCTCTACTCACATTTAATTCCAAAATTATTTTAACAGACTCATCGTTTTCTCCATTATCGATATTTGTTTTCTTTGCAAAATCAAAATTTCGACTTCCAGTCTCTTGTCCGTCTCTAAAAATTTCATTGTAATCTCGTGAAATATTAAGAAAACGATCAAAAATAGACTTTATAGAATCTTCTTGTTTTATATTACAATATGTTTCATCTATTGAAATAGAAGCCACATCTATATTATTTCCATCATGTTCTTCTTTCTTCAGAGTTACATGTATGCCATTAAATGTATATTTTAAAGGACTATTCACATACAATTCTGTTATGTATTTACGTCCCCATTCTTGAGCGTCATCACAGAGGATTAACAAAAAAGAAAAATTCTTATAATCCATATGGTAAATGTCATGACATGTATGTGATGATATTGCCCTTAATATTTCTCTACGAATATAAAACTGCCTTGCATCTTCTTCTTTAAAATAATAGTCTTCATTAGTACAATAGTCAGATTCTAAGAAATAGCGTAATAATTTATATATTACCAATGCACTTAAAATACCATGACTGTTACGCTCTAAAGACTTCTGGAACTTGAATAGATATTTTGGCTGAAGTCTTGCTACAAACTTAAACTGATCATTATCAGGCATCTGTTTTTGAACCATCTTAGAGCTCATAAAACGTAGGACAAAATCATTCATTGAATTTTGTATTCCGCTAAAAGATAAATCCATTGAAATTATAGGATTTGCAACAAAAGACGTCATCATATCTCTAGTTTTACCTATTATTTGTTGAGCCTTTTCTAAAGGATAGCCTAAATCATGTGTCAAAGCAATAAAAGTCCACATTGCCAACTTTTCTAAAGCATTTGTTTCACATTTATCATCAATTGAAATTTGCTCTAAGAGCTTATTTTCTTTGTTTAGCAATAATCTTATTCCTAGTAACCAAACTCTGAAAACGTGAACTACATGATCTCTATAATATCGAGTACCTCCATATAATGCAGATTCAAAATCTACATATTTTTTAAAATAAGAATTTAAATCATCTACACCATAAGCAATAGGATACTTTTCCTGGTTATTGAAAAAAGGTTCACGCTTGTCAAAATATCGAAGAGTAATTATGGATTTCTTTATCAAAGACACCCACAATTCCTTTACAATATCAATACGCTTATAAATTTCAAAATTATCAGCATCCTTATTTAGATCAATTTTATCAAACAAAATGTTTCTAACTTCTTGATCCAAAGGATATTCTATTCCGTCAACCCAAACGTCTTCGATGTAAGTATCAAAACTAGGAATAGACTTCTTAATATTATTTATTAATTCATAATCAGCATTCATAAGTTCACCATTTTAAATTGTCCATAACAAGTTTCATTACCATCTTCTTTTTTAAATGCTTCGATTCTTCTTCGTACAACATTTAAATAAGGAGAGTTTTGGTATATATGATAGAAACTATCATTCCATACATTATCAGGTTCACAACCCAACAAAGAGTTCAATATGTCATCCTTGAAAACCTCACAAGGATAGACGTTACCATCATATCTCACATTTATCTTATCAGAAGCCGCCTTGCAATAAATACGGCAATTACTATCCGAATAAGGCAATCCTATTCTTACCTTTCCTCTATAAGCATCATTCAGTGTCTTAATCATCTTATTTACCTCTCGATTATCTTCACTAGACAACTTCACAAGTGGTAAGTTCTCCAAAGCTCTTCCTTGCAATACCAAGCGCAATATACTTACTTTGGAAACGCCAAGCTGGTAGCACATCTCAAATATCGACTTCAAATGATTAAAGTTGATTCGCATCGGTACAACATGAGTTTCTACGGTCAAACCGCTCGACACACAATCGCTTATAGATTTCTTCATCAAATCAAAGCCACCGACATCTGTTCCCATAATCTGGTCATACAGAGTAGAAGAATCTGCTTCGACATTGAAGATAACCTTATCTACCATACCTCTTATTGCTTCAATATACTCATTTGGCAATGAAGAGTAAACCTCATCTTCCATATAGATACCACTCGTATATATATAGCAAGCCAAGTGCTGTTTTGCTATATAGCTTACAATCTCTATGATTTGTGGATGAAGGAACGGTTCACCTCCTGAAAGACAAACAGTCTTGCATCCTAAGGCCTTGGCATCATCTACTACTCCCTTGATGATTTCAAAAGATATGAGATGAGTAGCTTGTGGGTTGGAATGAGACGAGCAATAGATGCAGCGATTAGGGCATCTTTGCAATATCTCTATTGATATTTCATTCATCATAAATGATTCTTTAGAACAAAGAGGGTTCATTCACTATCAAATGTTCGCAAAATGACTGTATATTCCACTTTGGTGGAAACATATAATGAATAGACTCACCTTGTGATTTATATTTCTGCTTGATTCTCTTATTACCAACTAGTAAATCTGGCATTTTAGCTCTTAAAAACTTATCTGTTTCACAAAAGCAATTCTGCAAATCTAAAAGTGTAGGCTCATGACCAAGCAAAGGTTTAAACTCTGTATAACTATATTTGGCTTGTAGTTCTTTGAAATGCTCTTTTGTATATCTAATGGCATCTTCGTAACGATGTCCATGGGATATAAAGCACTTGTCGATACCACGAATGGCTCCGATTCCTGCTACAACGAAAGTATTTTCATCAAAATTGATATACGGTGAATAGTTGAAGTCTATCGTATATTGATAAGCCAGGAAGCCTCCCAAGAAAGAACATCCCCTCAGCAGCTGATAAATCTCTTCGAGAGAATGCGCTTTCAATACTTTATCTATGATACCTTCTCCGATAACCTCTTCCTTCACCATCGTCAGCCATTTCTCATGCTTTGTTGGCAGGTAGTCGTAACGCTTATGGGAGCCTGTCATCATATAGGCATTATTGAATATCGGTGCATATCTCTGCCTTTCACTCAACAAAGCACTTATTTTCTTGACATCAAAGTGCTGGATGGTTATCTCTCCGTAAGTTTGTTCAAGATACTCCCAGGTCTCAATCTTGTTGAAGATCTTGAAGACAAGTATGCGAAGAAGCATATCTTCCGGGCTATATCTTTCCACCTTATTATATATGACATGGTGAAGTAGATATTGGCTCACTCTATCACAAACCCGATATACATTGGTAAATTTGTATTCCCGAAGTATTGGGTCTTTGGTCAAAACCCTCCTTCCCTCGCATCTACGCCAAAACATATTCATCCGTTCCTGAATGAAATAGAAGTAATAGCGAAAGACTTCGTCGTTGGGAATGATGGAACTAGCTCTTTCCATCATAACGCTTAAATGTATTGAATTGACGAGGAAGAGCTATCAATTCATTCTTTGGATAATTATCCTCTAAATATTTCCATAGTGCCAGACAGTCTTCATACAAAACTTTCTTTTGGCCGATATATCGATGCAAGCATCGACGAAATTTCAAAGGAACATCTACCATATTCCTACCAAAATAGAAAAACTCTGTAGATATGAGAACAGCATCTGTCTCTCCTGTATCTCTATTTAAATTGTATATGTTAAGCTTGCCTTTAGGAAGGCTATGATGTGAATCTTCTTGAACCCATTTTCCACTTTCATCATGATGATAAATATTATCACCATACATAGTTTTAACAGAGCCATTCATAACTGGTCGTTTGCATAAATACTCTGCCCCTTGCCAATAATCGTCGAATGTTATTTTCTTAGTGACTTTCATCATATAGATAAGCTTATTATTGAGTTGTTTATTAGCATTACCTATAACAAAATCACCAACTTGAGCCCATTTTCGGATTTTCGGCTTACAAGTTGCTAATGTCAAGAATCCATTAAAAGGATTTGGCGCAAAGCCAAAATCGCGAGCAACAACATAACTATAACCTTTTGCCATAATAATGATATTAACAATTAGTACGACTTTCTCCTCTATATTCTCGTGGACTTCCATCGGCCTTACTAAATGTTGAGGCTCCATTTATAGCACCAATGATACTATCTTTATTCCATCCAACTATAGCATCAGCCAGTTCCTCCAATGCTGGAGGAACATCAGAATCTTTTGCGCCTCTTACAAATACCCCCACTATTCGCTTACCTTGTTTAGCGGCATTTCTTACTTCATAATCTACCCACTCACTATCATGAGTTTTTGGACCTATCAAACACACAACAGTCTTTGCCCAAGATATTCGAGAGCGAAGCAACGATTTGATATAATCAGGATTATTGGCTCTGTTGAATTTGTCCGATGTTACCGAACTATTTTTGAACTTATAAGAATCACCTAAAAGTTCTTTCATTCCTTTAATATGTTCTTCATCTTCATGATAGTGACTAACGAACATATGATTTTCATCCGACTTTGCCATGCTTTTAACTATTTATTCTTTCCAATATAGACATAATAGTATCCAAATGTTCGTCAAGAGATTTCGTCTCATCATCAAGCGATTCCATCTCGTTTTTCGTTGGTGAAAAAGAATTATCATGAGCACTCATTTGTTGTGTCCATAAATCTTTCGTTTTATATCCAGTAGCACCTACAGGAATTAAAAAGTTTCCATGACTTTTAGATAAGTCATACTCTTCTTGCATACCATTAGAACCTATGATATTACCAGAAGCCTTATCTTTTTTATTCCCCATGAGAAATATTGATATGCCTGTATTCTGTATCATCTCTTGACGATATTGATGCCAAGCCTCTTTCGGATTGGGCAATCCTTGCGGAAAAGGCATAATTTTAATATTTTCTTCAAATGTTTTATGATCATTCTGAATCTGTTGTGCTGCACCTGTCAATACTTCATCACCAAATCCAAGACCATATCCATTTACTATTCTGAAATTATCTCGAATCAATCTTGCGCTGAGTTTTTTCACAAATTCTTTAACTTCTTTTTCTGAATAATTTGTGTATTCTACCGCAGCACCAGATATGAAAACTGTACGTCTTAAATATCGTTTTTGGATTGCAGATAATATTTCTGTTATTTCACTATAATCATCGATAAGTATCGTTTCAACAGCATAGTTTTTCATATCTTCTATAAAAAGTTCTTGCTCACGCTTACGATACTCAAAATCTTCAGTTTTCTCACCAGGTTCTTGAGATACTTTTCGCAAAATATAATAATGTCTCCGTTGATTTTCACCGTGTAACATTCTAGCATATTTCAAAACATAATGCAAATTAGGATCGTCAAAACTCAAACCTAAAAACAAAAATGTCTTGTTTGTAAGATCATAACAAAAACTATCAAGAAATGCCTTGTGAGTTTGCTGATATTTTTCAAACTGATCACGTGTTAAAATCGTCAAATCAGGATTATCAACATCACCATGCATTTTATAAACTATAGCATCACTTTTATCTTTTGCAATAGCTAGATTACTCGGCAAAGACTTAACATCACATATTTTATTTACATTTAATAGTGATTTCTCTATCAACTTATCAAAATTAGTTGTCCAATAAGTTTTGATAGGAAGTCCTGCTAAAATCTTATGATTGGCCAATGGAGTTGCCGAGACTGGAAAAGCATTCAATATCGCATGACTTAGTTCGGACTTATTACGTGTAGCATTTACATAATATTGTGCCAAATCTACAAGATTAGTATAACTTCGCAATTGGATATTAAGTTCTTCCGCAACATCTTTAAGTAATCCTTTCCAATCAACAAAACCTGCACCAACAGACAAACCTGCTCCTGCAAATATCGCAGCTCTACCATTTTCAAGAGCTTCACAATATTTCTTAATTAAAAGTTTCTTATCCATAACAAAACATTTTATTTAGATACTACAAATGAAAACTATCTTGTCGGTGTTATGTCGTAACCTGCAGCATCGTTCTCACTCTTGGCAAAAGCATTATCTATATATGTATCAATATCTGCCAAAAAAGTCTCTTCATCAACAAAAGAAATATATGATCCCGTCAAGCGATCAATACTGTGACATTTCTCACAATGATAAACAACAGGATTTTGATTTCGACGATTATTCGATATAATAGGATAAACCAGTTCTTCTTTATATTCTGTCAGCTGGTGTCCATCCTCTTTAGTTACCATAAATCTAAACCAATCATAACCACCGTTTACTTTCATTATAACTCCCACTATTCCATTACGTTGAGAAGTTCTATTCTTGCGAGGAATCTTCTTCAAACAGTATTCGAGTTCCCAATCTATCCATTTACTTTCTTTCATATGAGGAGTAATCAATACTATAGTAACGGATGTATCAAACATCATGTCACGAAGATGCTTTTTGATGTTTTCTGTAGAAGTATCAGTCAAATCTGGTGATTCAGAAGTCTCACCTTGATAATATGATGCATCATCACCCATTGCATCAATAATAGCATCACGTAAATCTTGCGCTTCGCTATACTTATAAGAAATAAAAGTTTTATGTGCCATAATTTTGTATAATATCTATTACACCTAACCCAATATCCAGTTTTTACGAAAATGATACCTGCGACCGTTACTTTTAGTTCGTTAATGCCAAAGGATTAAAGCTCTTTGCCGCCGAATAATTGACCTAAAGCGGACATCATGCGCAGTTGCTTGGCAGAGGGGGCTTTGACGCCTTTATTGGCCATATCCAAATAGAAGTTGAGACTGGTGGATAAGGCTTTGGTTAATCCTGACGGCATCAGCATGTGCCATTCCTGGTTTTCCTTATCCTCGTAGGTTGCTACCAGGTATAGCTTCTGAAGCTTGTACTGGGTCTTGCGCATCTTGCGTACTACGTAGGTGTTGGCATCGCCTTTTACAAATTCATCTACCATCTGGAGTTCCTGCTTGTTCAAACGGCTCAAGATCTCTATTGGGTTATCCAACATCTCCTGGGCAATTCGCCTAACAGTCTCATCTTTCTTCAAGTTAGGACTTACGTATAGGTCGAGCTTGTCACATGCTTTCAGCATATTGACTTTCGTTGTGCTATTGAGTAGCTGAACCAAGCGGATGCTATCAGCTGTAAAGTTCTTATTTGGAATTACAATCATAACATTATAATGTTTCCTGTCCCCAAACTGCTACCAGACGGTCTTTCCAGAGTTTCAAGGGACAGTGGGAATTGAGTTCTAAATATAAATCGTTGTTGGCATCGAGGAACTTGCGTAAAGCTATCTCTACCAACGGATGGAAAGGAAGGTAAGTTGGAGCGAGATTGCGATAATCTACGTTCTCGATATCCATTCCTAAGCCCATGGTTTGACCGGCATTGGCTGACATAATGAATATATCGTCGGGATGCTCGCTTTGCCATATCTGGACAAAGGTTGGGCAGGGACGCTTCATTATACCAAAGAAATGCTCCTGGTCTTTGATGCTTGAAAGATGCAAAAAGTAATCACCCCAATCGGCATAAAGAGTAACGGAGTTTTCTCCGCCCAACATCAAATAGACATGGGCGTAGTAGGTCTTGCCGGATGGTGTCTTGGTCTTGTAGATGATCTCGACATCGTCTTTATGATAGACAAGGGTGCGGGAGCTACCTAAAAAGAAGGTTGCTCCTGGCTTGATTGAGAAATAAGATTTCATGATTTTATATTTTTGTTCCCCATTGCAGTATCGCTCTGCACTGGTCGTCACTCGAATGGGGAGTTTATTCTAATGTCCCACAGATCTCACAGATTTACACAGATTTCTTCGTTGCAAGCAATGGTAGTCACTATGCCTCACAGCAATAGATATTTCTCTGCACGCGAATTACGTATTTTTTTTCGGAACACGAATTGCACGAATTACACGAATAAGTTGCTTAGTCTCGAAAGATTCGTGTTCAACACTCAATATTATTCTTTTAAGTCGCACACGGATCTCACGGATCTCACGGATTTTTTTCGTTGCAAGCAACGATTCGTATATCACCAAGACTGCGTCTCTACTATATTACTGCATATGGTGCACAACTATTAATCTTGACTAAATCTAATTTTTTCATTCTTACAACACACAAAATGATTCTGCTTCCTTACCGGTTCTGCGGCGATAGTCATCACGCATACGCTTTTCCATTTGTGCTATGTATTCTGCCTTCCGCTCTCTAGAAGCCTTGAAGCGACGCATAAAATCTGCTTTTTTTCTTCTATGTTCATAACGTCGTATTCTTCTTAGTAAGTATCCAACCTGTCATTTTATTAAACTGCATAATGAGCCAAAAAATCCTTAGGGGTCAAGACTTGCAATTCCGAAAAAGGAAAATCCTTAACGTTTCTGGTAACAATACAATCCACACCTATTGCCTTAGCAGAAAAATATTGCAATGCATCTTCAAAGTCCTTAGCCTGCAAAGTTACTGCGGACTTTACAGCATTCGAATCGACAGATGCTATTTCGGCAAATTCAAACAAACTTGCAAGTACTGCATATATCGCTTCACCAGGGAACTTCTTTCTGCCTATATACGCCATATTAGCACAAGTTAAAGAAGATACATACAATGAACATCCTTGATTATATCCATAAGCCAAGATGGCTTCAGCATCATCACTAAAGCCTTCTCGATCCAGATAATAATCAAGAACCACATTCGTATCTAAAAATACCTTCTTCATTACTTGCTCAATATATAGTTTAATCTTTCATCCTCACTATCTTCCACACCAGCTAATACTCCTCGCATCTTTTTCAAATGCAAAGGCAACTGATACCGAGATGCTTTCGAATGCGGCTTAGCAAACTTAAACTCCTCTATAAAGAAACGAAAAGACTTCTTCACAACATCTGCTACATCCAAATTGTTTACATGAGCAAAATTTTCTATGTCGTGATATGTATTATTATCTATTGTAATTGTATTCATAATTGTATCTCCTTTTTTTGACTGCAAATATATGGTTTTTATATGAAACTACCAAATTTTTAAAGGAATTTTTGTTTCAAGTCCAAATCCCACGCAGATTCATTCGAGAATTTTCCTCTAGAATCGTCTTTTCATCAGATGAACCTTGCTGCAATGAGACTTGAAGCTCTGCAACACGAGATTGCATATGCTTCAGTTCTGCATGCATGGATGGTATCAAACTCTTAATATCAGTATTCATAATATGAAAGGTAATATATTATATAGGTACCGCCATACGGGCTAATGGTGATTTACCGTTCCATACTCCATCCTCAAAATCATTTACCATACAAACACTATATTTCTTGTCTATAGAAGCAAGTGTTGAATCTTTAGTAATACTCTTGAAGGGACAATCTATTATTACTTGAAATGGAGGTATCATATTTCTATTAGACAAAACTTAAACATATATAAACGACTGGGGAACTTTAAAGTTAGCAATAACCGTTGTTGGATCAACAGCCTCCTTGTACTGCTTACATTCCTTTATCTTGAGGGCCACGCCTTTATCTTTTCCTGTATAATATTGTTGGAAGAAAGACTTGGTTACACCAGAGTATTCTTTCGTTTGATTCCAAATATTCGCAGGGGTATCACAGATAATCTCTGCTATCTTGAACTCGCCTACAATCTTGCTGATGGGACGGCTGGCGTAGATATATACGGTATCCACCTTTTGCTTGAAGAGAACCTTGCGGTACTCATATTGCTTTTCCCCAGAAAAGATTTTCTCAACAAACTCTGGCTTAATCGATAATATAACGTTCATCTATTTCTCCTAATTCCAATAGTTTATCAAATTGAGCATCGGTCAACTTGAAGAATCCCCAATACTCAGGGTTCAAGCCAACCTGCTCTTTCATCACTTTATTGATTACTTTCTTAGTGAAAGCTATGTTATACAACATCTTGATGACAATGAAACAATTCCTTGTTCTATACCATCGTCTCAATTCATATTCCTTAAATACCGAATAACGATTGGTATAATTCACAAAAGCATCTTCATTTTCAAAGTCTTTGAAGGTCTTGACCTCACTAACTGTACAAACAGATGTACAAACACTGCGATACTTGGCTGGACCTTGGAAATCACTAGTCCTATAAATGACAAGTTTGTCGCCTGTTTTCAAATATCTAGTACCTTTCATCCAGCAAAGGTATATCTTATAGATGCTGTTAGTCTCAGAAACATCCTGTATAAGATCATACTTCTGTTCGTTTTTCAAAATGGAATCCGGAAAAAGCTGTGTATGGTATTCTGGAACTATAGAAAGAACATACTTATTAAAACCCGCTTTTCTAACAAAAGGATAGTCGAGTTTTAAATCACCTATATGGTTTCTCATATTCTTTATCAATACATATTCCGAATTACCGTCCTCATGAGGCTTGTCCGCCTCATGTAAGAATCCAAACTTCTCAAACATACGAATCAAGCCTTGTAACTCATCTGTAGGGAACATGGTGACATAGACTTCTTCCACATCCTCGGCTATAGCCAAATCCATGATTTTCTTCATGAAACGCTCGCCACGTGTGGTATGACGATTGTCATTGTCCACCTTGAATGTGCCGACCTTCAAGCGTTTCCTTGCAGGTTGCACAGGTACCATATCTGATAGTTCCTCTTCCTCTATCTTCAAATAAAGAAAGTCTTTCAGTTCTCTATTAATATAATAGGTGTAGGCTGTTGCACCTGCAGCTTCCTTTTTATGATACCACTCATCAAACTCGGGATAACTCGACCTCAAAGAATCAAAGAATGAATCTTTGAGATTGATGTCTGAAAATCGCTCTAATTGCAAATCCATAATTCAACTTTTATGATTGAAAATTATCTTTTATACTACTAGAAGAATCATCATGTATATTTTGTTTCGCCTGACTAGCATTTGGCGCTATCACGTTGTTGCCACCATTAACATTGAACATAACGTGCGGGTCTTGACACTCCTTGATCTGGTCTATCAGGTCATGGTATTCCTTAGGCATCATCTTTCGGAGCAAACAATGTACACGAGAGATGTCTGCATAATGATTCTCATTCATGAACTCTTGTGCCTTACGTATCATATGAATATATATTTCTCTCATGTTTTCGGGAATATAAGTTACTTGCCCAAGTAATATAATATACTTGGCAAAGTAATATAATATACTTGCTCAAGTAATATAATATACTTTTTGAGGGCTATTTCATCGATTTGACTGGCGGATAGCCTTTTTTCTTGCATCCCATGCATTGTTGATGTAGAGGCGGAGGTTATCTACTCCCTTGCCTGTCTTCACATTCGTGAGGAATGGAAGGAGGAGATGGATGAAATCTTTCTTGGCGATAAGGTCGGCATCTATCGCCTCCTCGTTCTGGCACATCGTGGCTACTACCTCGCCCACTTCCTTTGCTTTCTTGCAAGCGGTGAGGAGAGAGATGTAACCTCGGAGAGATTTCACCTTATTAATATATATAGCGAGACGCTGCTCATCTTCATTAGGTGCATCGGTGGATTCGCCTTCTGAATGGAGCTTTTGGTCTGCGAATTGGTCGCCATAGAAGTTTTGTACGGCTTCTGTGGCATTGGGGAGGATTTGGTTGTTGCCTCCGTATATGTTGAAAGTCACGTTAGACTTGCTGTTTTCTTCCATTTCTAGTAGGGATATTTAATGGTTGTTCAACGAATATTCAATGGTTATTCAACGCTATTCCATAAAGTTGATTTCGCCTCTCATTTTTTATACCTTTGCATCAGTTAAACGAAGAACGAAGAGTGAAGAGTGAAGAATTCATTACCCCGGGCATTCGACATTCTGAGTTTTGAGTGAGACATAGGTAACATTAGTATTAACATTTTAAAAGAAAGGATTAATTATGATTGAGTATTCTGTATTTTTGATGACCAACTACCTCAAGCCTGAGGACGGGGCTAAGGCTTATGCCAAGAACCAAGTTCGTGAAATCTGGGACTTGAATAAGTTTTGCAAGCACATTGCTTCACACAACGCTGGCTACAGCCGAGGTATGGTGAAAGCCATCCTGTCGGACATGTGTGACTGCATTGTAGAACAACTGCTCAACGGCAACAAGATTAAACTCGGTGAGTTTG
>ERZ791746.438-NODE-438-length-37645-cov-14.987470_pt1 | contig 37645 bp, 39 predicted proteins | sample MGYA00510038_ERZ791746 | MGnify/ENA primary metagenome ERZ791746 (study PRJEB30046, sample SAMN00792018) | human gut metagenome | study: EMG produced TPA metagenomics assembly of the A metagenome-wide association study of gut microbiota in type 2...
AAGAGTATTGAATTGAAAAGGAATCACAGCTTTAGAGGGGGGCTGTGATTTTTTTCTGAACACACCTCTCCTTCGCCTATTTACCTTACAATTATACTTCAAAAGGTCGGTCTTGTCTATGCAGCAGAAGTATAAATTTACCTCTTCCCTTTTCACCTCCTATTCCCATTAGCCAGATCGTTCACAATATCCGCAATGTTCTCCAGCTGCCTTTTGTTGAGCTTTTTTAGGTCAGAGATCAGCTTACTCAGCTCTTTTGGCTGCTCGGCGTCGGCGTCGAAAAACTCCTGCGGCGTAATGTCCAGATACTCGCAGATATAAAAGAAAGAGGTCATAGAGGGCAGGGCTTTTCCTGTTTCGATATTGTTTATATACCCTGCGTTCTGTCCAATAGATAAGCTCATATCCCTTGCGGAAACACCTTTCTGTGTGCGAAGTTTTGAGATCCTCAAAGCAAAATTATTGTCATACATGAATTTGTTCTCGTACATTATTTGCACCCCCATATATAATATTTTATCCTATATCATTATGCATTATGTCGGAATTTTTCCTATAAAGGGGTTGAAATATGTGAAATAATATGATATAATGATGTAAAGTATTTGAAATAATATGATATATTTATTACAGGGATAAACGGAGGCGTAATGTTATGAAAAAAATTAAACAAAAGCTTATGTCGAAATACCATTCGCTCAGCAGCAGGGATAAAAAGGCTGTTCAGCTGCTTTCGCTAATAGGATTGGCGGCTTTGCCTTTAGTATCGGTAATGGGCTGTGGTATAGCACGCTCATTTAGCTGCACTATGTGTGGTTCTTCAACTACATATACGCCGATATACGCTTCGGGCACAGAGGAAACTACAGATATAGAATACCAGAGCTGCATAGGACCTGCCTCAATTATAAACTGCGGTCTGAATAATAAGTGCTGGCCTACTGAGTGTATGTATGTAAAATTCAAGAACGACGAAAATGTGACAATAAGCGGTACTGTATGCTACTACAATAAATTCGGCTGTATTGATGATAAGGACGTTATGTCCGTAGGCTCATATGGTGAGTCCGTAAACTGTCTTGTATCATGGTGCTCTGTGGGCAAATATACAGAAAAGGTAAACAGCGATGGTACAAAAGCAACTAAAGCAACAAACTGCTTTGGCATTACCTGCAACGAATCATCTACTGATGTAAGAAACTATAATAACGCTCTGCCAAGACAATTTAAATTCGGCTGCTGTTCTGCCTGCCACGGAGAGGATGAGTAACAAATGGTACCTTTTATAAGCATAGTTATTCCATCATACATAATCTTTTCTACTATAGGTGCTGTATTTTCCATTATATTTCTCTTTTTCAGAATGGAACGCTTTAAAATAAAATTCAGCTCGCTGATAATTTACTGCATTATAAGCATGGTTTTTCTTGTAATATGCAGCAGATTGGTTTTTCTCATAGGTATAATTCCAACCTTAGCAAAAAGTTTCAGTTTTAGCAAATTACTTTTCTATGTGTTCAACGGCGGAATAGTTTTTTACGGAGGTATGCTGGGCGTGCTTCTGGGTATAAAGGTCACGGCAAAGATCCGTAAAGAAAATGCAAGCAATTTCTATAACTTTGCCGCTCCTGCTATACCACTTTTTCACGTATTCGGCAGACTGGGCTGCTTTTTCGGTGGCTGCTGTTACGGAAAACCTGCGTCTTGGGGATTTGCCATGGCCTCTGATCCAAAAATACTGCGCGTACCGGTGCAGCTTATAGAAAGCGGTTGCAATTTACTGATATTCGCTGCTCTTATGATATATGAAAAAAGAACTGAAATGGGCAATAGGCACACTCTGAGAGCATATCTTACTATGTACGCTGTATGCAGATTCATACTTGAATTTTTCCGTGGTGACAGCGAAAGAGGTCTGTGGGGACCGCTCTCCACATCTCAAATAATATCGGCAATCATCCTGATATGCTGCATAGTATCCTTCACTAAAGGCAAAAACACGGAAGAAATGGGTGATATGAATGATTAAAAACTACTACAAGATACTTGAAGTATCACGATATGCTTCAGATGAGGTAATAAAAGCGTCGTACCGAGCAATGGCTAAAAAGTTTCACCCCGACCACTATTATGGTGACAAAACATATGCAGAGCGAAAAATGGAGGAGATAAATGAAGCTTATGAGGTACTTGGCGACCCCGTTAAGCGCAAGGAATATAACGAGCAGTACAGAGAGTATTTCGACAATTCGTCATCGAGCTCGGGTACATCTACCTCGATAACACATTCCTCGGGCAGCTATGGTGGCTATGAAGATAAATCGCTGCTGGAGGAGTTGGGAATATCGTCAGGTGCGGTAGCTGGCATTATCATAACTGCGATCATAGTTATTGGAATAATAATTCTGGCGGTATGCAAATGGGTAGTACCAGAAGTGAAAAATTGGGGCAGCAATTCTGCAGTCTCGGCTAAAAATGCGGAGTCTTCGAGCGTGATCGAAGTTGAAAGCGACGATTTATCGGATTTTGTAGAGGGCACGCCTGAATACATAGTCAGCGATTATATCGAGATCAGTGCAGGGTGGCATGTTGGCGAAGAATACGGTGATCTGCGCACTATGGACTTTGACAACAGGCTTGGCGAAGCAGCGGCTAAAATAGATCCATCTAAATTTTCAGATCCCGATATGTTTACCTACCTTACCAAGCATATAAAGGAGCAGTTCGGAAACATAGCGTATAAGGTATCGCCTGCCGAGATAAACGGCGAAAAAGCGGACGTAAAGATCTGTATGTACTACACCGACGTGCCCGCGCTGGCAAACAAGATAACAGAATCAACGAAAAAAGAGACCGACAGATTAAAGAGCCTGAAAAAGACATCTGAAATATCAGGGCTGTATGAGGAAACCTATAACAGCGAGCTGAAAAATTATGAGAAACAGCTATCCTGCGAAGTCACGATAAATCTGGAAAAGACGGAAGCGGGCAACTGGGAGATTGTATCGTGCAGCAGTTACAGAGATCTTGCGAACGCTTTTAGAGCCAATGTTATTGCATAGAGTGGCAACCAAATGACCATAAAAAAGCTAACAGCAATAGTCCTCACGGGTGCGCTGGTGCTGCTTACCGATTGTTCTGACAGCGATTCAGGCAGCGGCAAAAAAAGCAAGAAGAAAGACTACTACACCATTGGCGAAACTTGGACAGTTGACGGGCAGTGGTCGCTTACCGTTACAGGCGTCACGGAAACGGCTGAGCGCAATGAGTATGCGGACAAAAAAACTGCAGCGGTCTACATCGTGGACTACGAATATACAAATATCGGTTACGAGGACGAGGACGGCATAGCAAAGGGCATTTTCTTTGACATGGAGGACACCATAATAGACTGAAAGGCATTATGGGTTAAGATACGCGGGCTTTTCTATTAATAACAAAGGTTAAAGAAAATCGCCGATACGAGCATTTGTGCCTGTATCGGTGATTTTTTTGTACTCCCGTATCAATTTATAAGCCATCACCTCGTTTTATACGGTTTTTATTAGGCTTTTATAAGACAAATTACAATTTTATAAGAATTTAATCTTGACAAATTCTAATAAAATCAGTATAATTATATTATGGAGGCGATAAAATGCTTGATAATGAACTTGTAGATATGGTGAAACAAATACAGCTTGTTCGCAGTGAAAGTAACAAGATAGAGATAAAAGCGGCAACTAAGGGCTGCCCTAAGGTGCGTGATTCGCTGTCCTCTTTTTCAAATCAGTCGGGCGGAGGCGTTATTATTTTCGGCGTAGATGAAAATGACGGGTACGAGGTCTGCGGAGTTTATGATGCCGCTGACCTTATGAAAAAGGTCGAGGCGCAGTGTCAGGAAATGACGCCTGTGATAAGACCGCTGTTTTCCGTTGCATCTATCGACGGCAAAACTGTCGTATCTGCCGAGATACAGGAGATAGATAATGCTGACAAACCCTGCTTTTACAGCGGTGTGGGCAGGCTGAAAGGCTCATATGTCAGGTCGGGCGACGCTGACAGACTTATGACGGAATATGAGGTTTACAGCTATGAGGCTTTCAAAAAAAGCATTCACGACGAGCTGAGAACTTGCGAAAGAGCCTTTGAAAAGGACATTCAGACCAACACATTCAAGCTTTATTTTGACTTGCTGAAAAGCAAGAAGCCTAATCTTGCCGAGCTTTCAAATGAGGAAATATGCCGTCTGCAAGGTTTTACGGACGAGGGCAAACCTACTTTGACCGGAATAATGCTTTTTTCAAACTACCCGCAGGCGTTTTTTCCGCAGCTTTGCATAACGGCTGTGTCTGTGCCCGGAACTGAGATAAGCAGTACGGCAAGCGTCGGCGAACGTTTTATAGATAATCAGCGAATAGACGGAACACTTGTGCAGATGCTGAATGATGCTTTGGTGTTCGTGCGCAAAAATATGAAAACTGCGACTATCATAGACCCGAACACGGGCAAGCGAACGGACAAGACGGAATATCCTGTTATCGCTATAAGAGAGCTTATCCTGAACGCTCTTATCCACAGAGATTACAGTATCCACACGGACACGACGCCTATAACCATAAAGATGTTCAGCGACCGTTTTGAGATAGAAAATCCCGGCGGACTTTACGGCAGAATGACCCTTGACAGATTGGGAAAAGTGTCTGCCGACACAAGAAACCCTAAGATAGCGGGTGCTATGGAGATACTCGGTGAAACGGAGAACAGATACAGCGGCATACCTATGATAATAAATGCAATGGAAGAAAGTGGTCTGCCTGCGCCGAAATTCGAGAGCGACAGAGGCGTATTCAAGGTGACGCTGTACAACAGCGCCGCCGAAAGCGTGCCGACAGACGACATTGAAACTGAGATACTTAAGTTCTGCAAAACGCCGAGAAGCAGGAATGAGATAGCGGAGTTTTTCAATGGCAGAATGACGATCGCTTACGTTATGGAAAGGTACGTCAAGCCAATGATAGCAAGCAGCAGGCTTATTATGACGATACCTGAGAAGCCTAAGAGTAAGTATCAAAAGTTTTTGGCGAGGTGAGAAAAAAGTTAGAGTGGATAATTATGAATGGAAATGCAAATCGGAATTTGAATATCAGTAAATTATGACCTTTCAACAGAGGTTACAGTGCTTTAATAAAATCCTCCAAAAGCCTTGAAAACAAAGGATTTATCGCAATGTGTTCGCCTTATCTCTTTATACGGTTACACACAAGTTTACTCTTTCCCTCCTTGCTCATAAGGGCAAATGCAAGGGCAAGAAAATCTCATAACAAGATATAACAGAGTGTGGCAATCGGAGAACTGTGATGTATGTGCGAATATATTATAACGGAGGATTTTCAATGGACAAGTATATTTACGATGATAAAAATGGTCTGTGGTATGAACTGCAAGGAGATTATTATATTCCTTGTCTTATCTTACCAACCGAAAAAGAACAGCCTATCGGTTTGTGGGGACAGCGGCATTTGCACTATCTGAAAGAATATCACAGGCTTACATATACCAATTTGCTCACAAGCGGAAGGCTGAACGAATACCTTGCCGAGATAGACAAACAGGCAAAGGATATGTTCCTTCGGTTGATAAAACAGATGTCGGAGCGTGAGGGCGTAACCGAGCAACTAAAGACAGAAAATCAAATGGAGTGGGTTGGCAGGATGAATAATATTCGCAGTAGAGCGGTGGAGATTGTAAATGCAGAACTGATTTACAGTTAAGCCGGAGCAGCGGCGAGGAAAACCTTGCCGCCGTTTTTATGTATATGACCGAAAAATCAAAGATTTATGGTATAATTCTAAAAGAGTTATTTTTTAAGACCATCGCCTCAAAAAACGTACTTAATAGGTGAAAGCGCTTTTAGGTCAAATGAGGGAGGTTAACAACATGGATGATCTGAGAATCATAGAACTCTACTTTAATAGAGATGAACAGGCGATAAAGGAGACGGATACAAAGTACGGAAAACTCTGCCACAGTATTGCCTATAACATTCTAAATAATCACGAAGATTCTGAGGAATGCGTTAATGATACTTATGTGAGTGTGTGGAACACCATTCCGCCTACAAGACCGCACAATTTCATGTCCTTTATCTGCAAGATTGCACGAAATCTCTCTTTGAAGCGACTGGAGTTTATGAAGCGAAAGAAACGGTCGGCGGAAATCATTTTATCCTTGGATGAGCTTGCGGCAGTATTGCCGGATGAACGATATGCTCCCGATGTGAGCGACGAGGATGTAGGTAAGCTGATCAGTAAGTTTCTTCGCAGTCAGGAGGAATATGTCAGGAATGTTTTCATCCGCAAGTATTTCTATTTCGATTCTATAAGGGAGATTGCAAAGCGCTATTCTTTTACTGAGAGTAAGGTCAAAAATATGTTGTTCTACACCCGAAACAAGCTAAAAGATTACTTGATTAAGGAGGGCGTTGAAATATGAAAACACCGAGAATCGCAAATGCCATCGGGCAAATTGATGACGATCTTGTCGCCGACGCAGCTAAGTGCAAGAAGAAAAATAAGAAACATTGGTTAAAATGTGGTTCCTTGGCAGCATGCTTTGCAGTGATTGTAATTGTAGGGGCGGCAATCCTCCCAGCGCTATTTCGGGAAAATGTAACACCGGAGGGAACCGACGGCAGATACAAGGACTTTTCTATCCAAGCCAGCGAATCTGCAATTGTATGGCCATGGGAGTATCAGACTGTATATGAAAAATATAGAAATGTCGAAATTGACGGTATTGAGTATCATGGAAAAGGCCGTGCGGTATCAGAAGCATGGATTGGCGAGAGAATTGGCAACTACACTGTGGTTGGATATGATGAAGTCAATAATGGAAAAAAATATTCTGCCGAGTTTGAAGCATATGCACTGAAGGATATTGCTCAAAGTCAGTTTATAGCCGTAAAGATGGAGGACAGTTATTATGTCTTTCAGAATGACGAGTATGCTCCTCCGAACACCCTTGGTGAGCTTATGGATGTCGTAAATCTGTCCGAGGTCGTGGAGCTTCAGCGCTTTTCCGAAGGAGACAATAGTCCTGATAGCAAACATTTTGCATTGAGCAGTGACGATTATGTGTGGGAAGTTCTGTCCGAATGTAGGAACGCCCCTTTCGTTGAAGATCAAACATGGACGGTTGGTGACAGAAGTTACCTCAGTTTTACGATTACTTCCGAAGCACTTGGTGTTTACAAAGTTGCTCTGTATGTGACGGAAGACGGCTATCTGTGGACAAACGCATTTAATTGGCAGTATCTATTCAACATCGGCGAGGATGCTGCAAGCAGGATTATCCATTATGCGAAAGAGAATTCCACTGAAGTAGAGTATGAACCGTACAGAAACTCGGTAGCCGGTACAATCATTAAGATTACGGAAGAATATATCTTGGTGGATGATTCTATCCTGTGCAAGAATCCGGCGGACGGTATCACCTACAAGGTTCTGCTAAATGACCTTCGTATCTCCCGTTATGTAGATTATGGAATTGTCAAGGTTGGTGATACCGTGCAAATTTCCTATGAAGGCGAAATTGATGAAACCAGTGGTAACACCATTGCAGGTGCAATTTCGGCATTTAAGGCAACAATCTCCGATGGAGATGTATTAATTCCTGAATGAACCACCTATGCCCTGTAAGACTTCAAAATCTTGCAGGGTGTTTCTCTGTCTTAAAATGTATGTAATCCCGCAAGGCAGGGGTACTGCCCTGCGGTGTTGTTTTCGGCATTAAAGCTATCTTTCTCTGTCGTGGGATTTTCGCTTTGGCTGGCTTCTCTGTCTGCCCTCTGCCTGTAGCCGCCTGAGCTGGTCACGAATACTTTTCTTTTCGGGCGGTGTAAGCCTTTCTTTTTCGGCTGGTCTGCGGTTCTCCCTGACCTCCCGCTCCCATGCGGCAAGGTCACGGTTGTACTGCTCCACAACAGCCTCCGCCTTGCGGTAGGTTGCCATGAACGCCTGCACATCGGGATAACCGTCCTCTTTCAGAACATCGGGTAGTTTATCCAGCTTTTCAGCGATTTCCTTTTCTGTCCGCTGTATCTGCTCTGTGAGCGCCTTGCGCTCCTTACCTTTGAAAATCCCCTTTGTGTCGGCGAGCTGCTGTTTCAGCTTCGGAAGTACCGTATCCTGCAAATGCCGGATTTCTTTCGCCTTATCCTGCGCCTTTATCATCAGCTTTTGCATGGTGCGGAACTCTGCCATATCTATCTCAAGGACAGGCTTCGGCGGCATATCGTGTTCACGGATTAGGTTTTGCAGGAAGTCCTTTGCCTTGCTGACGATACTGCGGAACAGACCCGGCAGCCAGCCCTTGCTTTTGATAGACTGGCTCGCCTTTTCGTGTATCTCTGTCTGCTTGACTTCTAAAATCTTTGCTTCGGAGATACCTGATAATAACGCCATATCCGCTGTCCTGTTCCATTCCTGCCTTGCGGCATTGTCGGCGTTGATTTCGTCCTCTTTGGGATTGTTCCTGCCGATTTTCTTGGTCGGCAGATAGACGCTGTTTTTATCAAATACCCTTAAGTGCTGCTCAGGATCAGAGATATGGCGGTTGATAAGTTCCGTATACACTTCCTTTATCTCTCGGAGAAAAGGCTCTCCCTTAAAGCGTGTATCTTTGGCAGTAAACAGATGGCTTTCGTATACCTCGCCTTTTTTGATGACTGTACAGCCTTTCCGTATCTGCCCGTCCTCCCCCGTGATTTCCTTTTTGGTGCGGACACGCTTTCCAGTCTCATCAAAGAATACGCTGCGGGAAGCAATCTTCACATCAGGTTCGGGGAGCAGTTTCCTCTCGCTGAAAATCAGATGGATATGATAATTCGTCTTGCGCTTGTTGTGGTGGAGGGCGGACACGCACTCCACACCGTACCGCCTGCGGAACTCCTCTGTAAAGTCCGTGAGTACCTGCTGCGGTTCATATTGCGTATAGACTTCGGGCAAGGCGATAATCAGTTCCCTTGCTTCGATACATTTGCCCTCTGTGCCGCTGCGCTGAAACTCCTGCTGGCTTTCCCTTGCAAGATTGCTCCAAAAGGTACTGTCGGCGGTGCGGTAGGTGGCATAGAGGTTTTCCTGCCTTGCATGGCTTGTAATATATAATATTCGCCCTTTGACATTGGGCAGCTTTGACATCTGGATAAAACTGTGTCTCGGCATACATCATCTCCGTTTTCTGTTGTCAAGGTGCGTCCTTTTTTGCAACCGTTTACGGTTGCGGCTGTCACTGCGGCAACGTTGACAGCCCCGTATCATACGCTGCTGGCGGTTGATACGGAAGCCCCCTGCAAGGGCGAAATACCCGGAGTACAAATCGAAGATTTGTGCGAGGGGTGTATTTCGCTCTCAAACGCCGAGGGCTTAGGGTTACTTCCCGAAAAAGAATGGATGGTCATTCCACTCTGCGGACATCATCGGGTTTCAGAAGATTTCTTCCCTGATTGACCGTCAGAAACCGTTCCAGCGTGTCCCTGCGGATAATGGTCTTGCGCCCCACTTTGAGGACGGGCAGCTTTCCACATTCCACCAGCTTCCGCATGGTGTTCCTGCCGATACCCGTACATTCTGCGGCTTCCTCTATGGTAAGTCCCATTTTGACTGCGTTCATTCTATCAACCTCCTTTTTAGAACACTCATTTTGCAACTACTGTTTTATCATTATACTTATTCTGTCATCTCTTGTCAACCTATTTTGCAACCATTCATGGTTTATTTACAATTTTTATCGAGATAATGGTTGCAAAATAAGTATCGGCGTGTTATACTGATACCAGTCAGGAGGTGAACACATTGAAAAAAGAAACCACATTCACCGCAAAACAGGTCGGTGGGCGGATTAAGGAACGCCGCACAGAGTTAAACATTACCATGCCGGAACTCGGCAGGCGTGTGGGCGTGAACAAATCCACCATTCAACGGTACGAAGCGGACGGGGTTGATCCGAAGCGCACAATGGTTATCAACGGTCTTGCGGAAGCGTTGCTCACAACTCCCGAATGGCTGACAGGTCTTTCCGATGATAAGGAATATGACACCTATACTCTCTGCCAGCGGGATATTGAGGAACAAATCAAGAAGTATCTGGACACAGTTTCCCATACAGTAAAGGGCGAACCGCACCAGCAGCTTCTCACGACATTTCTCGGCAAGATGGTTGACCTGTATACGGTTATGACCTGCTACTTTGCTGACGCTATGGAGGAAGTTGACCGTGTGGCGGAGGACAAAGGGCTGAAAGAGTCTCTTGGACGGTACGCCATAGAATCCGGGGCAATCATGGAGCAGGTATACCGCAAGAAGATGGAAGTGCCGATTGAGGATATGAAACGGTTTTTAGACGGGATTTTACATATCCACGATGAGGGGCGCACAAAAATGTCGATGGGCGCACTTTTCGGGATAGTGGAGGAAGCCGAAGAAAGGCTATCCGAAAAAGAAAATTCCGTGGCACCTTGACAAGTAAAGACGCCAGTTGACTTCCACTGGCGGAAGTGACACAATTACTTTACGCACACCATATGTCACAGTCCCGATTGCCACGGATAGAAAGGAGTTTTTTATCTATGGCAAAAGGTTCTGTAAGAAAGAAAGGCAAAAAGTGGTACGGACGCTTTTATATTGAAGATGAAAGCGGCAGAAAAGTGCAGAAAGAGTTTGCAGGCACAGAGAGCAAGGCGGAAACAGAAGCCATGCTCCGCAAAGCGATAGCGGACTACGAGGAAAAGCAGTTTGTCGGGAAAGCGGAAAACATCACAGTAGGCGATATGCTGGATATGTGGGTAGAGGAAGAACTGAAACCCGGCAACTTAAGCAACGGGACGGTCATGTCCTATCAGGGAACGGTCAACCGTATCAAGCAATATCCCATTGGCAAACGCAAGCTGAAAACCGTGACCGCCGACCATTTGCAGGCGTTCATTGATTTTCTGAGCTACGGTGGGACAAACCCGGACGGGACAACTTCAAAGCCCATGAGCAAAGGATATATGCTCCTGTTCTCGGCGGTGCTGCAAAATTCCTTCCGCTTTGCGGTTTTCCCGAAAAAACTGATTACCTTTAACCCTATGCAGTATGTGAAGCTGAGGGGCAGAAAGCAGGAAACGGATATTTTCTCGAACAGTGAGGAAGATACTTACAGTATTCCTACTATCACGCATGAGCAATTCCAAAAGCTGGAGGAATTTCTCAAGACAAAAGATAATCCCGCTTTGCTGCCTGTGCAGATAGCGTACTACACGGGGCTTCGTATCGGGGAAGTATGCGGCTTGACTTGGCAGGATATTAACCTTGAGAAGCAATATCTCACGGTACGCCGCAGTATGCGCTATAACGGAACAAGGCACACAACCGAAGTGGGAACGACAAAACGGAGCAAAGTCCGCACCGTTGATTTCTGCGACACGCTGGCGGCAATCCTGCGGGCGGCAAGAACAGAACAGCGCAAAAACCGTTTCCGCTACGGGGAGCTTTATCACCTGAACTACTACAAAGAAGTAAAGGAAAAAGGGCGCACCTATTATGAGGTTTACAGCCGGCAAAGGACAGAGGAAGTCCCGGAGGACTATAAGGAAATCTCCTTTGTCTGCCTGAGAGCAGACGGGGCGTATGAAGCGCCGAGTACGGTAGGGATTATGTGCAGGGCGGCAAAGAAGAAAGTGAAAGGGCTTGAAGATTTCCATTTTCACACGCTCCGTCACACCTACACAAGCAATCTGCTGTCCAGCGGCGCAAAGCCGAAAGATGTGCAGGAACTTCTCGGACACTCTGATGTCAGTACCACTGTAAACACCCCAAAAGGACACAACAACACCCGCAGCCATATTCGATAAAACACAAAGGTTCAGCGATCTCACAGGGGAACGCTGAACCATTTTTCTTATTATTTCTTTTTCCAATCAAGTTTTAATCTAAAACCATAATCCTCATCATTTGCGCACAAGGCAATTTTACATGCCTCTAACGAAGGGGTTACATCTCTATTCTGACCAGTTATACCTTTGCTTTTAATTTTCTTAATCTCTTGCTCTGCTGAATTAATCATAAACTCATATGCCGCAAAAGTATCTTCATAGGTATTTTTACTCAAGTGATTACACTGTAATCTTAAACAGTGAAGATAATGCATAAAAGAATTAGTTTCATTATAGTTTGTTGATGAAGGTTGTGCACCATTAAAAAGCATAGCGGAATAATCATTTTTAAAATCACCTTGAGGGACGAACAAATCCAGAAAGCCTCTACTTAGTGCAACATCAAGTAATGATGCTTTGTATTCACACAAAGCTTGCGGAACATAATACCATGTGCTTTTATGTTTAACACTATTATCACGATCCGATTTAAATTTCTCTGGCACAAAAGATCTAGTATTCATATAAGAACCCGATGCAATACCATCTACATTTGCCAAAGAATATAATAGAGATTGATGACTTGAGTATCCAACATATACTTTTTTACCATTCAGTTTTAGGCAAGATATTAATTTCATCATGCCAGTCCACCATAGTGGATCAGTGTTTATATACTCATTATTCGATTGATGTGCTACAATATAGTAACCATCAACGTTAACTGATAGTAATTTTTCAACCAATAATTCAACGCTATCTTTATTTCTAATAGTTTCTGAATAAAGACATACCGTACCTAATAATATCTTTTCGGATTTACCTTTAAAATACATTGACGATTCTAACAACCATTTTACACCATAACTGATGTTGGATTCATTCATATCAATACCTGGAAGAATTATTTCTAAAGCATCTATCTCATTATTAATTCGTAGTATTTCTTGAAAAATCTTAGTGTATCCTTTTTCAGATGTTATTGATATATTATCGTCAATCCAATAATCATATTCTTTAAGCTTTTCATGTCCATTCTTGGGATAAAACATTTGAGGATCGAATAAAACTTCTCCTCCTATTTTTTTTATGCTATCCGCATACTTCTTTACGCTATCCAATCCAGGATGTAGAAAGTTAGAAGGACTGATAATAACCTTTCCTCCACCCCATGATTTTATTAGTTCTTTGGAAAATTTTTGCATTCCGTGTCCCATCTGTAAAAGAAGTTCCACTATAATACCCCCAATTCAAGAGAATCTTTAATTGCTTCTAAATATCTTTTGGCATCCACCGCAGTATTAGGTCTTTGCGATTGTGACTTAGCCATCATCATATTAATATATTGTGAAAAATAGCCCAATTTATCACCGCTTAATGTCAATCTTGGCGGAATTAAATTTGCTGTCTTTGTTAGAATATCTACAAACACATCATTTTCTTTTCTGAAAGGGTTACGCCCTGTACAAGCCTCATAAATCGTTACACCAATAGAAAACAAATCCGTTCTAACATCTTGAGAATTTTTTAGATTCGAAAATTGTTCTTGCGGAGCATATCCTGGTGTAAATGGACCATAGTTTGCTGCAGTTAATGTTAATGATGCTCCGTTTAAATCTTTGGCTAAGCCAAAATCAATTAAATAAGTATTCCCATCTTTTGCCAATATAATATTATTGGGATTAATATCCCTATGAAGAATACCATTTTTCTCTAATTCTATTTCTATGTCTAGAATAGTATGTAAAACATCATAAGCCTGTTTAAGATTAAACCTATTGCCTGAGTTAAGCCAATCTCTTAATGATATTCCATCTAAGTATTCCTCAATAATATATAGGACATCCTCAGATATTGAATCATCATATACAACTCCACTTTCAATAATATGAGGAACATTATTTAGATTCAAACTATTAACAAGAGTAATTTCCTGTTGTACTCTTCTATCAGTTGCGTCATTAATAATCTTTAAAGCAACAATAGTGCCTTCCAATTTAGCTTTATAAACTATCTTTTGACCACCTTTTTTTATTCTGGTTATATCAGAAAACCTTGCCATCAATTCATTTTTATTCATAATCATTATTTACCTCTTTAAAATGTCGCCTTAATATCCATTCATTGAATTGCAGAGTTGAATAAGATACAGGAATTGTCTTCCTATTACTTCTAAGAACCTTTTTATTCTTCCCATTTGTAAGATAAATGCCTATTCCTCTTTCTTCACATGTTTTCATAATTGCATCATTACATTTATCCTTTTTCATTAATATATAAGACTCTGTTGCAAACCATGTGTTATTAGTTGCTTGGCGGATTGCTTCATTCCATTTATCAATTTTTGCTTCAATAGCTATAACATTCTTAATAATACAATATGATTTTAATCGGACATTTCTGACAGATCCACTGTCTGCGTATTTATATATAAGTTTGCAATTTGCTAGATTTGTAATTATTTTTTCTAATTCATTTTCTGAAAAGCCCAACGAGCTTTTAAGCTTATTAATAGAAATACTTCTATTCTTCTGAATTTCAAATAAGATTTTTAAATCATTATTTGTCAATTTATATCTAGTATTTACCCAAGATAAACCTTTCGTTATATAGTAATCAACAATTACTATATCTGGATATCCTGTATCTATTTGTGGTTCGATAAAAATAGCTATTTGTTTGTTTTTTAGATTTTTTCTGCTTTTTAAATAGCAATCGATAAAATCTAATACCATTTCATATTCTTCGCCATATGTAACTGTTCGAGAGATATATCCGATATCATGAATCGAATGATTAAATATTTGTATATTACTCATTCTATCACCTATTACTTCACAAACCTAATCTGCACATTCAGTTTCAAGAACTGCTCACCATTCTCCTCATAAATTCTTCCAAAACCATGCTTGCTTTTACTTGGGGTATCAAACCTTGTATTTGCAAGCATATAGTTTCTGAAAGCGTTCTGGTTATAGATATGATAGCATACAACATCACCGTCATCTTTAACGATAATATATCCGCCTGTTGCTTCGTAATCGCCTGTCCACAACGTGTTCGGAACCATGCCAAGGGCTATATTTGTCAGCAACTCTTTTACTTTGTGGCGCAGATAAACTTTATTATCCATTGTATTTATAATACCGTTGTCTGCAATAATGTCAATTAGTTCGGAGAGCATTGCTGACTTGCCTTTATAGTAGTTTTCGACCATTGCTGCAAAGATCAGTGGCATCTCCGATGTCACCATCTTCAGATTGAACTCAAGAGTTTTATTATCGGTTTCGACAAATTCTATATCCGTACCTATCGAGTCAAGAAAAGCAAATTTATCGGCGAATTTCTTAAATTCCTCGAACGTAACAATTTCGTCAGTAGTCAGTTTATGACCCTTGAGCTTATATGTAAAATTGGTTGCCCCCGAAGCGTTAAACAGAGTTGACGGACTTCCAAGCTGCGACTTTATACTGAACCCGAATGTATCGTCCCTGCCACACATTATATCATGCACCATAAGAACAATATCTGCTTTGTCCTGCGATTTTGCTTTGAGAGCTTCGCAGTTTATCGACTGAGCGAAGTTCCATGACTCGGGGAGTTCAAAAGCTCCCTTGGTCTTTTCATTCTTTTTCTGCTTAATACCCTGTAAAAGTTTGTCTGTCTGTTCAACAAATCTGCTTATAGGCACAGAGCACATTGTTTCACCTGTGGTTGCATTTACGACCTTGATTTCGCCGTTACGTCTGTATTCGAGTTTATCGTTTCCCGTTCCTCTTATGATTTTCAGAACGTCATAGTAAATATCGGGTATCTTATTAGTATTTGCATCGGCAGCATACAACTTTCCGTCTGCCAGCAGTTTGAACATTGTATAGAGTTCGCTCCACTCTCCTATATTTCCAGTCATGCTTATTCTCCTATTATTCTCTTGAACATAAAAACTCATAATAATGATTCATAGCAACACTATACATACGATTTCCTCTTGTATCTTTGCTGTCAAAATAATCATTTCCAAATATCTCTTTTTTCAATGAATAAAACTGGTGAGCTGATGTAATTGAATAAAGATCAAAATCTATTACACCTTCTTCGTTCATATCTTTACTGACAGCACGAATAGCTCTTTGATATTTACCAATAGAGCTTTGAGATAAATTTTTATTTGTTTGCAACCATTTTCCGAATAGTTCTTCCAAATTAATTACACCTCTTTCGATACAATATAATTATTTATTAATCAATTTGTTTGAAACACTTCTTCATAAACTTAGCCATTTCCTCAACAGCAGGGATGGTAACCGCATTACCGAACTGCTTATACTTAGGCCCGTCTGCCATCTTTTTGGGGAAACTGAACTTATCCTCACCGGTCTTTTTATCTATAAACGCATAGTTTATAAACCCTTGCAATTTTCCCCATTCTCTCGGTGTCATAACACGAATACCCTTATCGTTAAGCGGTGTGTGTTTGGAAGGATATATCTTTCCTGCTACACCTTCTTTGGGATCAACAACGAGATTACGTTCCTTACCGGAACCGCCTGTCGCAAGTAGAGCATTTGATACGGGAGATTCTATTTCGGGAAGATTTACAATCTTATATCCAAAACCATTGCCCTTACTCTCATGTCTGGCTCTGTGACGTTCAAGAGTTTCTACATAGCCGGACGAAAGAAAATACTTATCATCTGCATTCATTTCAAGCAGATCGTTAAGATCTTTGTACAGCTTTTCCTTGCGCTCGGTGGGCAAAGTGTTCGGCAGAGTATCAACCGCATCACCGAAATGTTTTCTGCTGAATCCCATGATATATACTCGCGGTCTGTTCTGAGGAACACCGAAATTGCGTGAATTACGAACAAAGCTCTTTGGATCGTAAACAAGTTTTCCTTTTTCGTCTTTAGTAACACCGATTACCTTATAATCGAGATCGTTTACAAGGACATCAATAATGGTAGCAAAGGTCTGACCTTTTTGATGTGTTATTAAATTATCAACGTTTTCAAGCATAAACGCTTTGGGCTTCGTACGGTTAATTATTTCGGCTATATCAAAAAACAGTGTTCCTCTTATTTTATCATGAAAGCCTTCTTCCTTACCGGCTCTGCTGAAAGGCTGACACGGAAATCCTGCGAGTAACACATCATAGTCCGTTGCAGCAACCAAGTCCTTGAATTCATCTGTAGTAATATCATTCATCGGATCATCACCGTAAAGGTGCTTGTATGTTAGGCAGGCGTTTTTATCATTTTCGGCAGAAAGCACATTTTCAAATGCTCCCGCAAGCTCGTAACCACGCCTTATTCCTCCGATACCTGCGCACAGATCTATCATTTTATACTTTCTGCTCATTGTGATTAACTCCTCTTAAAAGACTTTAATAATGTTTTCTGCAATGCGTTTTACAACCGGAACGCACACCGTATTGCCACACTGTTTGTATGCGGCTTCTATTGGAATACCCTTGAATATAAAATCTTTCGGAAATCCCTGCAATGCAAGACATTCATAGGGTGTCAGCTTGCGAATCCCGAAATCATCTCTTATAACGGGAACTCTGTCATGATATGTTCCCATGTTTGCTTTCAGCGTTGGTGACATAACGTATTTTCGCATAGCCACTCCGCTGTCATCTATTCGATAAATTCCCGTTTTATCTGGAATCTTTCTGTTAAGTGTATCATAATACCGATTACCGGGTTTGTAGTAATAATCATCGTGATGCTTCTTCGTTCTATCAAGAATATCTTCGATACTCACCGTCAGCGGTATCTCTCCCGGAAAAGAAAAAGCATTCAGCATATCGTAATCGGAAAACGCTGCGATAAAAGTTCTGCTGCGTTCCTGCGGTATGTTTCCGTGAGTGCTGGCATTCTGAATACTGTACTTGACCTCATATCCCAGTTCGGCAAGTGTATTGAAAATTGTGATAAATGTCTTGCCGTTGGCGTGATAGATAAGATTTCTTACGTTTTCAAGCAGAATCACCTTTGGTTTAATGGTATCGACTATCCCAGCAATCTCAAAGAACAGATTTCCTCTTGGGTCTTTAAAACCTCGTTGATAACCCATAACAGAGAAACTCTGACACGGAAAACCTGCAACAAGTACATCACATTTCGGTATCGCAGTTGCATTTATTGTTGAAATATCTGCCTCAATGATATTATTGCTGCCATTAAAGTTATTGCGATATGTAACACAAGCATGACGATCTTTCTCATTAGCCCATATTACCTCAAAACCTGCCAGCATAAAACCGAGATCTATCCCGCCAACACCCGAAAACAGGCTTACAACCGTAGGTTTACTCATTTTCCCTTACCGCTTGTTCTATCTCATCCGCACACTTCGTAAGGTGCTTTTTGATGTCGTTGCCCCAAAAGCGCAAGACGACCCAGCCCTCGGCTTCAAGTTCGGAATTGACTTCCTTATCACGCTCGATATTGCGTTCAATCTTCGGTATCCAAAACTCTTGGTGAGATTTGAAGTCATGTTTTCGTTCTTCCCAATTATACCCATGCCAAAACTCGCTGTCACAGAACACCGCTACCTTCTTGCCCTTGAATACAATATCGGGCTTTCCGCAAATGGAGTTGACATTCTTACGATAGCGCAGCCCTCTCGACCAAAGCTCTTTCATCAGCATTACTTCGATCTTTGAGCCTTTGTTCTTGACAGCTTTCATGTTTTTGGTTATCTGTTCGGGAGTTTTTTTGCTCAATATCCTCACCTTTTACAAAAAAAATGTATAAGACACCAATGTAATTATATCACATGATACTCTAAAAATCAATAGATTTTTTCATTTTCCGTAAGCTATCACTGTTTTTTGAACCTTATCCTCCTTAAATCCATATCTTTCCATGATCTGCTTTATTCTCTCCTGCGGCACTTCGTCTCCCTCATCCAGCAGTTCACCCATAACCTCACTCATCTCCTCTTCCGACACTCCCATCTTCACCATCATCAGCGCAACTGCGTACATAGGCGTTTCTATCTCTACCTCTCCCGCCTTTACTTGATCCAACAGTTCAAGCATAAACCCTGTCATCTCATTGCTCTCAGCGATCACAGAAGGCACACTCTTTTCGGCATTATCAGCATTAGCATTATAAATATCCCGCAATATTTGATTAAACCGTTCTGTAATTCGATACCTCAGAAACTCGTCCTCGTCCACTTTAGTCTCGTTTATGTAATTCATAGCTTCACCGTACCCACCAGGCACACCTGCGCCCTCCGCATAGTTCTCCACACCTCGCTGCACAACTGCAGTGAGGTTATTTATCGTGTTGATCGACTTGGCTGCAAGCTGTTTGACGTAAATGTCTATCGCATTTATCAAATTGCTGAACTCCCCATGCTCAATAAGCTGACTGATAATCTCATTATCCTGCCGCTTGGCAAGTAAACCTCGATAGCCTTGTCGGACAGCCCCAGCGCTTTCAGTTCGATGTTCTTCGTGATACGACTTTCAGTAAATCCCAGTAGATAATCCGTCGGTACTTCAAAGAACTTGGCGAGCTCTATAATACGGCTGTAACCGACATCACGACCACTGTCGTTTTCAATACCGTTCAGCACCGCTTCTGAAATGCCCGTTTGTTGCGCAAGCTGCTTGGTGGTCAAATGCCGCTCCACACGCATATCTTTTATCTTTTCGCCCATTGTTATTTTCATTGTAAACGCCCCTTTCGATGTTATTGTCATCATTATAGCACATCAGATATTCAAAATTTGCATATCTAAATTATTATCAGCATTATTCCACATATGAAATTTCCGACTGCAAATCAAAAAAATTTTCGGATTATGGAACATACGGCACGGGCGAGTTTTATCTGATATAATGGATAATGAAAGGTGATATTAGCACTAATATCACTGAAAATTGAAAAGGAGAGATGCACATGGCAAGAGCAAATGCTATCATTCGTGAGGAACTTAATCTTAGCGGAAGCCGCAGCCTTCTGAAATACCTCGGCGCAGTGTGCGAATAAATAATCGGGCAACGCCCGATACCGACAGAGAGGGCGCAGCCCAACCAAAAGGGGTGCAGAGGAACCGCTGCCGCAAAGTCTTTTGTCGCTCCGTTTGGGAGTTACAAAAGTATCTTTGCGTTGATAGTGTCAGCATATATCCACGATAACCGCATACCCCACGAAAGGAGAAATGCTTATTAAGAGAACGATCAGCGGTCGAATCGACAAGGGCAGCATCGGTCACAACAACCGAGAATTCATTGCACCGAATGTCGATAAGAACCGCACACATGAAAATATAATTTTAGTCCGCGAGGACATTCAGAAAACTTATCACGAACTTTTTGATAATGCGCTCGAGAAGTACAATGCAAAGCAAAAGCGAAAAGACCGCCGCATTAAAAACTACTACGAACATATCAACCATAGCAAACAGGAGAAACCTTTTTATGAAGTTCTATTCCAAATTGGGAATATTGAAGATACCCATTGCGGTACTCCCGAGGCTGTTGTAGCAACAAAAGTTTTGACGGACTTTGTAAATGGTTTCCAAGAACGCAATCCTCATATCAGGGTATTCGATGCTGTGATACACTTGAACGAAGAAACACCACACGTTCATATCGACTTTATTCCCTTTGCCACGGAACAGAAGCGGGGGCTGTCCACACGCAATTCACTAAGCAAGGCTCTTGAACAGCAAGGGTTTATTAGTGAGGGGAAGAACATCACCTGCACGAAGAAGTGGATCGAGTATGAAAAGGAACAGCTTGCGGAAGTCATGAAGTCCTATGGTATAGAATGGGAGAAGCTCGGGACACATGAGCAGCATCTGGACGTGCTCGATTATAAAAAGAAAATGCGAGCGCAGGAAGTCAGGCTGTTGGAGAATAAGGTGGAGTGTACTCAGCATCAGTTGGAATCCACCGAGCGAGTTTTGCGTGTTGCAGATGAAACGCTGGCTCGGTTGGATACGGAGTATGCCAAAAAGTCCGAGGCGGTAGAAAAGCTGGGGGCTGATATTGAAACGAAGTCAGCGGAGTTGGAGAGCACAACGGAGCAGCTGACAATCAATCAGCAGTTGTTGCAGGCTACCAACGATAAGGTCGCTCAAATTAAAGATATTGACAGCATCAATATAAAACATACTGTTCTCGGAAACAAGGTCACGCTGTCTGCGGAGGACTATGAGGGTGTTGTCGATCTTGCGAAAAAAGAGATTGCCGCAGAGCATGATACTTCCGCTAAAGATGAAAAGATAAATCGGCTGACCGAACAAGTGCATGAACTTCAAGCAGAGCAGCTAAAGTGGCGCGATGAACGCTCGGCACTGCGGAAGACAATAGATAAACTGCAATCGCAGGTGCGAGGTCTGACAGATCAGCTTTCTGCAATCAAGACAAAATACGATAAGGTCATGCAGTTTATTGAGATGTTCGACCTCAAAGAGAAACTCGATACCTTCCTGCACCCCATTACTAACACGAAAAAACACAGACGATGAAAACACCAATGATAACAAAACGATCAAACGCTGCGTTGCGCAGCAGAACGGAGGTATATGAATAGATTAGATATTTTTAAATACGCGGAGCAACACAAGGACTGCCCCGAACACATCAATGAATACGAAGTAAATGGTAAGAAGTACATCGTCCACAGCCACTTTGTTGGTCAGAAAGATATTGACAAGGTGCTGTCGGATATTGCTGTGAACAGGGCACTGTCCGATGTGCTGTATAACAATAATAATGCTAATGATGATATAAAAACAAGCGGAAATATATCGTAGAATAGCTGTTCAAGGTATTGCCATGTTCGATATTCTATGATATAATAGATATATCGGATATGGCTGCTTTGAATGCGAAAGGAGTTTTAATTATGGCAAAGCAGACCATATATAATGCAGGGATATACGTTAGACTTTCTCAGGAAGATATGAGGGCTGGCGAATCCCTTTCAATAGAGAATCAGAAGCTGATACTGACCAAGTATGTCAAGGAACAGGGCTGGAATCTCATCGACATTTATGTTGATGACGGATTTAGCGGAACAAGTTTTGACAGACCAGGTGTTCAGAGGTTACTGAATGATGCTCAGAACGGAACGATCAATCTCATTATCTGCAAAGACCTTTCTCGTTTCGGAAGAAATTACATTGAGGTCGGCAGATATGTTGACTACATATTCCCATCGTACAATATCCGTTTCATAGCGCTTAATGATAATGTCGATACCGCAAGCAAGGACAGCACTGCGCTGGATATGATGCCGATAGTCAACTTGTTTAATGAGTGGCACGCCGCTTCTACGAGTAAGAAGATCAAGGCTGTTATCGAGGCGAATGCTAAGGCGGGGAAATACAGGGCTACATTTGCGCCTTATGGTTATGTCAAAAGCAATGCAGAATCAAAACTGCCTATACCTGATGAACCCGCGGCAAGTGTTGTCAAACGCATATTCCTCATGCGATCAAAAGGGATAAGCCCAAGACACATAGCTGATACCCTTAATGCCGAGAAGATACTTACACCATCTGACTACCATTATGCTCAACTTGGGAAGCCAAATCCTCGCAAGACAGCACATCTTTGGTGTACTGATAAAGTAAATCCAATACTGAAAAATCCCACATATCTCGGACACCTTGTTCAGCTACGGACTACAACTGTTTCCTATAAGAATCACAAGGTCATCAAGAAGAACGAAGAAGATATGGTGATCATCAAAAACACCCATGAAGCGCTTGTGTCACAGGAAATGTGGGACAAGATCAGAGAGATCGAAGCATCTGTAAGTCAGGGTAAAAAAACTAAGAAGGGCGAAACGATGCCTTTGAGCGGACTGATGTTCTGTGCCGATTGCGGTGAAAAAATGCGGCTTTATACAAATAATACCACTAATGGAAGTAAAAAGCTGCCTCGTAAGTATATCCGTCATAACTATCAGTGCGGTGCATACAGTCGATACGGTAAGTTCTACTGTACAAGCCATTATATCAAGATGAAGGATATTAACGCTCTTATCCTTGAGGATATCAAGAAAAGAGCATTGCTGGTTATCTCTGACGAGGATGCAGCCAGACAATTTTTCCTGATGCAGAAAGAGCAGTACAATTCAGAACAGTACGCCACGGATACCAAGAAGCTCAGTACTGCTAACGCTCGTCTTGCAGAGCTTGCAAAGATTATCCCTTCGATATATGAGGATAAGGTCATCGGAAAGATACCCGAGAGCGTTTGCGTGGAGTTGCTTGAAAAGTATCAGGCGGAACAAAAATCACTTACAGATGAAGTCGAGCGGATCAACACAAAACTCTCGGCAGCTAAACAGGACAGGCAGGATGTGGAGGAATATATCATCCGATTGAAGAAGTACGCTGACGTTCCCGAACTCACTCGTGAAATGGCGCTTGAACTCATAGAGTACATCACGGTAGACGAATATGCGGCAGACCACCCGAGAGATATTCACATTTACTACAAGTTACTTGATAAGCCGCTGCCGAACAAAACCAGGTTAGAAGTCGAAACACCGATAAGGCGCTGATTTAGGCGCTTTTGAGTATTATACAAAAGTGTGTCCATTTGAGGTGAGGACAACAATGAACATCTACGCTCACTCTACAAGGGAAGCGAAGCGTACTTCCGCAAGGCTGCTGGATAAGGTGGTCGGCGGGGAATAAAAAATTGCCCTTGTTTCGGCTCGTAAGGGCAAAAACAAGGGCAAACAGATAAGGTTTGAATGAAAAACAGGCGTGAAGCCTTGAAAAATTAATGTTTTTTGAGGATTAGATAGTTAAATCGGAATTTGTGGAGGAGAATATGAAATGAAAATCTATGATATTTCTCAAGAGGTTTTCGGCTGTCAGGTATATCCAGGCGACCCGACACCGAAAAAAAGGGTGATTTCTTCAATGGAAAAAGGCGATTTGTATAACCTGACGGCTTTTAGTATGTGCGCTCACAACGGCACGCATATAGATGCGCCATTGCATTTTATCAAAGACGGAAAAACCGTAGATTCCGTAAGTTTAGATACATTTATAGGAATGGCTTATGTTGCAGAATATAATGGAATCGTTTCTGCCGATGATGCCACGGAAATACTTGAAAAAGCGAAAAAACAGAATTCAGAAGTGGCAAAGAGAATTCTTATCAAGGGAGATGCAGAGGTCTCTGCGGAAGCAGCTAAAGTGTTTGCTGAATCAAACATTTTACTTCTTGGTAATGAATCTCAAACTGTCGGTCCTGAAAATGCTCCGATGGAAGTACACCTTATCCTATTAGGAGCTGGCGCTGTATTGCTTGAAGGGATACGTTTAGCAGAAGTTTCAGAGGGCGTTTATTTCTTAAACGCAGCACCATTAAATCTATCAGGTGCGGACGGTTCGCCTTGCAGAGCTATACTGATCGCTGCTGAAAGATAAATTCCAACTTATAGATGTACAACAAAATTATTATCAACATAACAGCTACGCTCTGTGCCGATTTGACAACACAAGGAACTTGCATTTTTTATACAGATGTAGTATAATATAATATAGAATAGCGGCTGACGTCTGCGGACTAAGCCTAAGATAGTCGGATGCGTCTGGCTATCTTTTTTATTGCTGAAATTTATCATCGGCACCGATATGGCTTGGCGGCTGTATCGTTTTTTTATCTGACAGACTTTACTCTGCCCTTGCTTTCCCAACAGAAAAATGGTATAATAGGAATAACAAATATTTTCAATGAAGGCAGACTGTATGGGCGTATACGTCCGTTTCGCTTGTGAATAATAGCTATAAGGAGATGGTGTTGTGCTTAGAATATTTTTTGGAAAACACCCTAAAGAAATATACAATACTGAGGTCTATTATGCAAATCAGTATGATAAAATGTGGGTCATGGAACCATTTGCAAAAAAGATCATTAAGGATATTGATGACTCAACTGTAATTGGCCCCGATCTTATAGAAAACGATATTTTTGGCAAATTTAATTCAACGGAATTGTCAGCGGGCGTTAAGACTCTTCTGCTGATATATAATCAGCCTAAAAAGATCTTCAATATTTCAAATTGCGGAGATAACTGCTCAAAGTATCTGCTTGAAATGGCTGAAAACAAGGATATTACGGTATCATTGCATCATTTGATGGATTTTGGAAAGTCTTTTTCTGTGAAAATAATAAATGAAGGGAAAAGAAAAGTGATTACAGACCCAATTGAATATTTGATGCTTGCAGATAGATATCTGAGGAGTGAAGAAAATGAGGGGTAAAATAAAAATACAAATAAAAAACAGGCACATAACGTTTAATTTTACTCTTGAGAGAAATGTAACGATATTGACAGGGGACAGTGGCACTGGAAAAACGAAACTCATCAATATGGTGAGAAACTATTCCGAACTTGGTGAACAAAGTGGTGTAATTTTAAAGTGCAGTAAACCTTGCCTTGTATTGTCAAATGCTAATTGGGAAACCATTCTTGAAAATACCCACGAGAGCATTGTTTTTGTTGAAGAAAGTACACCATTTCTATCTTCTTATGAGTTTGCAAAAGCGATTCAGGGTTCTGATAATTATTATGTTCTTGTAACAAGAGAGCCGTTGGCGCAAATTCCATACAGTATAGATGCTATCAGGAAGATCCATAAAAATGGTGCAAAACCGAAGTTCGAGAAGATATATAAGAACATTTCAAAAAATGATATATCAGCATTTCCGTATGATATTGTGATCGTTGAAGACAGCAGGTCGGGTCTTCAGTTTTTTAAGAAAGCAACTGAAGATCACGATCTCGAATGTATCAGTTCTAACGGAAAGAGCGGAATTGTAAAATTACTGGAACAGCATAAAGGTAAGCGTATTCTTGTAATAGCCGACGCTGCGGCACTTGGTTCAGAAATCAAAGTGCTTATGTATTTAAAGTCCGTATCAAATAATAAGATCGATCTTTTTTTGCCGGAGAGTTTTGAATGGCTTATTCTTCGCTCGGCGATTTTTGACCGTAACGATAATGTTCAAGAGATTTTGGCTGACCCAGCAGAACATATAGATTGTGAAAATTATTTCAGTTGGGAGCGTTTTTTTACTGCATTGCTGGTGGCAGAAACTAATGGCAGAGCAAATCTTGAGTATCACGAGAACAAGAGCCATATCCCTTCCGGATATTTATCCGAACAAAATATTTATTCTATTTTAAATGCAATGGAATAATAATAATAATAATAGACAAGCCATACTCTGTGTTGATTTGATTGCACAGGGTGTGGCTGTTATTTCGATTCAGCTTGCTTTCCCCGCAGAAAAATGGTATAATAGGAATAACAAATATTTTCAAGGAGGCAGGCTGTATGGGCATCTACGTTAATCCTAATAATGTGGATTTTCAGCGTTGTTTGCAACAGGATATATACGTTGACAAAACCAATCTGACTTGAAAATTGTTTTAACTTCATAAAAACGCAAGCAGAATGTACACAAGAAATGGCAAGCACGACATTTGCGGTTTGTATACAGACAGGCTTTCTTCAGAAGATAAGGCAAGACAAATTTATCAGTGTTCCATTTTAAAAGATGTGTTGCAGTTAGAGAGGTAATAAATGATTACAATATATAAACACGGTCAGATTCCAAAATCAATAGAAATTGTTAAATTGAACGATGTTTATTTTAACAAGTATACTGCTCAAATGCTGGATAATAGGGCAAATGAGATAATTGAAAAAATTGACCACGCTGAATTGACCGGGCCATATACAATTAAATCACGTTTTGACGGGACAACGCTGAACACTGATAAGCTTTCCAGTGGCTGCAAGACGGTATTGAATATAATGTACAATACTGATAAGATTTTTGACATAAGAGAATGTGGTGATAATGCTCTTGATATGATCTATTCTCTTGACGAAGGAAAGATCTGTTGTGATTATCCGCTTATATCATTTGATATGACACGAGTGAACGTGTACGATAAGAGTAAGAAGAAATGCAGAGAAATAGATGATTATGAAGAATTGAAGGAGTGGTGGAGCGATGAAGATTAAACCGATCGTGATGCAAGAGATAAATACTACCCACACTTCCTTCATCATTGATCTACATTTTGATTACAACGTTACTTTTATCACAGGCGACTCTGGCGTTGGCAAATCCGCTCTGTATTCATTTATTGAAGAACTGTCTGCAAATGATAAAAGAATAAGGTGCTTTAATTACCTTGACCAAAAAAAGAATTACAAAGCTTCAATAAAAAATTCGAAGGATAAACTTTTTGTAATAGACAATGCAGATATCCTGTTGGACGATAAAATGAGGCAGTATATTGCTTTTGATGCGCAAAACCAATATGTAATAATAGGGCGAAACCCCACCGGCTTAATGCTTGAGTTAGATGAGATCTACGAATTGTCAAGCGAGAATATCAATGGCAGAACACTATTATCATTAAAGAAAAGCTTTTAAACGAAGAGTTGGAAGATAGATTCTAAAAAAAGCTGTTTAATTTTTTCAGCCCAATAAAATCTAAACTGTTTTATAGTAGAATCCCCACCACCCCACCAAATCCCCATACGCCAATTTTACGCCAAAATGGCGTAGGTTTTGCGAGAATATATAAACTTTTGTAAAAAGCAAAAACGTCGCAAATCCAGTAAAATCAAGGGTTTGCGGGCTTTTGAAAAGATATAAAAAGGCGGTGTGGGTATTTCCCTACAATGAAGACGTTGGAGTAAGAAAGTGTCGTAATTACGGGCTTTTCGGTGCATTTAGGTCACATTATTTTGCACAAATGCACCAAATCTGCACCATTTTCATGAGGTGCAGCGTAAAGATATGATAAGTTATCACCGATATGGCTTTGTGGCTGTGTCGGTGATTTATTTATGTAAATATGGTCGAACTATTGATTTATTTGTAAAAAAATGATATAATTGTTCTGAGGTAACCCGTCTGTAATAAAAATGTTGTTATTTTGATTTGATAAGGAGGAAAAATAATGTATGCAGTAAATACATATGAGCAGATCGAACGTCAGGAAAGAGAATTGAATGAGAATCATATTATTATTTTACTTTTTGTTAGACCAACTTCAGTAGGTGCCCAAGAGATCATAAACGAATTCTCATATCTTCATCATGATTCAAGGGAATACTGCTCAATTTATGCGGTTGGATATACCGATGGTCCAAATGAATTTGGATATTCTCGTAAGGTTGAGGGTGTAGATGGTGTAGCATGGTACTATAGCGATAAGGAATTTATTGACTTTAAAGAGAAACTTGGAAAACGAATAAAATGGAGATATAGTGGAGAAAATGAACTAATAGTTTTACAAAGTAATATAGATGGGAAAAATATATTGAACTTTCAAAATTATGTAGCTATTAATATAAGCGAAGGTTTAAGACAGGAATATATCTGTTCTTATCAGAATTTTATGGAAAGTCTTATCGAAAGTTCAAAATCAGAAGTAGAGGCTTCAACCGCAATCAACAGAGCAACAAGATTAAGCATAAAAAAAGTAGCTATTGAATCTTTAAGGAGTATAAAGAGAATTCCTGCACCAATAGAAAAGGTAATCGAGAATAAGATCTTTTATAAAACGGCACATAATCATTTATAAAACGTTGTTTTTTACACATGATAATTTCAGCAAAAAAATACCGATATGAATCCAAAATAGATCGTATCGGTATTTTTCTATCACTCATCTGACTTTTCAAAACTGCCACCATTAGAGATAAGCCTATCCAGCTCTCTAAATTCCTGCTGTTTGAAATCCTTTGTGGCGTCGGTGTAGACGTTCATTGTCGTATCAAAATCTGCGTGACCTAAAACATCTTGTATGACCTTGATGTTTACGCCCGACTCGCAAAGACGTGTTGCGAAGGTATGACGGAGAATGTGACAACTGAAATTCGGTAGGAGCGTGACATCGGCGTTCTTTGGATTATTCGCAAGCTGCTCACGATTGCAGTCGGCTATCATTCTTTTCAATGCACGATTCAGAGTGCTTTGATTATGCACGTTCCCATAGCGATTTGTGAAAATAAAGTCGCTGTACCCATCGATGACAACATCGCATTTTATCCCTGCTTCCTGCTGGAACTTTCGCTCTTGCTCAAAAGCCGCCTTTACTCCTGAAAGCATAGGTATAGTTCTTTCACCTGAACGAGTTTTCGGCGTATGGATATTGTAATGACAGCCGTTCTCACTATGGTTGAAGTAGACTAAGGTATGGTCAACAGTTATCAAATCATTCTCAAGATTAACGTCCTGCCAGCGCAATCCTGTTATCTCACCAACTCGCATTCCTGTGTTCAACATTATGTAGAAAATAGGATACCAATGATTACACTGAGGGTACTTCAGCATATAGTCGATGAATAACTGTTGTTCTGCAAGAGTTAGCGAGATACGTTTCTCAGTATGTTGTTTGCTCTCAAGTTTCAAATGCCTGAGTGCGTTATCAGAAGGGTTGTTCATCAGAAAATTATTTTGCACGGCAAAGTCAAGCACCTGATGAACTACGGTATGGATATTATCTACAGTGTTAGGTTTTAGCCCTTTTACCTCGACAAGCTCGTTGTAGAAACCGAGTATATCCGCATAGCGTATGCTCATTATCTTGTATCCGCCCAGCTCGTCACGGACAAAAGTATTGTACATATAAAGATAATTCTGATATGTATTTTCTTTAAGACCCTTTTTAAGCGAAAACCACGAGCCTGCCAGTTGGTCGAGAGTCGTATTCATAGAGTCCACTCGGATACCATAAGCTTTGTTAGTTTCAACCGTCTCCTCTTTTTGGCGAAGCTCGTCCAACGTTTTCGCATAAATATAAACTCGTTTTCCGCTGCGTGACTGATAACGGTATCTGTAAGTGCCGTTTGCTAGCTCAGATTCGCCTTTTTTAAGTCTTTTTCCTTTTGAATATCTGACCTTATTCTGCATTGCTATTTCCTCCTTATAAAAACGAATATCTAAATTCTGCTGAAATTTAGCTTTGGTTATATGATTCAGATAGAATAAGCTCTCGCCATATACTCGTCAAATTGCCTGCGCTTGATAAGCCTTTTATTTCCCACCCACAAAACGAACGGACAGCGTTCGTCCGCCGTGAGTTCTCTCAGCTTGTGCTGACCGATGTTTGAATAAACGGCGGCTTCCTCGATAGTGAGGTTTTGCTTTTGAAATATAGGGACGTTGAGTTCCCTTTCTCTGACCATATCCATAATCGTTTACCTCCTTGGTATCTTGAAAATAATGTATTAGTGTAAAATAGGACTTTGCTCCTTTTTATGGGCGTTGTTCGACTTTCTTTCTATTCTTTAGAAAACTGCAGTTAGTATGGAGTTAATAAGGCTCTTGGTCATCTATGTTTTCAAAACAGTCGTCCGAGTTATCTCCCCAACTGCCATAATCAGAAGATCTTGAAGTATCGTCCCAGCCATAATGCACTTCGTCTGCCGATATATTGGCGATCTCAGCCTGACATTCTTTCAATCTCTGCAAGTATAGCTGATAATATTTTCTGCTCTTGTCCTCTGAAATAGTAGATGTGTACTCGCCGCCGATAACTTTGAGCAGGCCATAATATCTTAACTGCGCCGATACTTTTTGTTTACTGGGTACTACCTCAAGCTCTAATCTGGTTTTCAGCCAATTTGTCAAAACGTCAGCCTCAACGCAAAGGTAAGAGCCGTCAAAATAAAAGACGTATCGTTGCAGATATTTGTTTTTTCTTGCTTTTTTCGCTTCTTTGGGATATTCAGCAAAATCGGCGGACACAATGTCCTCTTGGAATATGCCGAGAAGTATCTCGTCGATAAATTCTCTGCCTATCTTATTATCATCTGTCAAACAATGGTCTATCGTGTCGTTGATACAGTTTTCTATCGAGGTCTTGCATATGTTAGATAAGTCTTTGATATGCTCGTCCGTAAGATCGTGCTGTTCTTTAAGATAGCGTTTAAAAATATCCAGCGTGATACAAAGTATCTGATAGGTACGCATTATCCGCTTTAGCTTGCCGCTATTTTCATTGCCGATATTGCTATTATCGTTCTTGCTTTTGTAATACGCTGATTCATCGGATATTTTTTCATAATTCCAGCACAGCCACAAGATGAAGTCTTTTAGAAACGCAATGTACTTTCCGTGCTCTTTTTTCAACAGAGTAAGTTCATCGCTGTCAAAGGCGTTTTCAAGCTGGACTAGCAGACACCTGTTTATGGTGCTGTTGTTTTTGATGACATATTCTGCTGTGACGATAGCTATGTTGTCGAGTTTCACCTCGATGTCTTTGTAGTGGCAGTTGCCGCTGCTTTGATTCATTTGTATAAAGTCGCAGAGCTTTGCTTCGTTGGAATTTCTTATCCTCGATGATACCGTGCGATTCAGGTCGTCGATAACTATCAATGAATCTTTCAGCTTTGCGGCTTTCTTGATTGCATATTTATCGCTGGACAATGAAACGATGTTGTCGTGATCTTCAAAAATATCACTGAGCAGCTTTGAAAATTCCGTTTTGCCAAGCCCTGAATCGGCGTAAATGAATATGGTAAAACCATATTCGTCTAGCTCGTTCTCAAACATCGGCTTGACATAAGCAACTAAGGACGCTATGAATGCCGCCGGCGGGAATGATGATGAATTTATAAGCTTGTCAAGATATGAAGTAAAGTCGCCGCTGTTATCGCTTTTCTTTAGCTTTATAGTGCTTTCAGAGATAACAGGGTTTTCGTCGGAAGCATTGACAACTTCGTTGCCTAAGCCGAAAACGATTTTTCCGTTTGGCAGTTTCAGATAGCCTTGATCTATGGCGTAGTTATCCTCAGGAGTTTGACCGAATACGCTCAGTTTCACTACCGACGATATGAATTTTGAAAACAGGTTGTCGCTGCAAAGTGAATATATTTGATAGTCGAAAAAGATGTCTAAAGCCTTTCCCTCTATCGCAAGTGCTAGCGGACAATCGAAACTATACGTCTTATCCTGCTCAGCTAGCTTGATGTGAAATCTGACGTACTTAGTACAATTGTGCTGGGTATTGATAGTGGAATAAAACTCTAATTGCGTTATCGACCATTCCGTTATCTTGCCTTTTGAGTTGTAATAACAGCCGTCTTTCAGTATATACTCCTGCGGCAATTTTGGAGTTAATAATAAAGTTTTCATAAGAAGCTCTCCTTTTAAGCAAATAGTAGTTGAAATATCTGTAAATAAGTGATATAATAGAAGCACTACAAAGCTGCTGACACATAGTATTTTTGTTGTACTTTATCTCTATCAGATCATCTGTCTGTTTAGAGTTTATCACACCAAGAACCGTTAACGCAAAGATGTTAACGGGTTAACGGCAAGTGAATACTCACAAAGTTTCAGAGCGATTTTTATGCTACTTGTACATATGCGCTGATTTATGTTGAAAAGGAGGAAACATTCAAATGGAAGAAACTCAGAAAAGTTCGTATCTTTCTCTAGGTATCTTTTTGAAACTCTTGTCAAGGTATACTAGAAAAGATAAAGCCATAGCAGAAAGAAGATTCTTGGGAGCAAATAATACTGTAATATCGACAACTATCTTCAAATATTTTATCTCTGCACTTACTTTGAAATGGTATACTGATGATAATGAACGAGCAGATACATTGAAGAGCCTGAACAGCAATCTGATAAATTGCAAAAAGGAACTCTTTAATTTTAAATTTCTTATGCCGGAAAAAGATGAGATAAAAGCGGCATTTATAGAAGATGTACAGTCCGATACGCCGACTTCACTTGCGTTTATGACCGAATTTGTTCTGTACTGCATTGATGAAAATAAATGCAGGCAAATGGTAGACGAACTGCTGAGAGCGATAAGAGATGATAAGGACATCGTCGACGATACAGCGTTTTACATTTTCGGGAACGGCAAAAGTACGAGCAAAAAAGAAATGGTCGATAAACAGTTTAACTTTACCGCCGATTGTTTCCTGCTGGGAGTATGGCATTTTCTTATTAGTGAGCGTTCGGACAGCAACCGCATTGGCCGTGATACACTTGTTGATTGGTACGGCACTTCAACTGAAACATATGGAAAAAGCCAAATAGGTACTGAACTAAGACGCAACGTATGGGAACCGCTGGGACGTGAAATAAGGGTGGTTACGTCTGAACACACGATAGTTAAAGAAGAAAAAGCAGTTTCGCAGGATAATGTAAAGCAAGAGCATAGGCTGTTCGTTTATGATATGAACAGTCTTTCGGAAGAGGAACAAGAGAGTTTGGAGCGTTTGAAGAAGAGCCGCATACTTCGGGATCTTTTGAGAGCGTGTCATATCGGTACTTGTGGCGTTGAAGGTAATAACAACTTTGAAAATAATCATCGCTTTTTTGTTATGGCATTAAAAAGATGCGATCAGTTCGTTTTCAATAATAACTATGCTAAACGTATCAAAGATGACATTATCACTCTTAAAGATTGGCTTGAAGCGTTTGTGAAATTGATCAAGCCAAATCATAAACCATATTCTGCATATAATGGCCGTGTGAAAGCAAATATAATTAGATACAAAAAAATCCTTGATGAAGTTTACACTACACTATATGGATCCTGTCCCTCGCTAAGTGGAGAACGGATAAGTTTGCTTTTGTCCGTTGCTAAAATATGAATCTCGTTCATACTCCAAGATTGAGATAAACCTAGTGCTACATCAAACACTACTCATTTCCTTATAAATACATTGAAATTTATTTCTAAACTAAAAACCGCAAGTTTTACGCTGTTGATACAAAAAAACGGCTTGTACTTGCGGTTTTATTCTTTTTATAATATGTGTACTCTAATAATTTCCATTTAAAAGTATCTTTATTGCTTTACGACTGGCAAAGTGAAATGCAAATATATTCACATTTTCTTATGTGATTTTCTTTGCATAAAAATTCCCCCTTATCATAGGCTCGAATTTTTTTCAAGTGTCTATTATAATGAGATTATATCAGAAAGTCAATTTGAGAAATTTACGAAAAATATAATAAATATTATAGCGATGAATAGATTCAAATTAGAGCTAAAATATGTATATATAGGTTAATAATCCATGCCCTGTTTGTTAGAAAAAGGGAGTGGATTTTTTTCTTAGTAAAATAAAATTTATAAGTATTTACTTATAAAAACTATATTATAGCTATTTTTATCATATAAAGTCAAACTTAATAAATGTTATCTATCTCCACTAGATATAAAACACCTATAATTCTATCTAATTTAGTCTATATTTAATTATTTTTTATTTTAGGACAACAATAAACTAAAATAAACCGAAAAGGACGGTGCGTAAATTGAGTAATTATTTTATTCATACAATAGAACTAATAAAAGCTATTGATATAGAAAAATATAAAGAATTAATTTCTAAATGCAATTTTAATAGTAAAAATTATAAATGGATAGGATTTCAAAATTTTATAAATTTAGAATATATTCAATATGGAATAAGGTTAGAAATAAGAAAATGTACCAATAATGAAATTAAAAATTATAGCAAGCCATTTTTAATTACAGTTATAGTTAATATGAATATGTTGATATATAATATGGATCTGACAAAGCAGATACATAGTACTGATGAATTTGATGAAGCTATAGAGACACTGTTTGACATTATGGATAAGATCGACTCAGACTTCCAGATAGGTGACATAGATGAATCTAATCTTAGCAGACTCGACATCGCAAGAGATGTACATGGCATTCCCGAGAATATTATCAAGGAAGTAAATAAGATGCTATACAGAATACCTATGTATGATGGTTATACTAATAATAAATCTCTTGAGGAAAATTGTCCTTCATTTATGAGAGAAAATTCTTTTAATATAGAAAATAACTCTCAAGGATTTGAATTTGTAGTATACAATAAGCATCAGGCTGCACTTGATAATTGCTATTATAATAAGTGTGTTGATTATTTTAAGGACACATTAAGAATAGAACTTAGGTGCAAGAGAAAATATATAAGACAACATTTCCTAGAGAAAAATTTAAAACGGACTTTGAAAAATGCTTATGTAAATATGTCGTCATCAGTAAGCCGCGTTTATAACAGGCTTTTTAAATTTCCTACTAACCTTTGTCATCTTGAAAGCAAGATGATGATAAAATATCTTTTTGATGAGACAGGCAATAAAAAGGCAAGGTGCAGAAGAATGGTCACTTTGCTTGATGAACTTGATAAGTATCCGAAAGAAGATCTTCAAACTGCACTTGATAATGTATACCCTAGCGATAAACGCCAGAATAATATAAAGAAGCATTATGAGCGTTATGGTGTTTCTCCAATTACAATGAGGGGCAGACCAATACCATTTATTCAGTCTTTGGATTCTTTGCTGGGATTTTATCCTCCTACAGATCAGGAGATTAAACTATATCTAATGGCTAAAAAGAAGTATGGTAAGTCGGTGTTTTTTCAGAAAGCTTTAGTGGAGTAATGAAAGCAATAAAAAGTTGTTTTAAACTTTGATTTTGCATATTTCTTGCAAAATCGTATGCAATAATATTGACAAAGTCCTTAAATTGCGTTATAATATAATAAATAAGTTGCGATAATTTTACAAAATGGAGATGGTTTTATGTTGCTTAGTTTTAAATTAAAAAATTATAAATCATTTATTGATGAGGCTGAACTGGATATGACTAAGAAGCCAAAACAAACTGAGCTTGACTATAGCATCTTAGAAGAAAACTGCAATAAGAAAAAAATCAGGGGTTTGTGTTCTTCTGTTATTTATGGTCCGAACGCTTCTGGAAAGACCAACATAATAGGAGCTATGGATGTTATGAGGGCAATTGTACTAAGAGGAAATATCCGTGATTCAGAGGATGAGTCCTCGCCTAATCGTGCTGCATTTTTGCTTGAGCTTATTCCGAATAATATGTCAGAAGAAGCAGAGCCTGTCGAATTCTGCATAAAGTTTACGACAAATGGTTTGTTGATAGAGTATGCTTTGAAACTTGATCTTGGAAGTTTTCTTGATACGGACTACGATCGTAAAATCGTATCTGAAACACTTTTTGTAAATCAGCATATGATCTTTCAAAGAGAAGATGGTCTTAAGATCGGCAATCTTGCAAATATTTCCGACTATGTGCCATATGCTCAAGGACTCGGAGCTGATTTTGCTGAAGATATCATTCTTAACAGCCTTAATGATGAGGAACTGTTTCTGACTAATGGATTTAAGCTAATTTTCAGTAAAGACCTTGTCAAGATCATAGTTGATTGGTTTTCATACAAATTCATGGTGATTTATCGTTCTGACTCAATGCAGCTGATAAAACGATTCTCAGACCCTCAGAAGAAAACGATCTATATTGATAAGACCACTAACAAGGCGGCTGAAATATTTGGTATCGGTTCAAATGCACTTGGCTATGTAGATAACAAAGAAGATAATAAAACAATACTTTGCTCTATGATGAAAAATGCAAAAGGCAAAAAGAATTTCGCTATTGCAGCAGAAATATTTGAATCTTATGGTACTTACCGATTTGTAAATCTTTTTCCGTTAGTCATTAAAGCTATACACACCGGTGGAACACTTGTTGTTGATGAATTTGATGCATCTATCCATCCAATGGCATTGATGAACATAATAAATATCTTTCATAATGATGAAATCAATATTCATCACGCACAGCTGATATTCAATACACATAATCCAATCTTTTTGAATGGCAATATATTCAGAAGAGATGAGATCAAATTTGTTGAGCGTAATAAAGACCAAGCAAGTTCAATTTATTCGTTAGCTGACTTTGGTACTTCCGGTACTTATGGAGTACGTAAAGGTGAGGACTATATGAAGAATTACTTTGTCAGCAGGTATGGAGCAATAAAAGATATTGATTTTACTCCGATATTCGAGGAACTCATAGCTTCAGAAAAGGAGGAAAAATCATAATGAAAAGAAAAACTCAGGTCAAGTATTATTTTTCCGTTGAAGGTGACACGGAGAAATGGTATTTAGACTGGCTGGAAAAAATCATCAACAATGATCCTAACTCTGTTATAACTGTAAAACTGGATAGTAAGATTGAAAAAAGTCCTCAACGCCGAGTGAAACGTATGTCTATAATAACCCAAACTGAAATCTGGCATCTATGTGATTATGAAAGTAATGGTCATCAACACTCGACCGAATTAAAAAAAGTTATTGATGAAATGGCTGATATTAAAAATCATGGTAAAAAAGTAACATACAAATTTGGATATAGCAATTTGACTTTTGATTTGTGGATCATTCTTCATAAGGCTGAGATGAAAGCGCCACAAACTCATAGAAGCAATTACCTGCAATATATAAACAGAGCATATAATGAGCATTTTGAGAGTATGGATAAATACAAGCAAGAAAGGAATTTTAAAAAGTGTTTATCTAAACTTACACTTGAAGATGTTCGTACGGCGATAAAACGATCAAAACAGATAATGAAACAAAATGAAGAAGTAAATGTCCCGAAAAAACACAGAAAATACGAGTATTATGAGGAAAATCCGTCTTTGGCTATATGGGAGATCATAGAAAAAATACTTAAAGATTGTGAACTGTTTCAATAACTATAACTTACATATATTATTGACTTAATAGTGTCGATTATATGGAATATACGATAATCACCCGCCCCTGTACTGAAAAAACACAGTACAGGGGCGGCTGTTTTTTTCACCTCTTCCTCAAAAACTCAATAACACTAAACTTGTAAATCCTCCACC
>ERZ791746.462-NODE-462-length-36343-cov-104.125937_pt1 | contig 36343 bp, 42 predicted proteins | sample MGYA00510038_ERZ791746 | MGnify/ENA primary metagenome ERZ791746 (study PRJEB30046, sample SAMN00792018) | human gut metagenome | study: EMG produced TPA metagenomics assembly of the A metagenome-wide association study of gut microbiota in type 2...
AAAAACTCCAGCATCCTAAACAAGTCACTTAGGCATCCTAAACAAGTCACTTACGACCCGAAAACACGCTATTTTATGTAAGTAATTGAAAATGAAACATCTTTTTGTTTCATTAGAAGAAGAGGTTACGAATTAGAAATATACAGGATGTAGTATCCTGCTGTAATTTGCATAACCAATTAAAGAACTATTTCGGTTGCAAAAGTACAAAATTAAATCGAAGATAAAGAATATTTCCTGGATATTTTTATCTTCGATTTATTATTTAGACGAGAATCATCATACCGACATTTCTGTTTCTCGAACAGTTTTAGCCATAAAGACACCTCTGACAGACAACGCTCCAAGTTCTAATAGTTTCTTCCCAATTTGAACTAAACTTGTACCTGTAGTGATTACGTCATCAACAAGCAACACATGCTTGCCTTTTATATGTATCCGATTGAATGTCAGATTTTCAATTTTGTTCTTCCCAATTGTACCTTTCATCTTTTCTCTATCAAATTCAATCCACAGAGTTCGGAATCCATCGGCAATATCCAATCGTTTTGCCAACTCTCTGCAAAATCGAGTAAAGCGTCTACCATGTGCTTTCTTTGTTGAAGCGGGTATCGGCACAAGCACAGCATTCTCTTTTATTGCGTCAAAACACGATAGCTTAGAGATGCATACAGAAAACACCTTAGCCCAAAGCAAGGATTTTTCTCCATCTTTGAATGCATAGACGGTATTTCGAACTTGTCTTGCTTTATGGGATACTTGCTTACATGTAAGCGGATAATAGTCATGAATATAGTAATATTCTATATCATGTGCATAATCCTGTCCTATAAAAGAGGTGTCATAAGAGAAATAATCTATATTTGGGAGACCATTACCTAGAAACACAAAATGCAAGACATCTTTCCAAATCTTATATATGTCCTCGTTTTTTGTGCGAAAAATGGTCATGTCAGACATACCCTTCTCTGCAAGACCCATTCCTATGACTAAATCACGATTAAAGAGTTGCTGGTGTACTATTACCCATCCCATATCTTTGCATACAGTCTGTAAATTACACTTTATGCGATGAAGGAAATAAAACTTGTCTGAATTTTCCAGACAAATGACCATAAAACTACCTTTTGTTTGTGACAAGAGTTTCGCAGAAAGATCATACAGATGACCTTTCTTTCCATATTTATTGTTTATGCCTGCATATTGTTGCCCCATAAGCTATAACTATTTAGAATTCAAAAATACGCATTTTATCTTGGGATATTACATTCTGATACAATCTTTATGCTCTTTTATTTTTCATTAGCATTTTTGTTTGCCGTTTCTAGCTTCTTGAGGTTCACATGATAGCCTATTCACACTGTCAAAGTACTATATAAAAGTCAGCCGTCGTCGAAGAAAGACAGTCCTCGTACCTCAGACTAACTTCCTCCGACTATGGCACGGCAAGAAAAATCCTTGGCGGTATGCCTTGAAATACTTCAAGACTATACAGCCAAGGACTTTTCTTTGTTTGCCGTGCTGACAACGGCTGACTTTTATAGCCACAACTCGCAGTTCCATTTTTATCGCACAGTCCAAACGACATGAAACAGTGGCACACCACACTTTCATGTCTCAGTAGTACGGCATGAGGAAAAGTGTTTCTTTTTGTCGGTTGCAGGCTAACCGATCAAAAGGAACACCATTCCTTGATTTGCCGTACCATTTTGTTTGCATACTCCACCGCAAGAAAGAAGTCATTGATGTAAACCTCAACGACCACTTTCATGCTTGGCTGCACAGCCTTGGAGAAAACCCGATGCAAGAAGCATGGACAAGCCATACTCTTCTTTCATCGGAATTTCTCTGAAGGCTGTGCCATTCTTGTATGCGATTTCCATTTTCCTAAAAACATTTGCAAGACAGTAATTGTATCCATTTCTCAGAAATGAGTATGCGATAATCGTGCAGTCCAAAAACTTCTGTGAAGTTTCTATTTTCATTTGCCGCTCTGATTTTCTTTCCTCCACAAGGTCTTTCCTTTTGGCATCAACCGTTATCGTGCAGGTGCAAAGGTATGGCAGCGGGCTTTGGAAATAAAAGGTCGAGCCTTCGGTTTTCGAAAAAATCTCCACACCGTTGGGTAGTATTTTTCCGAAAAACCTTGTATTTCCAGCCTCGCCGCCCTTGAAAGGCACCTGAAACGAAACGACCGATGCGACAGGAAGACGCAAAAAAAATGTCGGAAAAGGGAGCGACAAAAAGGTGAAGAAACGAGAACTTCCCTTCAGCTCCTGGAACCGCAAATAAATTTAATTCAAGGCTATATGACAACAAACATCAATACAACACAGACTTGGTGGAGATTACTCTCCGCAGTCGGCTCAACCCTCATCACTTTGGTGGCTTGGTTGGGATATATGGCTCTCTGCATGGTCGGTGAAGTCATATTGGGAATTGTGAAGTTCATCTTCGGCATCATCATTTCCATTCTTTCTATGGTGGTACTGATTGGAACATTCATTTGGTTATTAACACTTTAAAGTACAAGCGATATGAACAGAAGCATTGAAGCAATACCTACATGGTCACTCTGCTACATCATCAACGGCGATGCAAGCGGACTGACTGACGAGGAAATCCGTATGGTGGACGAAGCCATACGCAAGAACAATATTGAGATAGTAAGTCCAAGATACAACGAGGACATGTGCACAGAACCTTACTTCAGCCATTATCCGTTCTTCGGACTGCCTACAGAAGTTGAGGACTGCGACATCATCTATCACGAGTAACAACCCCTTTAACAACATCAGATATGAACACTACAGAATATTTCAAGAGAACCATACAAGCCTATTTGGAGGAGCGTGCTATGGAGGACGAACTCTTTGCAGCCAAGTATGACAACCACGACAAGAACATAGACGATTGCGTCACCTATATCCTTAATTGGGTACAGAAGAGCGGTTGCAACGGCTTTTGCGATGACGAGATATATGGGCAAGCCATCCACTACTACGAGGAGAAGGACATCGAGGTAGGAAAACCATTGAACTGCCAAGTGTCTGTTAACCACCACATCGAACTCACAGAGGAGGAGAAGGCACAGGCAAGACAGGAAGCCATCCGCCAATATCAGCAAGAGCAGATGAACAAGATGCGTAACAGAGATACCGCCAAGCGCACCTCACAGAGAACTGAAACAGAAGTACACCAACCATCATTATTCGACACGTTATGAAACCAAGAACGAAATATCAGAAGCAAGTCGTAACCTCAAACAAGGGGTTACGACCTATCAAGGGAGCGCAAATGCAATGGGCATTCCGTGAATGTCTTGACCACTATGCCTTTCAGTTGAAGCACGGACAGACCACTTGCATGGACTGCGGACACACTTGGACTACGGACGAGAATGCGGACAAATGTGTCTGCCCGAAGTGTAAGGCAAAGTTGGAAGTGCAGCGCACCAAGCGACAGAAAGCAATGTCTTCTACCTATTTCAGTGTACTCACCGAGCGCAAGGGACTGCAACTTATGCGAGCATATCAGATGAAAGCCTATTACCGCAAGGGACAAAAGGCAGACATTTATTGTTGGGAGGTGGCACGCTATTGGATGAACGAGAAAGGCAAGGTGGAGGTTATGGCACGCAAGCGCACAATGGGTATCTATATGGACACGTTCTGCTACGACTCCGACATTGAACTGCGCAAGGACAACACCACCTATCAGCATATTGCTTCATTTCCGGTCTGCCCCGATATGAAAGTCATTCCTCAGATATGGCGCAACGGCTTTGACGGAGCGTTTCACGGCATAGAACCGCTTACATTGTTCAAGGCGATGCTGACAGACCACCGCATCGAAACGATGATGAAACAATGCCGTTACGGACACGTCCGCCACTTCATAGACCATCCACGGCACTTGGAAACTTGTTGGAATGCCTACAAGATAGCCAACCGCAACCATTACCTTATTACAGACATCGGCAAATGGGCGGACTACATCTGTATGTTGGTAGAAATGGGCAAAGACATCAGAAGTCCACATTACATTTGCCCCGACAACCTTGAAGCCGAGCACGACAGAATATCTGAGAAAATCAGAGCCAAGAAAGAAAAGGAGCGCACCGAGGAGGAGATACGCAAGGCATTGAAGAACGAGGACAAATTCAAGGAAATGAAGAGCCGTTTCTTCGGTTTGATGTTCACGGACGGCAATATCGTGGTGAGAATGCTTGAAAGCGTCAGGGAGCACGTTCTTGAGGGCAAGGCGATGCATCATTGTGTAGGCAGCGGTACAAACTACTCACTCAATCCCGACTGCATCATCTTCTCTGCAAGAATAGCCGAACAAAGAGTTGAAACAGTGGAGTTTTCACTCGAACAGATGAAAGTCGTACAATGCCACGGACTACAGAACAAGAACACCGAGCACCATGCTGACATCATCAACTTGGTGAACAGCAATGCAAGACTTATAGAGCAGCGTATGGTTGCAACGACATAAAATCCATATCGGCGGAGCGATGAAAATTCGTTCCGCCACTTTCTTTCTTGAGCCGAGGAGCGGAAAAGAAAGTGGCAAAGAAACCGTCTGTTCAATTGTGCTTGCAACAATTTGAACTTTTGTAAAGAAACAAAAATGCCTTGGTAAAATCAATTACCAAGGCAAATCATAAATCATCTCACTCTTTATCCTTTTGGTGGATAAGGGTCATTTCCATAGCTATGCTTCTCACGGATACGACCATCTAAGCCATGTATGGCTACTTCTTGACCATTGTTTTGAGCAATTTGGCGTGCACGATCAATAGCTTCACGCTGAGTTCCGAAATTACCAGAACTTCGCATAGCATTTTCCTGTTTCACTTTCCATTGCTCACCATCATGGACAACATGAATGTTCTTTCCCATATTTACCTCCTTTCTGTTTTTATGACAACATATCTCAAGTCGTCGTTATACATTATTACAAATTATTGGGGGATCCAACTAAATTATAGCCCGCCCATTCATATCCAGTACCAACAGCAGGTATCTCTGCAACAAACAAGCCATCATCACTGTCTATAAATTTTTTAAAATAATTGCGTAACCCTTCAGTATTGGTATTAAAACGCTTAAAGCACCAAGTGGACTCCAATACTCTAACAGCCTTGAACTTTTTAAGTTCATCATATAAAGTTTGGTAATCTCTTTGATTTCTCAAATCATAACTTAACGAATACAATGCCATAATGTAGATATTTTAGTGAAATAACATATTGCTTCTTTTTAGTTCTACGTTTAAGGAGCAACTTTAAACAACTCTAACAATACAAGAATATTCTTGTCGTACATCCCTCTATGGACTTCAAAAAAGGCTTACGAAACCTTATTTTTAAATAAGCAATAGTTATGCCACCTTATTTTTGTCATGCAATAAGGATGACATCCTGTCAGTCGTATAACAACTTGACATTTTGATAATTATTCAAACAAGAGCAGATACTCCATTTTTCTTCTTCGCTCAATGGAAGGCACTATCTTTCCGTTCCACCTTTTGAAGTCCACATAGTCACGATAGATGTTTCTGTTGCCACTTCGCATCTTGGCATACATCCGGCTTTTCATCACCTTTCCACACCCCACATTGTAGGCAAGTGCAGCCAAGAGCAGCGAGTCACGACCGAAGTCACGAAACATGGCGCAGAGCTTTCTGAGGTCAGAGCGCAGCAAGGCATCGGCTTGCCGCTCCGTCATTCTTGGAGAAAACCGCTCGCCAGGCAACAGCTTGTGCCCATATCCGACATAAGGATGATGCTTCGGTCCATGCAGACCCTCGTACTTCTTGATGCAGGCGACAGCCAACTCAAAACGTGACACATGACAAACTCGCTTTATCGCCCCTTGCGTCTGGGCAGACAAGCTGCCCGACACAAGAAGCAAGGCTAACAATATCATCAACCTCATACGCTACCGAGTTTGTTGGCACTTCTCGCAAACTCTTCCTCCTCGTCTGTGTCGTTGAAACTGAACTCCATTTCGTATGACTTGCCGAAGTTGTCCTCCACCACCACGGTAAGCGTCTGTGTCTCCGTGCTTGCCGAGGTATAGTAAAGACGGAACTTCTCGTTCTCCAACAGAAAGCGGTCGTTTGGCTGAAACACCGTTCCGTTCTCCATTCTCAGCGAACCTTTTCCGTCATGCTGAAAATAGCGGATGGTATAGATTGTGCCGTCAAACTTGCCCTCCGCCTTCAACTCGCAGCGGATTTCAACTGTCTGTCCACGCACAATGTCCTTTGGCACAGGCATCGTCTCCACCTTGAAAGGATACGACTGCTGAATGTCCAGCTCATCGCTGCACGATGAAAGGATTACCGACACGGCACACACGAAAAGGAATGCCAACACGCTCACTGATTTCTTGATTTTATTGTTCTTCTTCATTGTCTTGATGTTTTTGAATGATTGTTACTTTCTTGTCTTATGGCTCATCAGGTACTCGTTCAAGTCCTTGTAACCTGTGTATAGATGCGAATGGTCAATGACCTTATCGCCATATCGCTTTTGCAATTCTACACAGGCATTCTCGCCAGCCTCGTCATTGTCCAAATGACAGTACACTTGTGCATAGCCATCTAAAAGATGATGCACCTTTTGCATATTAGCCACAGAGTTGAGGACAATATGATCCTCACCACGACCAATACCGAGCATGACGGCAGAGAGGAAATCCATAAAACCCTCGTACAGATGGCAGACGTTGCTGTTCCTGCCTATGAGAGTGATGTCCTTTGGTGATACGCAACCTTTGAAGAAGCGGTTGCGTATCTCGTAGCCATCGCTGTTGTTCTTGAAACCGACAGCAAAGAACTGTTTGCCATTGTATCGGTATTCCACCTGACAGCAGAAACGGCTCGCCACGTCAGCCGATATGCCACGCTCACGCAAGTACTGACGAAGTGCAGGATGACTCAAAGGCTTTTCCACAATATCACTAAAGGGATTGTCTTTCGCCTTCACAGCCTTTTCCGCTATCCTTTGATAATGCGGAAACGATGTCGGGAAACTGCCACCAAGCGTTTCTGATATGAACTTGGCTTGTGCCACAAACTCATTGCTGTTGATGAACTCCCCTGCGAGGTTGAAGATGTCACCACCTCTGGCGATGCCATAATCATACCAGACATTCTTGTCCGTTGATACCCGAAGCGAAGGATTGCGGTCGTTGCGGTATGGCGCATGATACCAAAGTCCCGAAGCCTTGTGCTTGACAGGCTCAATGCCGAGAATATAGAGAAAGTCCACGATAGGCACTTGTTTGATTTCATTGATGTCCATAGGCTCACTGTTTTAGTTGATGATGAACTTCATGCCGATGCCAAACTGCGTGTGGAAATGTCCCGTACTGTTGCCCCAAACAAGCCTTTCCTTAACGGAAGCGGTCAAAGCTATTGCATCCGACAGGTATATTTCCGTTTCCAATGCCACGGCACCGCCATAGATAAACGCTCCCTTGTTCTGCAAGGTCGCTCCGTCCGACATGGTTCTCTTGCCCCAGTTTACGGACTCATAGCCAGCCAGTGCCGTACCTCCGATATAGAACAGCACCGTCTTACTGTTGTCGGAAAGGAAGTTGTAGGAATAACCGAACTCGCCCGTCATTTGTGCTATTGGAACGGAAGTTTCACGGTAAGGCAGATGTACTTGCAGATATTCCGCCCCATACGTCCACTTGTCACCACCCTTGGTATAGCTCGAAAGTCCGAGACCTGCATAATAGCCAGTCTTGCAGGACTTCTTGCCGTTATATACTCCGTCAGCCATGCCGACCTTCACCTCAATGCCTTTCATCTGAGGAAGACATCTTTGGGCGAATGCCTGCCCTGCGGTGAGGGCAAGCATTGCCATGATTGCAATGTTTCTTCTTTTCATCCGTTACTTCACGCTAAGTTCGTTGATTGTCAAAGCTCGCACCAGGTCACTGTTATCCACGACAAACGACTGATGGCGACCGCCTTCCTTCTCGTTCATCTCCACGACAAGCTCCTTGTCGTCGGGAATGGTAAATTTCGGCAAGCAGAACACCGTCTGCTCCGTTTTCTTGCCAGCCACACGCACCACATAGTTGTAGGCACGGACAGGAAGAAGCACCTGCTCCTGAATGGCGGTTCGCTTCGCCACCTTTTTGTCCACCACCTTGAACGTGATATAGTCCACGTCAAACGGCACGTTGCTCTGGTTCTTGATTTCTGTGTGGAAATACAGCAAGTCGCTGTGTACATAGATGCCCTTCAAAAGGTACTGGATTCCGAAACGCTTGCTGCCGATGTGCTTCACCTTGCGTTTGTTCTCCTTGTGGATGGACTTCATGATGAGGTGTACCAGCATGGGACTTTCCTTGCCCAACTCCTTGAGATAAATCTCCTGCGCATTGTTCGGGCGGTTCACCGCCTCACCGTCATGGATGAAGTCCGCCATCTCGATATTGAGCATGAGCGGTTCCTTGGCATACTTCACATTGAAGGTGTAGAATGAGCCATCCTCCGTGATGACGCTCATATTGGTCTCTTTCTTGAAATTCTTTACGGCTGCTTTTACACGGATAACATTCTCCGCACCGTCCGCCTTGCCAGCTATCAAATCCTCTGAACCCAAGTCAACGTACTTGACAGAGGCAGGAAAGAGAATATGAACCGTCTTGTCATAAGTCACTTCCAAGCCATGAGGTGGAATCATGCGGTCGAAGGTCAGCTTCTTGGTCAAGCCGTGATAGAGGTTGCTGTTCTCTTCCTTCTGCGGATACACCTCCTTGGTCAAGGTCAGTTTCTCTTCCTGGTCGGAAGAAACATTGCTTACTTGCTCAGTCTTTACAGACTTCTGCGCTTTTTTCTTGCCTGTCTTCTGCGCTGATGCAGTGCAGGCTACGCCCAGCATAAGGGCGAACATGATTGTTGTCTTTTTCATTTTAGTTTGCTTTTAATTAAACTTTTGGATTAAGTGGTATAAATGTTGTTGCCTTTCGGCTAATCTTCCTCTTGGTAGAGCATGACCCTGTAGCCAGCCTTCAGGTGTATCTTGACGGTACGCATCTTCTTGGAGATATACTGCGACACGCCTTGTATGACACCTTTTCCCAAGTCGGAGGCAAGTTGTGCCCCGGCATTGGAGGAAATGTTGATGCTGCTGTTCAGCGAGCTTCCCATGTTGGCACCGACTTCCTTGGCTGCGTCAACCTCCATCGACTTCGGGATGAAGATGCCCTCCTGACCGTCATTGTCATAGACTGCAAGCTCAATCGGTATAATCATGCCGTTGTGCTCAATGGACTTCAAGGCTATAGAAAGCCTTTCGCCTTGCAATCGTGCCACTCCGACAATGACAGAATTTCGTGGTATCTCCCTATTGCCGACACGCATAGATTCCAACAATCTCAACCTTACTGCCTGTCCGTCCGTTATGGTCTGGTTGCCGTGGATGCAGGCAGAAATCGTGTTTTTGTCGGAAACACCACCTCTTCCGATGGCGGTATTGAACCTTGCCGAAGCTTTTTCCGAGTAAGAGGCGCCAAACTCCTCGTTACTCATGGGGCGGGTCAAAGACGAGACCACACGCCTTTGCACTTGCCTTACAGGGGAAACCTTGGCTTTCTTGTCCTTGGTGACAGTTTCCTTGTTTTCCTCTGTTGCTGTTTCAGCCGATGAAGGACTTGCCGCATTGGCATTTCCTCCAGGCATATACTTTGCCGCAAGTTGGTAGGACTTTTCCATGAGAGCAACTTGCTCGTCCATATTGGAACGCTTGTTTTCCTGCTGCATCATGCTTGCCTCCAGCTCGTCAAGACGTTTCCTCAACTCAGCATCTTCGCTGCTTCCCCCTTGCTGTGGCTGTTCATAGAAACCGCCCAAGGTCGTGTTCAAGGTTTGGTATGCCTCGGCAGACGAGCGGATGGCATCCGCCTCCTGCTTTTCCGCCTTTGTAGGCTGTCCACCAGACTGCATCAAGTCAAAGTCCTTATCCTGCTCCGATGCCGTGGAGTCCATGCTTGGCATATACTCCCCAAGGGTGCTCATGGCTCTGCCTTTCTCCTTTTGTTTGTTGGCAAGATCCTCCTTGGAGTATGCCTTGCGCTTGTCTGCCTCCACATCTGTCTTCTCCGCATCGGGCATTTCCATGTTGAATCCCTTGCTGCCTTTCTCACCCTCTGATGCAGACGGCTTGAAGATGAGCCATAACACCAATGCGCAGACGAGACACATGCACGGTATGGCTATCATCTTGTTGCGCTTGATACGCTGTTCCTCTGTCAAAGGCTTCTTTTCCTTTGGAGCCTTATCCGGCTTCACCTTGTCATTCTTCTCCTTCTCCATGTATCAATTCATTTTGGTTGGTCACTTGCTGCCCCTTGTCGGCGGGCAACTTTACACTCTCAATATGCTCAACCTCTATATTTGAGGTCTTGCCGTTTCCGAAGTTGATGATGGCTGAACCTATCATGTAAAGGCTACAGAGGGCAAACAAGCCGAACATGACGAGCACGACTTTCAGTCTCACCCTTGGCGGAAGGGAATCCAGCCTGTCACGCAGTCTTCCCTTCATACCATTCACCTTTTCTTGGATTGTCTTAATCGGATTTTCCATTCTTGCTATTTTTATCGTTCTACTGTACTGATGTCCCTGTTCTCCACAATGGTGAAACCTTCAATGGTAAAACCATTCGGGTTATCATCGGAGCGTGTGGCGTTCACCAACCTGCATACGGTGACAAGACTTCTCTCCGTCACATTGCTCTCTCGGAGTATCACCTGCCGTGCGTAGGTCTTGGCTTGATAAGGGTAGTTATCAAAGTTACAGACCACGCTGTCCACTTGCAGCGACTGGTTGATGTTTCCCGCAATGAGTCGGTTATAAAAACCTTTCTCCGCAAAGTCCTGGTAATAGTTGTATGCGCTCTTGTCAGCGAGCAGCAAGGCTCGTTTCACGTTGTGCTCGATAGCACTCTTCTCCGGTGATAGCGTGAAGAACAGCTCATGAAAGCGTCTCACGTGTTCCCTTGCCTCGGCAGGTCTGTTCTGTGAGAGGTCTTGCGAGAGGGCGAGCATCAACGACTTGCCACCGTCAAGGACGTATATCTTCTCGCGTTGCTTCTCCGCAAATCTGAATGCGAACACCACCGAGCATATTGCAACAACAGCGCAACCGATGACGAGGACGATGCAGAACAGGCGTATCTGTCTGAACGAGGTCTCGATATTCTTCAATGACTTGAATTCCATTTTTCTTTTCGTTGTATTGTTCATGAATGACTATATTTTCTTAAATCCGCTCTTGATGAGCCTTCCGGCACGTCCTGCCACATTTCCAGCCGTTGCTCCTGCGATGCTTCCGCCCAGTGAGCCTGCCGTGTTCACGTTCCGGTTGTAGTTGCCGATGCCGCCACCTGCCTGTATGATCCATCCCGCCACGGTCGGTATGGTGAAGTAACCGATGATTCCGATGATGAGGAAAACGATGTAAACACCGTTGCTTGCCTCAATGGAAAAGTTCGGGTCGTTCTGCAATGCCTCGATGTCGTTTTGCAGCATCAGCACCTGTATCTTGGCAAGGATGGTACTGAACAAGTCCGAAACGGGTAGCCAGAGATAAATCTGTATGTACCTGCAGAACCATTGCGTCAGCGTGGACTGGAATCCGTCCCATACCGATATGGCGAAACAAAGCGGACCGAGGATAGAGAGGACAATGAGGAAGAATGTCCTCAGCACATCTATGACCAATGCGGCGGCTTGGAACAGCAGTTCCAGCAGTTCACGGAAGAAATCACGGATGCTCTTCTTCATGCTGTACATGCCACGCTCCACATACATTCCCGCCATTGTCACCACGTCGCCGGGTGACCAGCCGAGTTCGTCAAGCTGCTTGTCAAACTCCTCGTTGCTCACAAGGTATGCGGTTTCCGGATTGCGTTTCATCGCCTCATACTCCAACTTGTCTTTCTGCGCCCGGTATTCATTCATGTCGAAGGTCTGTGTCTCCAACATGGAATGTGTACCTTGCACAATGGGACTCATCACGCTGTTGAGCGTACCGAGCACGATGGTCGGGAAGAACATGATGGCAAGTCCAATGGCAAACGGACGGAGCAGCGGAAATACATCTATCGGCTCTGCCCTTGACAGTGACTGCCAAACCCTCAGGGCGACATAGAACAGCGCCCCAAGTCCTGCAAGTCCCTTGGCAATGTCCGTCATGTCGGAACACAGCGGCATCATCTCGTCATACAGGGAACGCAGTATCTGGTGAAGATTCTCGAAATCCATAGGCTACCAGTATTTCTCGTTTGACTTGCCGTAGAGTCCCATGATGCGGTCAAGGTCGTTTTTCTTCTTGGCACGCAGATAACTCACGGAAATGTTCTTGTTGGTGTAGTAGCTCACGAGATTGCGATAACGCTTCATCTTCGAGTAGCAGCGCTCCACCACGTCCATTCGCTCCTTGTCCGTCATGGAAAGGGTCGTGATGTTCACCACATTCTTCAGTTCTGTCAGCACATCGTTGCTTTCCTCCAGCAGTTTGGTGTAGCCGAAGCCTATAGCGGAGAGTTCCTCCACGGAGAAATTGTCATCGTGCATCATCTTCTGGTAGTTGTTGATGTAGATGTCCGTGATGTCACCCACCATGAGGATGGTCTGCTGCACCTTGCGTGCGTCCTTGACGAGGTTGTTCACCGACTTCAGCGCATCGTAGTACTTCTTGCCCTGCTCGTAAATCTTCACGGTCTCTTTGAAGTTGTTGAGCATGTTCTGAGCCGTCGAAGATGTGTGGACGATGTTGTTGGACGAGTTGATGATACTCTGCGCAATGTTGGTAGGATCTATGACAGACCACTGTGCGCTTGCCTTTCCCACCATCAGCAGGAACAGGCAGATTGTCATGATTACTTTTGTTCTCATTTTACTTTTGGATTAAGTGGATAATGAATTTCATTTGTTCTCTTGTTTGTCCTCTGCAAGCTGCCGGATGGCGGCTTCCATGTCACCACCGAGTTTCTCCGCCAATGCCCTCACCTCCAGTTTCTCACTTTCCTCAGTCGTATAGGCGAGATATTCCTGCGTGGACACCTCTGTGGCATATACTGCCGACTGCGTTCCTCCGAGTCCTATCCATACTTCCTTGTAGAGACGTGACGGGTCGTTGGACTGGTTGATGGAGAGAATCTGCGACTTCTCCTTTTCCGTCAATCCGAGCAATGACTGTATCTGCTCGAACTTGTTCATGAACTTCCTCTGGTCAAGGAGTATCTTGCAGTCTGAGTTGTTGATGATACTGTCCTTCACGATAGCGGAGGATATGATGTCCTCGACTTCCTGCGTCACCACAACCGCCTCACCGAAGAACTTTCTGACCGTCTTATAGAGATACTTGATATAGGAAGCCATGTTTGCCGAAGCTATCGCTTTCCATGCTTCTTCTATCACTATCATCTTGCGGATGCCTTTCAGGCGGCGCATCTTGTTGATGAACAGCTCCATGATGATGATGGTCGTGATTGGGAACAGGATTGGATGGTCCTTGATGGAATCTATCTCGAAAACGATGAACCGCTTGTACAGCAGGTCAAGCTCCTTGTCTGAGTTCAGTAGATAGTCGTATTCGCCACCCTTGTAGTAAGGTTCCAGCACGTTGAGGAATCCGTCTATATCAAAATCTTTCTCACGGACTTTCTTTTCTTCCAGCACCTTGCGGTATTCCGTTCCCACAAACTCATAGAAGGTATTGAAGCATGGAACGATGTCGCTTTCCTCTTTCAGTTTACCGATGTAGAGCGACACGGCATTCGACAAGGCAACCTCTTCCGCTCGTGTGGCAGGCTCGTTGTCCTTCTTCCAAAGCGTCAGGAGCAATGTCTTGATGCTCTCTCGCTTCTCGATGTCAAAGACCTTATCCTCGGTGAAGAACGGATTAAACGAGATGGGACTCTCATCCGTATAGGTATAGTAGATACCGTCCTTTCCGCCTGTCTTTCTGTTGATCATCTCGCAGAGTCCCTGGTAGGAGTTTCCCGTATCGACCAAGACCACATGCGTGCCTTGCTCGTAATACTGTCTGACGAGGTGGTTCATGAAGAAGGACTTCCCGCTTCCCGAGGGTCCGAGCACGAACTTGTTGCGGTTGGTTGTCACGCCTTTTCTCATCGGCAGGTCAGAGATGTCAATGTGCAGCGGCTTGCCACTGATGCGGTCTGCCATCTTGATTCCGAATGGCGAGGGAGAATCCATATAGTTGGTTTCCTCCGTGAAGAGGCACACTGACTGCTCAATGAAGGTATGGAAACTCTCCTCTGACGGGAAATCCCCCTCGTTGCCGGGTATTGCTGCCCAGAAAAGTGTCGGACAATCCACCGTATTGTGGCGTGGCACACATTCCATGCTTGCCAACTGACTGCCCACATCATTGCGAAGATGCTTCAACTCTTCCATATCCTCGCCCCATGCCAGGACATTGAAATGGGCACGGACAGACTGCAAGCCTTGTGAGTGAGCCTCGTTCAGATACTCGTCAATCCATTCCTTGTTGATGGCGTTCTGTCGGCTGTACCTTGACAGCGAGTGCATGTTACGTGCGGTCTTCTCGAACTTCTGCAAGGTCTCGTCACTGTTGTCTATGAATACATACTGGTTATAGATATGGTTGCAGGACAACAGCAAGCCAACTGGAGCGGCAAAAGAAAGTCGGCAGTCACTTCGGTCAGTTGATAGTCGCTCGAAGCGATTGTCCGTAGATACCTCCGTTGGCAGGTCTTCCGTTTGCGACAAGGTATGAAGGCATAGGTGTTTGTTTCCGATACGCATACCACTTGCAGACAATTCCATATCCTCCAAACATTGCACGTTCTCCGTGGAGAGCGAGAGGTACTTGCCTACAAGTCCCGTTGTTCGTTCCGTACCTGTGATTTCCTCGTCCGTCAGTCTGCGTAAGGAGATATACCCGGAGTCGTTGATGATTCTTGCGAACTGCTCCACGGCATCGAGGAATCTTGCTACCGTTTCCTTCTCCTTGATTTCCTTGGGAATAATATGCCCACGGCACAAGATGGAAAAGTTGCTCTGGCGTGCCATGCGCTCCTTCGTGGTCTTGGTGAGGAACAGGTAACACTGGTGATGCAGGTAAGGACGCTCATTGAAGTGTCGCTCATAGCTTCTTGACAGAAAGCTCATGTCGCTTTTCAGCAAGTCCGGTTCGTAGTTCTCTTTCACGAACCAGTCCTGCTTGTGGACAAGGCTGTAGTCGGGCAGCACCTTGATAGCCTTGCACCATGCGGCATGTACCGACTCATACTCCTGCGATGTTACCGTGAAGAGTTCGGGGAGCGTTACCTCGTAGGCGACCGTGATGTCGCCATCCTTGGAGATAATGCAGCCTTGCTCCACGACAAGCAGCGGAAACTTGCTCTCAAGGGTGCTTGATTTTCTGATATTTCTCATTCTTCTTTCTTTTTATGTTTGAACATTCGGTTTGTTTTCCTTCGGTTGAGGATATAGCGTGGGTGGCTCTTGGAGGCAAGGAGCTTCATCAGTCCATGCTCTCCGTACTTGTTGTTCAGGTGGAATGTTCCCCATACAAGCAATGATCCGAGCGTGAGACCCAAGCCGATGCAGACCAATTGATCCGCACCAGCCATATAGAGGACGACCACAAGGAAGAAGACGGCAAGCAGTCCACCTGCGAAGATGAAGAGGTACTGTGCCTTCAGTCCCTTGAACTCAACCGAATGACCGATGCCCTTGTTGATTGGGTAGTCAGCCATAAGTCTTATACCTTATTATATTATAGGAAGAACGAACGGAGGATGGTTGCGCTCACGATGAGGAAGATGCAGGCTCCGAACCAGCTTGCGGCAGTCTTGCTCGTGTCGGGGTCGCCAGATGAGAACTTGCCATACACCTTGATGCCTCCGATGAGACCTACCACGGCACCGATGGCGTAGATGAGCTTCGTGCCTGGATCGAAGTAGGAGGTCACCATGCTTGTTGCCTCGTTGATACCTGCAAGTCCGTTGCCTTGCGCGAATGTCTGTGATACGGCTGCGAAAATCATCGCAGCGAGAAGAATGATTCTGTTTTTCTTGTTCATAAATCGTTTTTTGTCTGTGCCTTGGGGATTGGATTGTCCCATCTGGCGGTTGATATTTTTGTTTACTCATGCGGCATGATGCCGACTTGTGGATTCAGTGGCGAGCTGAGATTTTAGCCGTAGTCTTTCTTTTTCATTGTCTTGTACTTTTTTATGTTACACAAAATCGAGGATATTGAAGTCCTCATAATTGTCAGGCAATCGGGAACTGATGTTTTCCTCCACCGTATCTTTTTCATTCATCGCTTGGACGGCAATGTTTATGGATTCCTCTATCTGCATAAACAGTTTCTCGTCATTGATCATCCGTGCGAACAGTTCCGTTCCATCCAAATCTTTGAACACTTCTCCAGCCTGTACCATTTCTGCCTTGGATGCCTTTGGTTTTTTCACCGTGCGGACAGCAAGGTCTATGTCCTCAAAGGATTTACCCTTGGCTCGTGGTACATCACCCTCGTCCTCGTCAGAATATTCTGTCGGTACATCCTCTATTCGACAATCCTTGAAAGTTTCATCCAAGTCTTCGTCAGGAATCTGAGCAGAGGATTTTGTCTCTTGTTGTGTTTCCTCAAAAGTTACATCTTCCTCTTTCACTGGCTCGGACATATTGCTTTCTGTCTTATCCTCGTCCTTATTTTCTTTCAAGGGAGGCTTATACTGATACTGGCTCTTGCGAACAAACTCATAAGGGTCTATCGGTGGTTTTGTTTCTTCACCTTTTCCCTCTTTCGGCAGACATCGCTCCTTTTCCTCTCTCATAAAGAACCATATTGTCCAAAAGTTGAACAATACCAGCAATATGATAAAAACATTCTCCATAGGCTTACACTTCGATAGGTTATTTGCCCACAAAAGCACTAACACTCGTAGATGTTCGCTGCTTTTCCAAATACATCTCGTCTATCACTGTGCCATATTGCTTGAAGTGTTCCGTCAGAACATGGTCAATGTAGCTTGATATGGACACGGTTCCATCACTGATGAGAGGTATCATATTCGCAATAATATGATGATAGTCCTTGCGAATATAGGTCATTCTTCCAGAACGAGCAGGAAACTCGGTAGGACGTATGAACTTCTCCGTGTATCTGTTACGGAGTGCATTTCCCTTGTTTCCATTAGTGGACTGCTTGCTTACTGTTGTCGTTGGCTTTTTACCATAATTCTTCTTTGTCTGTTTCATGTCTCTTATTTTTATATGTTAGTGAATGTCTTGATATGCTTGCCGAAAGACTCGGCAATATCCTCTTGATAGTCCTCGAAATGAGATGCCAACACATTGTCGATGTAGCTGGCTATCGTCACCTCGTTCTTGCCGATGACTTGTATCAACTTCATGATGCGGTCATGGAAGTTACTGCGGATGCAGACTTGCTTTCCTTTGCGTGCCGTCATTCCCGACTCTCGCATAAAGGATTCCTCATAGTCACGTTTCTCAATGCATTCCTTGTTTACTGCAATATCCTTCGTCTTGTTCTTTCTATTTTGTGGAACTTGTGGAGTTGCTATCGCTACATTCTTTTCTGTGGAGGTAGATTTTTTATCCACTTTTGCGCCATCTGCTTCTTGTGCATCACCTTTGTCTTCCATGTCTTGCGACTCATTGGATGTAGCAGCACTTTCAACAGGCTTTGAAACGCTGTAGTCTTCTTGAACCAAGGACTGTATGACAAGGTCGGCATACTCTTCCTCTGCTTTTGTCTTTTTTGCCATGTTACTTATGTTTTGATGATTGTTAATACTTCGTCCACCAACTTGTCAAGATTACTTCCTCTTACAAGGCTCTTGTCTGCGGGAAACACTGTAGAGCGAAATACCGCTTTTCTCTCATTGGCAGTCTCCTTGCGGAAACGCTTGCTGTCTGGCAGAAATGTCTTCAATACAGAAAGTGCATGCTCTGCGAATACCTTTTCGTAGGTATCATACAGTTCCGTCTTTTCACGACCATCCACCATGTTCCAGACAAGATGAATACTCTTGACGTTGCCCCTTCCGATGGTGATGAACGCCTCATTGATAGTCTTGGCATATCCGATGGAACTTGTCAATACCACACGGTCTGCTATAATCGGCGTGAAGATATGATTCATCTTGGAAACCAAGCAAATCACATCGTTGTTGTTTGCGGTTCCTGGCAAATCAAAGAAGATGAAGTCCAATGTAGGGTGCTTTGCCTTCATCTTCTCGGCAACCTCCAAGGCATCCTCTGCCTTGCTTTTTGTTACAGGATACGGCTTTTTGTTCAACTTCTTGATTTGCTCAAAAGCCATCTTCTTGTAATGTGCGTCCTTGACGGACGCTTCTGCATCACGGCTACGGATGCCGCTGATGCTGTACTGAGGGTGGTCGCAATCAATGATTGCCACATTGAATCCCTTCACGTAATGCAGGTAACTTGCCACAAGCACCGTGAGCGTCGTCTTGCCTGCGCCTCCTTTTTGGGTGGAGAATGCCACATACTTTGTCTTTTCCATTTTGTTTGTCTCTATGAGTTGTTATACATTATATTGTTGGATTGAGTGTCGCCTTGAACGGTCACTTATCCGTTTTTGTGATTGAACGTGTTATTGTCAACATGAGTGTTCAAAAGAACATTTGAACACTTGCTTTTCTAATCAATTGTTCATGTGGGTCTGTGCGGATATTTATGGATGTCTTTTCGACTATCCAAATGTGCTTCCACATAGTCCAACAAACAGTAATTCAAGCATTCCAATGAACACCGATTCATTTGAATCACGCTGCAAAGTAATAACGAAAAATCCGAAAAACAATGGTTTTCAAATCCTGTGGCAGCATGTTGCCGATAGTTGCAGTGGTTGTCTGGGGTGCATCTGTTCCAAGGGTGCTATTTTAGCCGTAATTTTGCACCCGAAAGGCAAAGCGATGGATAGCGCATCCATATCGTTCCGAGAAGAACAAGGCTTGATATTCCGCAAAGGACTGGATTTCCCGAACAGCTTCCATTCGGGATGGGGACAGCTTCTTACGAAGGCTAACCTCAATCCACCCTAAGCGGATTTTTATGTCCTCAAAGACATAGCAAGGTATGTTTTGAGTTACTCAAAACCTTTGGAGTTACTCTCCGTAACATCGTGCCAGCGAGTGAAGAAGAAAAGTTCCTTTTCATTCTTCCGAGCGCAGCAGATGTTCGAGGGTACCTCAAAGACCTTGCCCTGCCGGGTTGGTAGCCTCTCCGAAGTCGGGCTCCCCATGTTCCAATCTGACGATAGTTTGTGCAATTCCATTATTGCCGCATGTACCACTTAATCCATTTTATATGAACACAGAAAGAAAACGAGGGGGACGAATCCCCAAGCTGAACCCGAAGTCGCACCATGTGATGCTTCGGTTCGACGATGACGAGTGGATGAAATTCCTCGTCATGTATGAGCAGACTGATGTGAAGGCAAAGGCTGTCTTTGCCAAGGCACGCATCTTTGGCGAGCCGTTCAAGGTGTTGCGAGAGGACAAGACATTGGTGGAATACTACACCAAGCTTTCTTCTTTTCACTCGCAGTACCGAATGATTGGCAACAACTACAACCAGGTTGTCAAGGAACTCCGTTGTCATTTCTCAGAGAAAAAGGCGATGGCTTTGCTCTACAAATTAGAGAACTGCACTAAGGAACTTATCGCACTGACCCGTGAGATTGTTGAACTAACCCGTAAGTTTGAGGAAAGATGGTCGCAAAGATAAGTTTCGGAAGTTCATTGTATGGTGCACTGGCATACAATGGTGAGAAGATTAACAAGGAAGAGGGAAAGCTCTTGGCAACGAACAAGATCTTCGATGATTGTTCGGGAAAGACGAGCATCGCCAATGCCTTGCGTGATTTCCAGCGATACCTTTCTCCGCACATCAGAACAGAGAAGCCTGTCGTGCATATATCCTTGAATCCGCATCCCGACGATGTGCTGACGGATATGGACATGGAGAACATCGCCCGTGAATACTTGGAGCGCATGGGATATGGCAACCAGCCATACATGGTTTACAAGCATGAGGACATCGACCGTCATCACATGCACATCGTGACCATCCGGGTGGATAAAAACGGCAAGTGTTTGGATAGCCGATACAACTACCATAGGAGCAAGGCTATCACCCGTGACTTGGAGGAGAAGTACAATCTCCACAAGGCAGACCGCAAGCAACGCCAGGCAGACAATCCACTCCGCAAGGTGGATGTAAGCCAAGGCAATGTGAAGAAGCAGGTTGCCAATACTGTAAAATCTCTCTGCGCTACCTACAGGTTCCAGTCATTGGGCGAATACCGTGCACTTCTTTCCTTATATAATATATCCTTGGAGGAGGTCAGAGGCGAAGTTGGCGGTCGTGAGTATTATGGTTTCGTCTATTCTGCCACGGACGGACAGGGCAACAAAGTTGGAAATCCTTTCAAGGCTTCTAAGATTGATAAGTCTGTTGGTGTGGAGGCGATAGAAAAGCGGTTCGCTTATTCTTCCAAGAAGTTTAGGGAGGACAAGAAACTTTCCGAGATGACAAAGCATAGTGTGGAGGCAGTATTGAAGCAGACTTACCATAAGGATAAGTTCATAGAACTGCTGAAAGCAAAGGGTATTGATGTTGTTTTCCGCCATACAGCTGACGGCCGTATCTACGGAGCAACATTCATTGACCACCGCACCCAAAGCGTGTTCAATGGTTCAAGACTTGGAACGGATCTTTCTGCCAATGCCCTACAGGAGCACTTCACCTTGCCTTACGAGAACGAACAGCCGATACCGCTTGCCATTCCAAAAGAAGATGGTGCAATCTCAGAACAAGAGCGTCACGATTCTGGCTTGTTCGATGAATACGGCAGCGGTCTTGGACTTATGTCTAGAGGAGGTTCATCAAATGAAGCACAGGAGGCTGCGTTTGACAGAGAGCTACGCAGAAAGAAAAAGAAACGAAAAGGGCGAAGCCTTTAATCGTATTATCAAGGTATAACTTCAAAACTGAAAAACAATGGCACAAGAAGACGATTTGAGAGCACTGGGGAAAATTATGGATTTTCTCCGTGCCGTGAGTATAATACTCGCAATTATGAATGTATATTGGTATTGCTACGAGGCAATGCACATATGGGGAGTGACAATCGGGGTGGTTGACAGAATCCTGATTAACTTCAACCGTACAGGTGGTTTATTTTATTCTATCCTCTACACAAAATTGTTCTCGCTCTTACTCTTGGCTCTCTCATGCTTGGGAACCAAGGGCGTAAAGGCAGAGAAGATGAGTTGGAGCAAGATTTGGACGGTTCTTGTCGTAGGTTTCTGTCTGTTCTTCCTCAACTGGTGGATATTATTGTTGCCTATATCTCATTTGGGTAATGCAACGCTGTACATCTTTACAATGACAGTGGGTTATATCTGCCTGTTGATGGGCGGACTATGGATGAGTAGACTCTTGAAACACAACCTCATGGAGGATGTCTTCAATAATGAGAACGAGAGCTTCATGCAGGAGACCAAACTAATGGAGAACGAGTATTCCGTCAATCTGCCAACACGCTTCTACTACAAGAAGAAATGGCAGAGAGGATGGATCAACGTGGTCAATCCGTTCCGAGCGACCATCGTGTTAGGTACACCGGGTAGTGGTAAGTCCTTTGCTGTAGTGAACAACTACATCAAACAGCAGATAGAGAAGGGGTATTCAATGTATATCTATGATTTCAAGTTTTCCGACCTTTCTACGATTGCCTACAACCACATGATGAACCATCAGAATGGCTATAAGGTAAAGCCCAAGTTCTATGTCATCAACTTTGACGATCCTCGCAGAAGTCATCGCTGCAATCCGATTCACCCAGATTTTATGAGTGACATTTCTGATGCTTATGAAAGTGCATACACCATCATGCTTAACCTCAACAAGACGTGGGTTCAGAAGCAGGGCGACTTCTTCGTGGAGAGTCCGATTATCCTCTTTGCAGCCATCATTTGGTATCTAAGAATCTACAAAAACGGAAAGTATTGCACCTTTCCTCATGCTATCGAATTGCTTAACCGCAGATACGAAGATGTCTTTCCGATCCTGACGAGCTATCCCGAATTGGAAAACTATCTTTCTCCATTCATGGACGCCTGGCAAGGTGGGGCAATGGAGCAGTTGGCAGGTCAGATTGCAAGCGCAAAGATTCCACTTTCAAGAATGATCTCACCACAACTCTACTGGGTGATGTCCGCAAGCGAGTTTACACTCGACATCAACAATCCCGAAGAACCGAAGATTCTATGTGTCGGCAACAATCCCGACCGTCAGAACATTTATGGTGCGGCACTCGGCTTGTACAACAGCCGCATCGTGAAACTCATCAACAAGAAGGGACAACTCAAATCATCCGTTATCATTGACGAGTTGCCGACTATCTATTTCAAGGGTTTGGATAACTTGATAGCCACGGCACGAAGCAACAAGGTGGCGGTGTGTTTAGGCTTCCAAGACTTCTCGCAGTTGGTTCGTGATTATGGAGACAAGGAGGCTAAGGTGGTTATCAATACGGTAGGTAACATCTTCAGCGGTCAGGTCGTTGGCGAGACCGCCAAGACTTTATCCGAGCGTTTCGGCAAGGTGCTCCAAAAGCGCCAGTCCATTTCCATCAATCGTCAGGATGTCTCTACATCTATCAATACCCAGATGGACAGTCTCATTCCGCCGAGCAAGATTAGCGGACTCACCCAAGGTATGTTTGTCGGCTCTGTTTCCGACAACTTTACCGAGCGCATAGAGCAGAAAATATTCCATGCCGAGATAGTAGTTGATACCGAAAAGGTGAAACGGGAGGAAAGTCGTTATCAGAAACTCCCCATCATCAACGATTTCTTGGATGCGAATGGCAACGACTGCATGAAGCAAGCCATACAGGACAACTACAATCAAATCAAGGAGGATGTCAAGCAAATTGTCAAGGACGAGTTAGAGCGTATCGCCAACGATGAGAACTTGAAGCACTTGATACAGAAATAGGAACGACAAAGGCAGTGGATATTTGCCACTGCCTTTGTCGTTCCTATTCATTCAATAAGGCTTTACCTTTTGAGGTAAGCATATATTTTTGCCCAGGGTGTTTAGGATTCTCTGGGTGTAACTGTCCAACATATCCTTGCTCAATTGCTGGATATAGATATTTATCAAGAAAATGGGTCTTATCTTTCAAGGACATTATCTCCATTATCTCTTTTGCAGACAAAGTCGCAGTACCTATTACAGATATAACCTTTTTGAGCTGTGGGGTAACTGTGGGGTAACTGTGGGGTAACTGTGGGGTGACTACCACACTGCTTCTATTATATTTAAAAACGACCCATACAAAATTACCATCCGTATTGATTTCCGGAGCAGGCAATCCGACACGCTTACATTCACCTACCATCGTGCTTATACCACGTCCCCAACTTTCCAAAATTTTACTCTTGTAGAGTACATTGGCAATTATTGGATTCTGTGGTTTGGAATCATGCTCCTCCATTATACGCTCTATTGGCAGATCTGCAGGAAATGTTCCCGTATTTCTTATTTCTACCCGGTCATCATAAATGGCAATGCTGACTGAACTCCCAGGGTGATGATAGGACCTATGACAGAAAGAGTTGATACAACTTTCTCTCAAAGCCTTGTAAGGGATGCTCAGTTCCTCTTCACGATACAGACCATTTATCTTTCCAGACAATGAGAGGTGTTTGAAGAAGAATGCCATTGCTGCATCAAGCAGTTCATATATGTTGCCTTCCGCACGTTGGTTGTCAATAAACTCTTCCTTTGTAGTTCCCTTGAAACGTGCCATACGAAGCAAACACTGTGGATAATCATACAACTCTTTGCCGAACAATACGGCAGCGGCATTATTCAGTTTCCCGTCATTGAGTAAACGGAACTTTTTCAGAATGACAGGTATCTCCTCACGTATTGTCGTTTCAGGAAGTCTTCCGTTTCTTATTCCCTCTCGAACAGCACCGAGAATAGCATTTTCGTCCAGATCCGCTATTTTCAAGTCAGGATTAATCATCGCTTCCCAACCATACTTGCCACCTCGTTCCATCAATAAGTGATTGTACCGTTCCTGTGGCATGACGGTTGTGGTGCTTTCAATTCGCTGATAAGCTCTTCCTTTGTATGTGAAAGGACGCATAAAACGTTGCTCCTCAACAAAAATGACAATGACATATTTTTCAGTGCCGGGAATAGCAACATAGGTGATTTCTAAATCCACAAAAGGCTCTATACGATTGACTGCTTCTGCAATAGAACGTTTTGTACTGTCAGATACCGTTTGTCCTATGATTTTTCCATCGTCCTTTACTCCATAAAGGATTGTGCCGCCCTCACCATTGAGAAATGCGCATAGAGTCTCCATCGAACGATCTAATTGACCTGTCGATTCCTTAAACTCCAAGCTATTCCCCTCTTTCTTTATTGTTAGGGCTTCTATATCTTGATATGTCATGTTTGCAAATTTTGTTACTATTAAAATTGCAAAAATACAGATAAATATCCAAAATTGGGTGTTTCTGTAAAAATCTTAATGATTATTATACAATTATCCCAAATAATGGCGCAATTTCATCGTCTCATTCTTTCCAATTCATCATCCTTTCGCATTTTGTCGTTCAACTTCTCCTGCATTCTGTCAAGGAAGTAAGTACGGCTATAGTTCTTGCGTCTTCTGATGTCGGTGTAGAAACGATAGCAGTCCTTGGCTTTGATGCCGAAGAACTGGTACATGGCTTGCGCCAAGTCCTTGAATTTCACATCGCCATCGTTCACGCTTCCCATTACGCAGATGCCATATACCATTTCTACAAGGTCAACGGCATTGCCAGTCCATTTTACTAATGGCTTTGATTCTGATGATACTGGCGGAGAGGCTTCTGAAGTGGATGTGGTCACATGAAGATGATATGTTGCTGCCACATGCTCTTGCATCCTTCGGACAAATGCAATAGCCTTGCGCACATACAAGCCTACGGTTCCCAAACAATCCTTTATATGGGGCATTGACAGATGAAAGTCAAGCTCGGTCTCTGCGTATGACAGTGCAAAGACCGCTTGCTTCACGTTGGTGCTGCATAAATCAACCACAACCTTGATAAACTCACGATATGAGGTCTCCAAAGCGTTACCACCTTTGTTCTTATGACCTGCATTCAGCAAGTTGAAAAAATCAGTCTCTAACAATATGTTGTATTCCATGTTGCTGTCTCTTTTATGGGTTTGTACTAATTTGATGTTTCTGTGCGCACATCATTTATTAGTCCAATACCTATGCCATTCCAAGACAGTCTAAACAATTGGATGATGATATTTCCTGATAATCAGCAACTTTATCAAGAGAATAAGATTTTCACAAGGGAATTGCAAGCAGAAATAGTGTAAGGAAAACCGGACACTCGTCCAATCTTCCTTACACGGTTCTTATACCGTTACAACTTATTAGTAGGAATACCATACTCTTTCATACGGGCATAGAATGTAGTATGGCTCATTTCCAACATTTTTGCCGCATCACGCTTGATGCCATTGCATTGCTTCAAAGCCCACAAGATACGCTCTCGATTGATCTTGCGTTCTTGTTCATCAAAGTCCAAAGCCTCTTCTGTCAATGCCGATTGTGACAACTGCAAGTCCTCGACATCTATTATCTCATTCTCGCATAACAGCATAGCTCGCATGATACATGATTTCAACTCACGCACATTACCTGACCATGTATGGCTTACAAGTGCCCTTTGCGCTTCCTTACTGATACATTTTATTTCTTTGTCCGTATGCCTATCATATAGTTTCAGGAAGAAGTTAGCTAATGGCATAATATCTTCCTTGCAATCCCGCAACCGTGGAATCTCAATAACCGCTTCGTGAAGTCGATAATACAGGTCGCTTCTGAATCGTCCTTCCCGAACTGCCTCTTGCAGGTTTTCGTTGGTGGCGGCAATAATGCGCACATCAGCCACTTTATCTTTTGTAGCTCCCAATGGTCGGTAGCTCTTGGATTGCAACACACGCAACAGCATCGCCTGTACGTCTTTCGGCAGGTTGCCTATCTCGTCCAAGAACAGCGTACCTCCAGCAGCCAATTCAAAGTAACCTTTTCTTGCTGCGTCTGCACTTGTGAATGCACCTTTCTCATGTCCGAAGAGAGCGGAAACGGCAAGTTCCGCAGAAAGCGTACCGCAATCTACTACCTCAAAAGGTTTGTCGGCTCTTTTGCTTTGCAGATGTATCTTTTCCGCTATATGTTCTTTGCCTGTTCCGTTGTCTCCCAATATCATAACAGCCATGTCGCTTTTGGCAAACAATTCTGCCATTTTGTATATACGGCGAAACTTCTCACTTTTGCGGTAAACAGTCTTGTTATTCAACTCGACGAGTCGTTTCTGCTTGTCTATGATTTCTTCCAAACGTTCATAAACTACATCAAGCAATAATTTCTTCGGTATATAGTCTTCCGCTCCCAATTTCATAGTCCTCACGGCACTCATGCTTTCATCGTAAGATGTCATGATAATAAATGGATTCTGATAGCCGTTACTACGCATCCATTCCAACAGGTCGATACCGTTATCATTCCCCAAGCGCATATCCGAAATGACAACATCCCATTCAGAGGATTCCCTCACAGCTTTCAGACCATCTCTGTAATTGTAGCATAAGATTGTTTTCCAGCCCTTTGCCTCCAACTTCTTGCCCAACATATTGCAAAATGTCGGGCTGTCTTCAATGATTATTACTTTCTTCATGCTGTTACCTCCTCAATTTTCTTTTGTGCGGCTTTGATGATTTCCTCACCATGTGCGAAAACATCCTCAACCGCTTGGTTGATAACGTCGTCTGATGATGTAGAATCTTCTATCAGGTCAAAAAGATAGTTCAAAGACTCGTCAGATTGTACCATCATCCATGAGCTTCTTGCGTGGTGAATGACATCAGACATTTTCTTGCGGTTCTCCTCTTTGGCTACATTACGGATACTGCCCAATGTATCAGTCATTTCCTTTACGAAATTCTCCAAAGTCTCTTTTTCATTGCCGTAGGTCAGCAACATAGAAAAGTCTATTTGTTTTTCTGCTATCTTACCGTTCACACACTTTCTTGCAGTGCTTATCAAATCCTTGTCAGACATCGGCTTGAACAGGCAATCGGCAAATCCTGCATCAAGTAGTTCTTGTTCACTCACATTTGGTGCTGCTGTCATAACGATAACAGGAATGGTCTTGGAGTTACGCACGTTCACCATACGCATCATTTCCAGAATCTCAATACCGTTCACTTCAGCCATCTTCAAATCCGTTATCAGCAGATCATAAGATTTTTTGCGCATCATATCCAATAAATCCGTGGCATTATTACAAGTGTCACATACGATGCCGTTTGATGCAAACGCCTCACGGATGGTACTCAGTTGCACATGGCTATCATCAATGGCAATGACAGTAAACGAATCTTGTCGTTTCGTTCTATACTGGATTGGTCCCACATTCTGCTTTTCGGCTGCAGCCATAGGAAGACTAATGGTAAAGATACTTCCCAGCCCTTGGTGACTGGACACATCGATTTTTCCTTTCATCAGTGAAACGAGGTTCTTGACAATGGAAAGCCCCAAGCCAAATCCCGGTTGGGTGACCGCATTTCCCAATCTTGCAAATTCCTTGAAGATTTGTTTTTGTTGCTTGTCGTCCAATCCTGTTCCTGTATCCTTAACCATTAGCATGAATACACCATTCTTATAGGTTGTGGACAATACTATCTCACCCTTTCCCGTATATTTGATGGCATTGGAAAGTAGATTGCGTCCTATTGTAAGCACCTTTTCCTTGTCTCCATTGACAACACCATCAGCCTTATTGTTGACGCTCAATTCCAGTTGTTTCTTTGCAGCAAAGGACTCATACTCCATTTTTAATTGTTCGGCAATGTCCATCATACGGAAAGGGCGTTCCTTAACGGTCGCCTTTCCATTCGCTAATTTGGAGTAAACCAGGAAACTGTCAATCATAGAAGTCAAGCCTTTCGATGTGTCAACAATCAAGTCCGCATATCGTTTGCTTTCATCCGTAGCATCATCAAGTCCGCTAATCTTGCGGGCATAATCCTTGATGGCAGACAAGGGACTGCGCATCTCATGCGTTACTGTCAGCATCACCTTTCTTGTTTCTTCCTTGCTCTTACGTGTTTTGAATGCGAATCGCCATACCAATAGGAATAATACGAAAAACACCAATATCAACAATCCTATCATCCCTATATAATAATAGGTATAATTGCCTTCCAAGTCTGCGATTTGTCGCTCACGAACTTTTATGCCTTTATCCACATTCTCATCAGCTATGCTGATTACTCTTTGCAACTGCTTATTGATACTTTCATTTCTGTTTCCAAGACTATCCAATATCTCCACTACCTTACGGCTTTGCTGGTGATGTTTAGCAACAACCGTTTGGTTTAGGTTGGTGAGCATCTTTTCAGTTTGGGTTAAACGGTTACCTGTTGTTACTGCATTTTCTTTCTTGCCGAACAATCTGCTGAAGAAACCTCGCTTCTTTGGCTTTGCCTGCTGTGGCATAGCTGAAAGTCTTTTGCTTTCAGTCTTATTCTGCTCTACAATTCTTGGAACTTCTGCGGTCAGCTTTTCTTGAGTGGCATTCAGATCCTGCATGGCATCCTTTATATCCAGAAGGAGCTGTTCCTTTTCTGCAAGAAGACGGCAGATCGTATCAGAATCTTCTTTCGGACAAATACCTGCGATGCCTTCAAGCATACTGTCCACTTCCAATCGAAGCGAATGATACTCATTTACATCTGTTGAGTCCCAATCCGCAATCATTTCACCAAGCAGTGACAATTCCGTTATGTGCAAGTTTAAGTCATGCACATTCTTCCGCCACCGATGCAGTTCTGTATTTCTACACTCTATCTCCTTTCTGTCGCGCCATTCAAATAGGCCGATTACAATGGTACATCCTACGATGACGATGGCTGTCATGATGCCTAAAGCCATCCATCTGCAGATATGCCCGGTCTGTTCTTTGCGTTCCATGTTGTTTACTTTTTACGTTTCTATTACTTCATTATAGCTTTGCACTAACATTTTAATCGGTAAAGATAATGGCAGAAAACTTCAAAGACGAATATTTATATACAATATAACAACTTTTATGTATTTTCAAAGAATTACATTACATATTGTTATTATTAACCTGAATTCGGGATAAGAAATCTATTCTTCATTATGTTATTCTTATTTTCTTTTTCAGCTTAGGGGAAGATTGACAATGGATGTACCACCTCTCCTAAACCAAGAAATATCATGATTCATCTATCTAACCTATTCTTAAATTGGGTAAACCAATTTTTGCTTCCCACATTTCGCAAATGTAAACAACTGCGAAGCTCCCAACTGTCGTATCAAGTATGGTGACAACCTCCGTGCACTGGTGACATACCTCAATGTAGTGCAGTGTATTCCGTTCAAAAGGATTGCAGAACTTATATCCGACCTGTCCGGCCAGAATATAAGTGAGGGAACAGTGCAGAACATACTCAAAGAGAATGGCGGCAAGGCAGATAGTGCATACGAGGAAATACGCAAGAGGCAGGAAACAGCGTCTGTCATAGAAGCCGATGAAACAGGTGCTGCGGTAGGAAAGCATCTGCATTGGAACTGGATATTCCAGAACGACCTGCTTACATAAGTGTTCCAGTCAGAATCGCGAGGTCAGAAGGCCATAGATTCCAAGTTTCCAAAGGGACTTCCCTATTCGACACTTGTGACAGACAGATACCAGAGCTACTTCAAGATGAATGTTAAGGATCATCAGATCTGTCTGGCTCATCTCCTTAGGAATGCAGAGTATCTGAACGAATTGGATTCAAACCAGGACTGGTCACGGAGATTCATCCAACTGATAGAATACTCTATAAATCTCAGAAGAGAGGGCAACATTACCTCTAGAAAGATAAAGGTACTGAAGACTAAGATGAAGAACCTCTTTGGTGAAAGCCTCACGCATTTAGATAACGAGTTTGAGAAATTCAAGAGAGGTATCCTTAAGGTCAAAGACTACCTGTTCACCTTTCTCTCTAATCCAAGTGTGCCATACGAAAACAACTACATTGAGTGGGGAGTTAGGAAAATCAAGATAAAACAGAAAGTCGGTGGTTGCTTCCGAACAGACAGTGGTGCCGATGATTTTACCAAGCTGCACTCCATCGCAGAAACTGCTATGAAGAACGGAAATTCTAAATTCAATGCAATTCTTGCTGTAGTACAATAGTAAGACGATTACTCATGCCTATAGGGGTGCTGAGTAGTTACGTTGTAGTTTTTATGTTAAAATAACCCAAAAATCAAAAAAATGTTGTAAAATTTTGGCTGCATAAAGAAATTTATTAAATTTGAAGGCAAAAGCATAAGTAAGAACTTTTGTAGTTGTTCATAAATTACTTCATAAGGTTTTATAAAATGCTTCGGTACAAGATTCTGTCTAGAATAAAAATTACACTGAGATGAAAATCGAAGAAGTAAGCACCAATGGAGACGGTGAAAAAACTCCCAGCACTAGGCTTACCCCTAATGCCCTCCCCGAAAGAGGAAACAGCTATGCTGTTGTAGAATCTTCTACAGGGGTGTCCACTAGATATGCTCGTTTTAAAAAAGCATTAGAGCAGGAAACCTTTTTAAGTTTTAATAAAAAAAAGAATAAAGTTATATTTGTTATAAGTGATACTTGTAACACAAAGACTTTTTGTGGAGAGTTACATATTTATCCGTTAAAAACTTTACTTAAATAAGTTCCATAATGAAAAAAATCATTTTATTTTCACTTATTATAATACAAAGCAACTTTGGATATGGGGGGATATATAATAGATATGTATACATTTTAAATAATGATACACATGTTTATTGTATAGCCAAAGACTCAGAAGACGCTTTAATAGGATTGATTATTGATGAAGAAGGCAATCCTGTGTCATTTGCCTCTATCTCATTGCTGTCAAAGATAAACAGCTCTCTCATAACTGGTGGGGTGAGTGATGAAAATGGTCGTTTTTCCATATCGTGTCCTGATGTCCCAATGGTTGCAAAAATCAGTTGCATAGGATACAAAACTATTGAATTACCTATAACTACAAAGGATATTGGGAATATTCGTATGTCGGCAGACACTAACCTTTTGAACGATGTCATCATTGTTGGACATCGCAAATACATTTCAAGAGAAAACGGAAGACTTACTCTCAACGTTCAAAACTCCAACTTGCAAAATATCGGCAAGGCTACTGATGTCATCAAGTACGTTCCAGGTATGCTTTATACTAATGGCAAATACGAGGTGTTCGGAAAGGGAGAGCCTGTTTTTTACATAGATGGCAGAAAGGTAGCAAACGCTTCAGAACTCTCCTTGCTTTCCTCTTCCAATGTAAAGTCTGTTCAACTTATCACTAATCCTGGGGCAGAATACGATGCTGACACAAGAAGCGTGATAGCCATCAGCACCATACACAATAAACTTGATGGTCTTTCTGGCATTGCCAGAGCGGAACTTTCAAGACACAAGAATTTGTCAAACAATGAGGACATCAACCTCAACATCCACAAGGGAGCATTGGATGTTTTCCTTGCCTATCAGTATGACAATACAAGAAGCAACATTCGCTATGACATCGACCAAACCAATTACGAACAAGATATTTTCCATGAGGTTTCTGCTTCGGAATACTCCGACCGTTCTCGTTCTCACGATTACAGCGTAGGCATGAACTATGCCATCAACAAGAACCACACCATTGGTGGCAAATACATGGGAACATTCTCCAACTATAAGTTGCTTGATTCCCCTTACGACTACATGTTGACTTACAAGAATAATGAGCTTTTGACTTCTACAGACAATAAGACAGATGAGTCAGAAAAGGAAAAGTTTCATAATGTCAATGCTTACTACATCGGCAAGTTGTCAGACAAGTTGCAGTTTAACTTGGATGCCGACTATGTATATTCTCAACTGAAACATCAGCAGCAAGTAACCGAGACAAGCCAAACGGATGCATCTTCGGAATTAACACACATGCAAAACGACCAAAGGAACCGTGCCGTGGCTTTCAAAGGTGTATTTGCTTGGAACATAACCGAAAAACATGGTTTTGACTTCGGCGCAGATTTTAGTAAAATTTCGTCATGGGGAATTTCTGTGAACGAGGAAGGAAAGATAGACGATGACCAATTCAAGAACAAGGAAACTAAATATGCAGGATTTGTATCCTACCGCTTGTCGTCAGAGAAATGGAGGGGAAGTCTTGGACTACGCTATGAGTTCGTACATGCCATCAACACAGACCAAGGTGAGGTAAAAAACAAAACGAATTACTCAGACTTGCTGCCATCTTTCTCGCTTTCTACTTCTTTTGGCAGAGTGGATTTGAACCTCGATTTCAGCAGCAGGGTGAATCGCCCTTCATTCCGACAGTTGAACAACAGTGTCAGTTACAACAATCAATACCATTACGAGCAAGGAAACATCTATCTGAAGCCACAATATGTGTATGATACAGAAGTCAGCATGAGCTATAGCTTCTTTGACTTCAGGTTGGACTATCAGTATATCAAAGACTATATCCATCCTACGGTTGTGGCTATATCTGGTAAACCAGGAACCGTTGCTTGGATGTCAACTAACGCCAAGGATTTTCAGCAGTTAGGAGCGCAATGTGTGGTTTCACCTGTATTCGACTGTTGGCGACCAACTTTGACGGTAGGCGTTTACAAGCCTTTTTTCTCTTTGACATACAATGGAGAAAAGGTAGATTATAATCATCCATACGGTTTATTGGCATTTCAAAACTCAGTGGAACTTAAAAGCGATTGGCTTTTCCGCAGCGATTTCTATTGGAACATCAAAGGGCATCACGGCATCTACGAGCAGAACAGCCATGCCACATTCAACATGATGGTTCAAAAGCAATTGCTCAAGAAGAGGCTAACAATAACGCTGAAAGCAGGGGACTTGTTTGATTGGTCAAAGTTGAATGATATAAAGAAAGTAAATTTCGTGGTACAGAACAGAAAGGTAAACAACTTCAATCGTTGCATTATTGCCTCAATCAGCTATAACTTCAACAGCTTCAAGGATAAATATAACGGCAGTGGCTCAGCAGACGATGAGATAAATCGCTTTTAGAAATATATCGACAAAAAAGCGTGTTTGGGCTTAGAAATTAGGTATGAAGATTCTCCCTTTCTACATATTTGTTTATCAGAAAGAAAAGACATCGTTCCGGTAATATCGGAGTTATTGTTGTTGAGAAAATCGGTGGCAAGATGAAGGAACTTGCAACGATTGGTGTTGCATATAGTGAAGATGAGGTCGAAAATCTTGTCAATGAAGCAAAAGAATGGATTTCCAAGGAAGAATCCCGGCGTCATCCACAACTCGATTTGTATGGTGAGGAGCGTGAAGCGTGTGACCGTGAGCGCGAAGAAGTCCGCCGCGTTCTGTCCAATGTCAGCAATATTCTTCTCAACGGATGCGACTTGATATTGGATCGCACGTTTGACAGGATTGGTTTCAATCGTATTGACGACGAAGTGTTCCGCAAACTTGTAAAGGCTCGTTTGGCATATCCAACGAGCAAGGCCGCTACGGTGGAATATCTGAAAAACCACTTTGACGAAGATCTGGACCTCTCAAAGATCTATCGCTATCTAGACAAGCTTAGCGACCATCAGCACGAAATCGTACAGGACATAAGTGTGCGCCATACAGCGAAACTGTTCGGTGGAAATATCGGTGTGCTATTCTATGATGTCACCACACTTTACTTTGAGGCGGATTATGAGGACGACTTGCGCAAGACAGGCTTCTCGAAGGAGGGACGTCACAGTAATCCTCAGATTATACTCGGTCTGCTTGTTAGCCTTGGCGGCTATCCGCTTGCCTATTGCATCCATGAGGGCAACAAATATGAAGGCCACACGATGCTGCCTACGATAAACGAGTTTGTAAGCAAATACGGTTTGGAAAACTTCGTTGTGGTGGCTGACTCCGGTCTGATGAACAATGCAAATATAACGGAACTTGAGGCTCATGCTACAAGTATATAATAGGTGCGAAGATAAAGAATGAAAGTCAGGAAGTCAAGAACTGGATATTGGAACAGCCCAAGCGCGACTGCCAGATGGTTGAATATGACAAAGGAGGCGGACGTCGTCTCCTGGTCGGCTATACAGATGACCGTGCTAAGAAAGATGCCTACAACCGAGAGAAGGGAATACGCAGGTTGGAAAAGGCATACAAGCATGGTGCGCTCACGAAAGACAACATCAACAAAAGAGGTTACAATAAGTTTTTATCCATGGATGGTGAAGTGAAGGTAGCCATCAACTATGACCGTATTGCCGGCGACTCCAAATGGGACGGTCTAAAAGGATATCTCACCAATACGGATATACCAATACAAGACGTTTATGCTGCATATCACAACCTTTGGCATGTAGAACGGGCTTTCCGTATTGCAAAATCAAAGATAGATAGAGATACGCCCCATGTTTCATTTTACACGCAAACGTATTGAGGCTCATATATGCATCAGCATTGTGGCTTTGAAAGTGTACAAAGAATTGGAACGTATGCTGAAAGTTTCAGAGATTAAGATGAGTGTAGACAAGGTGCTTGCATTAGCAAAGACCATCACAACCATACAAATTAAACTACCTCAGAACAAGGAGGTTTACACCCAAACAATGCTGATGGCAAGACATCAGAAAATCGCCAAACTCTTTGATAAAAATTTTTGGGTGACGCAATGACGAAGTCAGGAAAAAGCACAAGAAAGCAATTTCTGTTAACGGACATGTTCCGGAAAAAAGAACAAATTTCCGCTATTTGCAGAAAAGTGAACGGATATGGTCCGGAAAAAGTCGCACGTTTGGATAATCTTTTCGTGCTGAACGGATATAGTCCGGAATATGTGCCAAATACGTGAAGTTATTTCCATTTTTGTTCCTTTTAAGGGGAATAAACGGATATTAAATGGGCTATTTTACCCTATCCTGCGACTGATTCGGCATCGGAAATTGAACGGGTATGCTCCGGAATATATATCTGAGTTTTATCGTTAATTGATATTCAATCAGAAGTGAATAACTAAAATACAACCCATTTAACTCATGTGATATGAATCAAATGGATTGTAGATAAACCGAAAAATAGATATTATTGTATTCTGACTAAATCCCCATCATCAAAGCCAATTGTAACTATTTTACCAACAAACAAGGGTAGCTTGTAAGCATTTGCTGTAATGAAGTTGAAAATAATATTTTTGACCTTATATAGAATTTGTTTCCAGTTCATATTTTGAATACTCCCAGAGGCGAGCATTAAATATTTTCTATTTGGCTCAAAATCTATATCACAAGCCCAATCATCATCAGATTCATCATAAAATTTTGAACCTGTCAAATAAATGCAATATCCTTCTTCAGATTCAAAAAGTCCAAAATTGAACGCGACAATATCAGATGGCAATATTGTCTCATCATTGATTTGCTGAATCCAATGTCTTATTTCCTCTTCCATATAATCACTCCCCTCCACAATACACAGGCATAAATTCCAACCCTAAATCAAGCTTATTTTTTCGTATGCTTTTACGAACTTCATCAGATACGATGATATCATTTATAGCTGGCTGTGAATTAAAGACCTTTAAATCTTTTACCTTATTATAGTCAAGCTTCAATTTTATAACAGAATCTGTCCCTTCAACATATAAAGTATTTTTAGTATCTATGACATCAAAAATCTTTTTAAAATGCATAATATAGTACGTTTGTTCGCCATATATTTCACTTATAGCTCTAACCGGTAAAAATTCAACGTCATTACTAATACCTATAAAAGACTGCAATAAGTCTTTCAAATCTTGATTAACCATATTGGCTCCGCCTACACATAACTGAAATGGTCTATAAATTCCGTCTTTTAATTCAACAACAAGAGACTCCCAATTTTTGACTTCTTGTCCATCGACCGCTATAGGATATGGCCAACTTTTAGGAGAATATAGCACTCCTCCTTTTTTGTCGTTCCCTTTGACTATAAATCTATAAAATTTTGCATTCATATTCATTCCAATTTAAAATATTACAAATATACGTATTAATCCTAATTTCCGCAACACTATAATTTGATATTTTTTATAAGCACCTGAGCAACAAA
>ERZ791746.463-NODE-463-length-36309-cov-12.578805_pt1 | contig 36309 bp, 24 predicted proteins | sample MGYA00510038_ERZ791746 | MGnify/ENA primary metagenome ERZ791746 (study PRJEB30046, sample SAMN00792018) | human gut metagenome | study: EMG produced TPA metagenomics assembly of the A metagenome-wide association study of gut microbiota in type 2...
AACTACACTTTTAATTGTGTCCTTGACAAGGGGGCCAGTTCAGAGTGGTGGTGCGGCGCACAAATCATATAGCGCCGCCTTACGATACCTGATTGCAGCTTCGCCGCAGTTCTATCAGAATCCCTCTGTCACTGCGTGACATCCCCCTTTGAGAAAGGGGGACTGACCATTCGCGGCTGGCGCCGCATAAAATCAGCCTGCGGCGCTTCCATCAGCTAACCTCCGTCGCCTTCGGCGCCACCTCCTTCCCAAGGAAGGAGGCTAACGGCCAACGGCTTCACCGCAGGCGAATCCGCCCGCAGGGCCTGATCAGCTCAAGGCTCAAGGCTGAAGGCTCAAAGCCTCCATCCATTCGCATACCGTCCAGCCACAAGACCTCCATCCATTCGCATACCGTCCAGCCACAAGACCTCCGCGGCAAAGCCGCTGGACCTCAACTCTCAAATCTTTCTTTTTTCCCCTTCAGCCACCTGAAAAGACTGCAAAAATGGCTTCCCATTTTTGCAGTCTTTTCATTTCGACACATAGGGGCTTCCCTTCAGGATGAACCGCCAGGGGAAGTCCTTTCCGTATGTGGCATAGTCTATATTTTTCCGTTTTGTCACTTCCACAGGAAATGGTCCATCTTCCCGGCTTTCTACCCAGCAGGTATCGCCGGTAAGGTCCATGCCGTAGAAGGATTTGTCGATACCCATGGCCTGGGTGAGGCGGCCGGGGCCGGAGGTGAGGAGTTTCATCTTTTCCTGGTGCCTCCTCTTTTTCATGAGGTCTATCCCCTCCAACGGCTCCAGGGCCCGGATGAGGACGGATCCCGACTCTCCCTCGTGGCCGCAGACGAAGTTGAGGCAGGTGTACATGCCGTAGATAAGGTACACGTAAATGTGTCCCCCTTCTCCGAATATGACCTTTGTCCTGGGCGTGAGTCCTTTGAATACGTGGGCCCCGTCGTCCCGATGGCCTTCGTACATTTCACCGTAGGCTTCGCATTCCACGATGCGGCCGGCGGTCCGTCCTTCCGGGGCATCATGGACAAAGACGGCGCCGATGAGCTTCCTGGCCGTGGTCACGGCGTCACCGGTGAAGTCTTCCCGGCACCACTTCATTTCACATCCACCTGCATGCCCATGTCCAGGCCCTTCGGCGGATCCGTGATCACCCGGTCACCATCAGCCAGACCATCCATGATGAGCACGTAGCCTCCGGTTTCACTGGCTATGGATACGGTCTTCATGTCCACCAGGTTACTGTCATTCACCACGGCCACCGTGTCTTCGCCGATAATGGCGGACTTTGGAATCATGTAGCAGGAAACGTCCTGTCCGCTTTCGATGCGGATGCTGTATTCGTTGCCGATGGTAATATCATCGTTGGAATTGTCTACCTGCACCTTGTAGGTGGTAAGCTTGTCCCCGTTTTCATTGGGCTGCTGCTTCAGTTCCCCGTACCAGATGTTGCTGCCGTCGCTCATGGTGACGGTCAGGGTCTTGTCGTCCTTCGCCTTTTCCATGACACTGTCCAGCTTCGACGGGATTTCCACCGGCGCCGTTACCGGCGAATCCTGCCGAATCACAAGGGCCGGCTTTCCGGCCAGGGCCAGGTGGGTATCGCCGATGTAGACCTGGGAAACCACGCCGCTGATGGGCGCCCGAACCGTGCAGTTGGCAATGGTCTTTTCCACGGTCTGGAGAGACGCCACCAGCTGGGACGGCGGCTGGGAAGCTTCTGCCGGTGCTGCCTGCTGCACCACCTGTCCGCCGCCTTTCCTGCCCTTGATCCGGTCGTATTCGGCCCGGGTAATGATACCCTGCTTCAGGAGGGACGCTTCGAGGCTGTCATCCACGGCGGGAGCGCTGTAGGTGTAGGTAGGTGCAGACGCCTGGGAGGCCGCGGCGATCTGATTCCGGAGGGACGCCGCCTGGGACTCGTACTGGGACGAGTCGATCTGGAACAGCACATCCCCCGCTTCCACCACCGTCCCCACGTCGGGAGGATTGGAAATAAGATTTCCCGATACCTGGGGAATCACCGGCGCCGTATGGAGGGCCTCGGGCACCGCCTTCGTCTCCAGGGTGAACGGTTCTTTACTGGGTTCTGCATTCATCACATGTACCGTGGGCTTGTTCCCGCAGCCTGACAGCAGGAGAACCGCTGACAGGCACAGGGCCGCCGCACAGGACATCCATTTTTTCATATCGTTTTGCCTTCTTTATCTAATTTACGTTTGTATTCGTTTGGTATGCTGACGGACAGGGTCACGAGCCTTGAGCCTTGGGCTGCATAGCCGCTTCGCGGCGGATTAGCATGCTGATGGATAGAGTCACTGGCACGGGGCGGCTAGCTTCTAGCTCCTAGCTTCCAGGAAAACTGGTATGCCTGCGGCGCTTCCAACGGAATCCCTCACCCCCGTGGGGAGCATTCCGGCCGGGCCTTGAAAGGAAGGCGCTTTAATGTGCAGAAAAAGCGCCAACTTGGGCCCGGCTCAGAGGTCCTATGCAGGACCTCTGCCTTTGAAAAAGGGAGCCTCAGGCTATGTCATTTGCACGTTATTTGTGCAGAGTCATTAGGATTCCAACGGCGGCGGAGCCGCTAAAGCACCCCAATCTCCCCTCTTTAGAGGGGAAAAGTAAGCGAACTGGAGTCACAGCAGCGAACATGAGTTGCACCAGCGAACACAATTTGAAGGAGCATAGCGACGCGCAAATCATCGTGAGTCGCTGATAGCCGTGCTGTAGGGAGCCGCAGGCGACTGAGAATCCAGTGACACGCTTCCCCTCGGGTGAAGGGGTACTGTTGGAAGCGCCGCAGGCTGGCCAGCTTTCCTGGAAGCTAGCCGCTAGAAGCTAAAAGCCCCCACCCGATCACACGGCGCCCAGCCATCCGTCACCCGGCCCGCAGGGTCTGGTCAGCTCAAGGCTCACTGCTGAAGGCTCGTGCCTCCAACCGTAAGCACACCAATCCGCCGCTCTTACTCGCCCTTCAGATCCGCCGCGATAAGTTCAGCCAACGCATCCAGGCTTCCGTCGTCGGCGGGGGCGGAGGAAATGTGGAGCGGCCCGCCCAGGATTCTGCACTTCTTCCAGGTGGACGCCTTTTCCTTCATCACCTTGCCTGCCACGTTGGGGGCCCAGCTGCTGTTGCCCATAATGGCAATGGTCCGGTTCTGCACGTCCATTTCCTTACAGAGGTCCATGAAGGCATTCATCACAGGGTTGAGGCCCATATTCATGGTCACCGCCGCCAGCACCATGTGGCTCCGGCGCAGGACTTCCGGGAAGGCCTCCGTAATGGAACGGCTGCAGAGGTCCACCAGTTTCATATGCTTGACGCCGAGGGATGCCAGCTTTCCTGCCAGCACCTGGGCCGCCAGGGCCGTATTGCCGTAGGGAGAAGCAAAGAAGAGGGTCACCGACTTTTCCTCCGGTTCCCAGGCTGCCCATTTCTTGTAGAGGGCCACCATCTTTGCGATATCCTCGGGCCTCCGGAACACCGGGCCGTGGAGGGAGCATACATACCGTACGTCCAGGGCCGCCACTTTCTTCAGGGCCATCAGCACCTGCATGCCGTACCGGGCCACGATATTGGCGTAGTACTTCCGGCAGTCCGGAAGGTACACTTCATCGTAGTGGCAGTCGTCGGCGAAAATGGATCCGTGGAGGGTACCAAATGTGCCGAAGGCGTCGGCGCTGAAGAGGACCTTTTCCATTTCTTCATAGGTAAAGGTCACCTCCGGCCAGTGCACCATGGGGGCCTTCAGGAAACGGAGCTTGTGGGCGCCCAGGGAAATTTCCAGTTTCTCGTCGGACGTGATGAACCGGTCCGAGAGGGACACGTGGAAATACTGGCCCGCCATCTTCTGGGCCTGGGGGGTAGCGACGATCTTTGCCATGGGGTACGCCTCGGCGAGAGCGAGAAGGGACCCGCTGTGGTCCGGTTCCATGTGGTTAATGACGATGTAGTCCAGGGGCCTGCCGTGGAGCAGGTGGCTCACATTTTCCATGAAAAGATCCCGGATCACGGAATCCACAGAATCAATGACCGCCGTCTTTTCGTCATCAATGAAATAGCTGTTGTAGGAGACCCCCTGGGAAATGGGAATCAGGTCTTCGAACCGGGAGGAAATGAAATCATTTCCTCCTACCCAGTAAATGTTTTCCGTTACTTTCTGTTCATTATGCATAATCATTAAATCCCTTCATTGAACACAGGATTTCTCCGATACTGTCGCCTTTTAAGTATACCACGAACGGAGAGGAAAGGGGTAGCCGCAAGGCGGTTTGTTTTCACTTGCATGATTTGTGGTCACAGACAACAGCCTTGAGCTGGACAGGCCCTCCGGGCCCGGTGACGGATGGATGAGTGCCGTGTGAACAGGTAGGGGCTTCTAGCTGCTAGCAGCTGGCTTTTAGGAAAACTGGTCAGCCTGCGGCGCTTCCAACACTTTCCATCAGCTAACCCCACCCCGTTGGGGTGGCAAGGGAACGGGAGTCACAGCAGCGAACACAATTTGGAGGAGCGAAGCGACGCTCAAATTGTTGTGAGTCGCTGATAGCCGTGCTGTAGGGAGCCGCAGGCAACCGAGAATCCAGTAACACGCTTCCCCTGGGGTGGAGGAGTGCCATCGGAAGCGCCACAGGCTGTTGAGCTTTCCTGATAGCTAGCCGCTAGCAGCTAGAAGCCCCCGCTCGTATGCACGCCCACTCATCCATCCGTCACCGGGCCCGCAGGGTCTGACCGCCTGGCCACTAGATCTAGCCACTAGCCACCGATTCGCCGCAGGCGAATCCCCTTTATCTTTCCTTTAACAATCCTTCAATTATTGTTTACTGCATAGTACCTTGTACTGCAAGATACTAAGTGATATAGTACAGGCAGGATGAAAAACAAAATCATCTTCTACAGGGGAAGCACTTCCCGGATTCACAAAAAGGAGTGATTTCTATGACAAAGAATGAATTTATGAGACAGCTTCGTACCTACCTGATCTATGAACAGGCCTCCGTGAGAAACGAGATTCTGGAGGACTATGAAGAATACTTCGCCATGGCGAAAGCCGCAGGAAGGAGCGAAGAAGAGACCGCCGCCTCCCTGGGCCGGCCCTCTGAAATCGCCGCCCTCATTTACGGGGTGGATGAAAAGAAACTGAAAAGGGAATCCTACGCCCATGACCTTGTGGGCAGCGCCGGAAACGCCCTCATTTCCATGAAGGAATCAGCGAAGAAGCACCTTCCCTCCTTCCTTTCCAAAGGAGCCCGGGTCCTGTCCTTCCTCTTCACCGGAGCCGGCACCCTGGCAGCGGCACTGACAGTGATCGTATTGGCCGTTGCCCTGTACCTCTCCACCGGAGGCCTGGTGATTCTCCCCACAGTCCCCGCCCTGCCGGCCATGAGCCCCCTGAGCCTGTCGGCCCTCGCGGTGTCCGGCCTTTCCTTTGCCGCCTTTTTCTACTACGTCGGCCGGGAACTCTCCCAGGCTGCCACTGAAGTATCTCATACCCTGAAGGAGGAATAACCATGAAAAAAGTATTCGTCACCCTCATCCTCGGCGCCGCCAGCGCCGCCCTCTTCGCCGCATCCTTCCTCACCACCGATGCCGCCAGCTACATGGACTGGGCCAAAGAGTCCACCCCCGCCATCCACCAGGAAATGAAAGCCATGAAGTCCACCCTCCCCTTCCACGAGGAAAAGGAGAAGAGCCATCACAAGGTAAAACGGGACTCCCACAAGGACATGCAGACGAAAGACACCGATTTTCACAGTGACCGACAGAGAGAACAGCCTTGAGCCTTGAGCGGATCAGGCCCTCCGGGCCGATGTCCTGTGGCTGACCGACGTGGAGCAGAGAAAAGGTGGCTCAAGGGGAACGCCTTCGGCGAGGGGATGGTGGCGGCGCACAAATTGTATAGCGCCGCCTTACGATACCTGATTGCAACTTCGCCGCAGTTCTATCAGAATCCCTCTGTCACTGCGTGACATCCCCCTTTGGGAAAGGGGGACTAATCATTGGCGGCTGGCGCCGCGGAAAATCAGCCTGCGGCGCACCCATCAGCTAACCTCCGTCGCCTTCGGCGCCACCTCCTTCCCAAGGAAGGAGGCTATCCAACCGCGGCTTCTCCGCACTATAGACTGCCACCCTACCCCGTCATCTCGAGCGGGGGCAGCATGCTATATGACTCTGAAGCTAAAAATCGCTACAGCTACGATGAGTCGAGAGATCTCCCTGCTAAATGACTATGACGGGACTTTCAAAGATGGAGTTGAGAGTTGAGAGTTGAATTGAGGTCCCGCGGCTTCGCCGCAGTTGAAATCCTGATGACTCTGCCCCTATACCGTGTAGTTGACTCTGCTCGAGGCTCTCTTCCCTGAAGAGAGCTGTCCACCGGACTGAGAGATGGTGATGGGATCTAATGGGTTCGGCCCAAAGGGCCTGTCCGCATCTATCTTCTTTCCTCTATCTTCTATCATCTGACAGCCAGACTGCCAGTCATATGGATGGCTAACTTTATCGATAAAACCCATCAGAATCCCTCTGTCACTCCGTGACATCCCCCTTTGGGAAAGGGGGACTGCCTATTAGCGGCCGACGCCGCATAAAATCAGCCTTCCTGGCTGCTAATAGCCAGAAGCCCCGCCTGTGAGTGAATTTATCTGATAAGCGCCGCTTCATAAATCTGATGCGGCGCGCCACCACTCCTCACTCCTCACTCCTAACTCCTAACTTAGTTTTCCCACTCATCTGCTTACATTCTTTTTCGGAGGCTTACCCATGGACACCCTTATGAACATGCAGGCCCTGATGCTCCTCTTTCTCCAGGACACCATCCGATCTCCCCTGCTCACAAGAATTCTTGAATTTACCACGGACCTGGGGAACATGGGCTTTATCTGGGTAGTGCCGGCACTGCTCCTGCTCTTCAAAAAGAAGACGCGGCCACTGGCCATTGCCGTACTGACCGCTCTGGTGCTGAGCCTTATCATCACGAACGGCCTCCTGAAAAACCTCATCAAAGAAGCCCGGCCCTTTGTGACGTACCCGGAAATCATCCCCCTCGTCACCCACGTGTCCGCCTCCTCCTACGCCTTCCCCTCTGGCCACGCCTCCGCCTCCTTCGCCGCGGCGCCCCTCTTCTTCCACTACCTGCCAAAGAAATTCGGGATCCCTGCCCTGGTCCTGGCCTTCCTCATATCCTTCTCCCGCCTCTACCTGGGCGTCCACTACCCCCTGGACGTGGTGGCAGGGCTCTTCATAGGTCTGGGATGTGCATGGCTGGCTGTGAAAATGGTGAGCAAGGTCATGTGGGAGATCTAGATCCAGGTCCAGGTGATCAGCGGCTCCGCCGCGGCGGTTGTATGGCTGAACGCCGTGCGAACAGATGGGGGCCTCTAGCTACTAGCGGCTAGCTTTTAGGAAAGCCGGACAGCCTGCGGCGCTTCCATCAGCTAACCTCCGTCTGCTTCGCAGCCACCTCCTTCCCAAGGAAGGAGGCTAACGGCCAGCGGATTCACAGCAACATAGAACACTCCCCCCCACTCGTCATCTCGAGCGGTGGTAAGCGCCGGTATGACTGTACCTTCAAGAACCGCTACAGCTGCGATGAGTCGAGAGATCTCCCTGGTAAATGACTATGACGGGACTTTCAAGAAGAATTGAGATTTGAGGAAAGAGTATTGAGGTCCAGCGGCTGACGCCGCAGTTGGAATTCTGATGACTCTGCCCCCAATCGTGAGAACGCCACTGCAGTAGCGCTGATGGAAACTGATGGGCTCGGCCCGCAGGGCCTGTTCACCTAGATACTAGATCTAGCTACTAGCTACTGATTCGCCGCAGGCGAATCAGCTCAGGGCCCAAGGCTCAATGCCCACACCCGTTCACACTCCTCTCAGTCACATAAAAAATCCCCGAAAATCGGGGATTTTTTTAGTGACTCTTTTCCAGCTTTCCGAGGATCCGGCTGGTGACTACCGTGAGGAAGAGGTAAATAAGGGCGGTGGTGATAAAGGTCTCCCACACCCGGTAATACTGGGCGTTCGCTGCGTTGGCCCAGTACATGAGCTCCGGCGTAGCGATGACGGAAGCCAGGGAGGAGTCCTTGATGAGGCTTACGAAGGAATTTCCCAGGGCAGGAATGACAGAATGGATGGCCTGGGGCAGGATCACATACCGCATGCTCTGCCACCGGGTAAGGCCCAGAGCGCTGGCCGCCTCCATCTGTCCGGGATCCGTGGCCAGGATGCCGCCCCGGATGGTCTCGGCGATGTAAGCGCCGGCGTTAATGGACAGCGCCAGCACCGCCGCCAGCACGCCGTCAGGCTTTCTCATGATCAGGGGCACCACGCCGAAGTAGGTGATGAGGATTTGCAGCAAAAGCGGCGTTCCCCGGATGCTCTCGATGAAGCAGGCCGCCGGAAGGGACAGCCACTTCCGACGGGAAATCCGGGCCAGCGCCAGGAACAGGCCCAGAAAGAATCCCGCCACAATGGCCACCACCGACAGCTTGATGGTGAGCAGGGTGCCGGACACAAAGAACGGCGCATATTCTTCCAGTATGGATAGCTTAAGGTCAAACATTGTATTTCTTGCCTTTCTAAAAATCAGAGTTGAGGAAAGAGAGTTGAGGTCCCGCGGCAGAGCCGCTGGCGTTTTCGGCGCGAGCGATTCGGGTCACCTCGGCAGGGCTTCTAGCTGCTAGCTATTAGCTTTTAGGAAAGCTGGTCTGCCTGCGGCGCTTCCTACGGGCACCCCTCCACCGCAAGCGGTCCCCCTCCCCTCTAAAGAGGGGAGGTAGGGTGCATCTGGCGGCAATGCCGCTGTTGGAATTCTAAAGACTCTGCACAAATAACGTGCAAATGCCTCTGCAGCAGGCTCCCTTTTTCAAAGGGAGCTCCCCACCGGGGTGAGGGATTCTGCCGGAAGCGCCGCAGGCTATTGAGCTTTCCTAGTCGCCAGAAGCTAAAAGCTGGAAGCCCCCACCCGTTCGCACGGCGCTCAGCTATCTGTCACCCGGCCTGCAGGGCCTGGCCGCCTAGACCTAGACCTAGACCTAGATCTAGATCTCACTCACTTCAGCTTTGCCAGCATTTTCTCGTCCGGCTGCACGTGGAACCACTTTTCGTAGAGCTTTCCGTAGCTCCCGTCGTTCACCATTTCCGTCAGGGCTTTATCGATTTTCTGCTGCAGCTCTCCGCCCCGGTCTTTCGGGTAAATGATGCCGAAGTACTCCGGCGTGAAGGCAGCGTCGTCGTAGACGATCTTCAGGTGCTGCTCCGGATACTGGGCCACAATGGATTTCACCGACGTTTCATCTCCCACCAGGGCGTCCACCTGGCCGCCGATGAGCATCTGGATGGACATGGGAGTCTTCTTGATGGCGGGGTTATTCTTCCCCATGAGCTTCTCCAGGGCCTCCTGTCCCGTGGAGCCGTTCTGCACAGCCACGGTCTTTCCGTCCATCAGGTCCCTGGCGCTGGAAATGGATTCATCCTCCCTGATGAGGATAGCCTGCCGGGAAACGAAGTAGGGCTTCGAGAAAAGGTAGGTCGCCTTCCGGTCATCGGTAATGGTGATACCGGAAATGGCGGCATCCGCCTGGCCCGTCCGGATCTGCTCGAAAATCGCTTCCCACCCGGCGTCAGACACGTCCACCGTGAGACCCGCCTTCTTCGCCGCTTCCGTAATCAGTTCCACATCGAACCCCGTAATTTTTCCGTCCTTCATGTACTCGAAGGGATTCCAGTTCGCATGGGTCACCACATGCACATGGCCATCAGCCCCGGAAGCGGCCTTCGGCTCTTCCTTTCCACAGCCCGTAAGGACCAGGCACCCTGCCAATACCAGTGCCGCCCCTGCTGCCATCCATTTCTTCATCGCTCTTACCTGCTTTCCTGTAAATTCATGATTTCACTTTTTCATTTCACAAGTATTATACAACGGAAATAGATATGATACAAGTTGTTCGCTAAAAGAATATTTGTCAGATGAAGAATTCATTGTATCGTATCTATGTACGTGCGAACGGACGGAGCATTGAGCCTTCAGCCTTGAGCCTTGAACGGATCAGGCCCTCCGGGCCGAGTGTCATGTGGCTGAGTGACGTGCGGCCATGTGGGGGCTTCTAGCTGCTAGCTGTTAGCAATCAGGAAAGCTGATTCGCCTGCGGCGCTTCCGACACTTACCCCATCCGCGGCTAACGCCGCAGTTGGAATCCCGATGACTCTGCCCCCATATCGTGTAGTTGACTCTGCGGCAGGCTCTCTTCCCAGAAGAGCGCTGTCCACCGGACTGAGAGATGGTGATGGGTTCGGCCCAAAGGGCCTGTCCGCATCTATCTTCTTCCCTCTATCTTCTATCGTCTGACAGCCAGACTGCCCGTCATATGGATGGCTAACTTGATCGATAAAACCCATCAGAATCCCTCTGTCACTGCGTGACATCCCCCTTTGGGAAAGGGGGACTAACCATTTGCGGCTGGCGCCGCGGAAAATCAGCCTGCGGCGCACCCATCAGCTAACCTCCGTTGCCTTCGGCGCCACCGCCGGGCCGCAAGAGGAAGGCGTCTTATTGTGCAGTATAGACGCCAACTTGGGCCCGGTTCGAGGGTCCTCTGTGGGCATCCTGCAGAGGATGCCCAAGCCGGGCTCTTTTGCGAGCATATCCTGCACACAAAGCGAGCACCTTAGAGCCCGGCCGAAGCACCCTCGCCTTCCAAGGAAGGGGCTGCCCACGGGGCTGGGGTTAGCTGATGGAAACTGATGGGCTCGGCCCAAAGGGCCTGTCCGTCTAGCTACTAGATCTAGCCACTGATTCGCCGCAAGCGAATCTGCCCACCCGTCCCACCTTTCCTTCCGTATCAGCTATATATAGGCAAGACTATTATAGTCATGCCTATACAATGCTCCGGATTATGCGGTTTGGGGCCGCAGAGTTCTATGTATAAAAAAGCGGCGCACAATTTAAAGAGCGCCGTCTTTCAATTTCCATTGTATTGATCAGTGTCTTCACGGCAAAGCAGACCGTGAGAGAATTTTTATAGGAATTGTGCCATATAGACCGGAAGGCAAATAACCTCTCCATCTTTGGCAAGATCTTTTGTATAGATCAGGTATTTCTGTCCCACATAGCGGGAATACCGTTTCCCAAAAGCATCAAGAGACGAATGTGTTTTGTACCCGGACGATTTGACTTCCAGAGGAATGAGCTTTCCCTGACGGGAAAGCAGGAAATCTATTTCATAACTCGTCTTACGCTTATCATTGGGAAATGTATAGTAAAAGAGCTGGTTCCCTGCAGAAGCTAACGTCTGGGCCACCGCATTCTCATAAAGATATCCCAGATTTGCCGGAAGTTTATCGGACAAAAGCTTCTTATACAAAACATTTTCCGTAAAATCCCTATCCTTAAACGCCAATGTAACAAAAAGTCCCGTATCCGCAGTAAACAATTTAAATCGTCTGATATCTTTCGTCATAGACATCATGGGATTGGGTTCATTGGTATGATAAGAAACCAGCACCGTCCGCGAATCAACCAACTCCGCAATAGATTCAAGAATATCATCGGCCCGCTGCCCCTTTAAAACAGTAGAAACCTGGTAGCGGAATGAATTCTTTGCGAGTTCTCCGGGGATAGAATCGAAAAGCATGGAAAGGCGCCCCGTAGTATCTATCTTGTGGAAATCATCTTCATATAATGAAATGATCTCCCTTTAAAAATATTCACCTTTTCCACCGCCCCGTCGATTCCGCATTTCCGCACTTTTTACTTTCGCGTTTTACCGCATTTCCGCGCTTTTTAATTTAATCAATTACCGCATTTCCGTCAATTTTATTGGTCAGATGTCGGCGAAGCCTTGAACTGTATAAGCCCTGCGGGCGAAGTGGCTCAGGGGTAACGCCTGACGGCGAAGTGACTCAAGAGGAACGGGCTTCGCCCGAGGGGGTGGTGGCGGCGCACAAATTGTATAGCGCCGCCTTACTTGATACACGACAGCGGCTTCGCCGCACTATGTGACACTATCCCTGACTCGTCATCTCGAGCGGTGGCAGCATGCTGAATGACTCTATCCGTAAGAACCGCTACAGCTAAGATGAGTCGAGAGATCTCTCTGATAAATGACTATGACGGGACTTTCAAGAAGAATTGAGACTCGAGGGAAGAGAATTGAGACTCGAGGGAAGAGAATTGAGACTCGAGGGAAGAGAATTGAGGTCCCGCGGCTTCGCAGCAGTTGGAATCCTAATGACTCTACCCCCATACCGTGTAATTGACTCTGCTCGAGGCTCTCTTCCCAGAAGAGAGCTGTCCACCGGACTGAGAGATGGTGATGGGTCCTAATGGGTTCAGCCCAAAGGGCCTGTCCACCTGGCCACCAGATCTAGCTACCAGCTACTGATTCGCCGCAGGCGAATCAGCCCCATCTCACCTGCCCCACTATCCCACTAACTCACCAACCCACTAACTCACTATTAGGCTTTCATGAGAAATTCAATTTCAAGTTGTGAAACAGGGGGTCTGCCGCAATTTTAATATATGGAGGGGCAAATCAGGAGCCCTCTGAAGAGCAGGATATTTTCACAAAAGTATGACCTCTTTCCCAAATCCCGGGTAAGGAAAGGGGCAGAAAAGAAACCATCCTGTTTGCGCAAAGGCTTCTCCTTTCCCCACCCCCTCCCGTCCGGAAGGGAGCGGTAAGCAGGATCCTGCACAGCAAGGCAAAGATTCACACACACGAAAGCACGGAATATCGCCACTACATATCTCTACACGGAACGGCAGGCTTTGACGACCAATCCTAGAGCAGCGGGGAGCAGAGAGGGAAAGTTTACTTTATCCCACCAATCTTCTCCTTTGCTAATGCGCTGATGCCTGATTCATGGCGGCCTTCGATGCATAAGAGATTCCCGGCAAAAGGTTCCGTGTTTTTGTGGTGTCCGGAACTGTGAAAGAGTTAAGATTTGAGGCCCGGCCTACGTCGCTTCCATCAGCTAATCTCCGTCTGCTTCGCAGCCACCTCCTTCCCAAGGAAGGAGGCTCCCCTTCCACGGCTTTGTATAATCATTGACTTCCAACCCCAACTCGTCATTTCGAGCGGTGGTAAGCGCCGTGATTACACCACACGCAAGAGCCGCTACAACTTCGAGGAGTCGAGAAATCTTTCTTGCATTCGAGAATACCGGGCTTTTTACGCCCTACCACTAGACATCAGATGGTCGCGCCACTATCAGCTAACCCCCGTCAAATGAGACCGAGATCGAGGTTGGGATACATGACCCACGGTCCCGCCGCCATTGGAACACTGATGACTCTACCCCCAAGCACGAAATTGACTATGCAGAAGGCCCCTTCCTTGAGAAGGGGCTGCCCATGGGGCTGGGGTTAGCTAATGGAAACAGATGGGCTCGGCCCAAAAGGGCCTGACCGCCTAGCTACTAGATCTAGCTGCCAGCTATTGATTCGCCGCAGGCGAATCAGCCCAAAGGGCCTGCCCCATCTATCGTCTAACAACCACATCAAAAGCCCACAGGCTCCGCCGGATTCCCGGCCACGGGCTGTGGGCTTTTTTCTATTTCTTCCTGCTGCATGCAGGTCCCTTATTACCAGTAAGGCGACTCCGCCACGTGTTCGAAGTACTCATAGCTGAACCATTTCGCCTCCGGAGACCAGTCCAGCTTATAGGCAGGCTTCGTCTTCCAGTTGCCGCCATATTCACCGACTCCCAGGAAAAGGCTTCCCTTTCTCACATAGGTCCCAGGTGCTGAATACTCAGGCTTTTCCATAGTATCGCTGTCGATGTAAGTAATCATGGATTTCTTCTTCTCATCGAATCCAAGGAGAAATGCCCTCCGCCCCTCCTCTTTGAACCGGATATCGTTCACCCCGTAGAAGTATTTTCCCGTATCCACATCCCGATATTGCTCGATGATATAGTCCGGCGCCGCCTTCGGGGAAGAGGCCTTCACCGAATAGGTCCAGTAGGTATCAAAATTCAGAAGCCAATTCGGCTTGCTGATAGCCTTCAGGGTATAGTCATCGGGCCCCTCAGAGACGCTCATGAACCTCACCGTCTTCTTGCCTTCCTTGAAGTCCGCAGAATCGACACCGGCATAGGCTCCCTGCACGATAGACTTCTGCACCATCTCAAACCGGCTGGCATCCACCGTCCCAAAGGACAGGGCCGCCAGGACGGCTGCCAAAAGAAGAGCTTTTTTCATAGTCTGCCTCCTTGCTGCTGATCAGTTATACCGTATGGCATTATCCCTGATTCCATTGATAATATACACAATTTCACTCAGGTTTTCCATGCTGAACAGATCCGATGCGCTATAGGGTCTGTCAAAGGGTGCTTTCATGATGGTCATGGGGCTGTCCATGTAGCCGTTGACGGCGATATAGTTGATCACGTTATGGATGAAGGCAATCTGTTTATCATTGAGGTTATGTTCATTAATGAACTCAGAAAATGCCTTTTCCGCCGCCTTGGGATCCATCTTGGCGATGTGTCTCACGGTGAGGCCGAAGGGCTGGCCGCCGAAGGTGAAGTTGTAGTCGTCCTTTGTGCCCAGTTCTACAGTGAAGATCCGTTCCAGATCTTTGTAGTCTTTTTCTGTGAGTGGCTCATTGTGGACAAGTTTTTTCACTGCCGGTACGTCGTCCATGTGCTGGAGGAAATAGTGATCTACCTTTTCCTTATAGTCCTCAAAGGTTTCCGGTTCCAGCGTGTCCCCTTCTTTTTCTCCGAGGATTCTGTCCTTTAAGCCAGTCTCGATAATACGGACCGGATTGATCCCGATAAACTGGATCAGTCCTCTCAGGTGAACCCGGACATTTTCAAATTCCAGTACGTCCGTGTCTGTCCAGAATTCCGGAGATTCGATTTCATTCATCAGGGGCAGTTCATTGCGGACGGCATCGATGCTGACCTGCTTTTTCAGGAGGCCCACCGTCTTTTTGAGCTGCTTCTTCGCCGACTGGAAGGTCTTCAGTCCTTCCATATAGGAAAGCATGAGGCCATACATGAAATTGTCAAACCGCTTGGCACTTTCATCCTTGTCCATGTCTTCCACCAGTGGCGCGATTTCCCGGTTCAGTTCACCGCAGTCTCCTTCGGAGAGAGACCGGAAGGCATCTTTATTCTTATATTTCTCCACATACCGGAGATGGAGCTTCACGGAGATGAGGGCCGTATTCAGCTCCATCACCTGCTTATGGCAGGTTTCCACCAGGGACGTCCGCCAGTCCTGGTACCGCTTATCCGCATAGGCCGCTTCCTGGAGATCCTTGATGAGTCGGATTCTCTTGATGAAAATATTTTCAGACAGGGTCCTCGTCACCCCATCACCCATGTCATTGGTCTTCTGCCGGAAATATTCGAAATTCCCGCAGTAGTCAAAGATGAGAAAATATTTCTTCCCAATATATTCCCCGTTCCGAGAATCCACGCAGTCCAGGTCCGGACAGAGCCGGGTTCCCCGGCCGATCATTTGCCAGAATTTCGTCCGTGACCGTACCTTTTTGAAGAATACAAGGTTCACGCATTCCGGTACGTCGATGCCGGTATCCAGCATATCCACGGATACCGCAATGACCGGATCCTTCTGGGGCTGCTTGAAGTCATCAATGATGGTTTCCACATAGGTATCACCGCACACCACCCGCTGGGCAAAGGTGCCCTTATATTTCGGATAGAGGGCGTTGAACCGTTTGATAATGAATTCCGCATGCCGCTTATTTTCTGCAAAGATAATGGTTTTCCCCAGTCTGTCGCCGCCGTCTACTTTGATCCCCCGCTCCATGAGATCCTGCAGCACCCGGTCCACGGTGTCCGCATTGAATACGAATTTATCCAGTTTCGGCGATGGGATATAGTCCGGCAGGGAACCATCATCTTCGGTGAAATCATCTTCATACCGTTTCTTATCTTCCGGTGACAGGTCATCGTAGGTGATGCCCTCTTCCAGAAATTTCATCTTCACCTCATAGTTGTAGTAGGGCACCAAGAAATGCTCTTCGATGGCCTGGTTATAATCATAGGCATAGGTAGGGATCCCCTGCTGCATATCAAAGAAATCATAGGTATTGCGATCCACATCGGTTTTCGGCGTTGCCGTAAGACCCACAAGAATGGCATCGAAATAGTCGAAGATTTCTTTGTATTTTTTGAAAATACTCCGATGACTTTCATCGATAATGATGAGGTCGAAATGGGCCGGCGTAAAGAGACGGTTTCCATCATCCCTCTTCGTATCGTCGATGGCATTCAAAATCGTAGGATACGTAGAGAAGACCATGCGGGCATTCTTATCATCCTTATTGCTGCACAGGTTGCAGAGAGTCATGCGTGGCAGGTACTCCTTGAAGGCATCCTTTGCCTGCTTCACGAGGGCCGTCCGGTCTGCCAGGAAAAGGACATTGGTGATCCGATTTCCCTTAGACAGCACATCCACAAGGCTGGCAGCGGTCCGAGTCTTTCCCGTGCCCGTAGCCATGACGAGAAGATTCTTCCGCCCTCCCTCTTCGATATGGGCACAGACCGCACGAATGGCTTCCTTCTGGTATGCCCGGTTCGTGATAGCATCGGAAATGGGGATAGAGGAAAGAGCCGGCTTTTCTTCCTGCCGCCGGTTCATGAGACGCTGCAGGTCCTCCTGGCTGAATATACCGCTCACCTTCCGTTGGGGCCCTGTCTGGTCATCCCAGAAATAGGTGTCAAAACCATTGGTATTGAAAATCATGGGACGCCGACCGAATTTCCGCTCCAGGCAGTCCGCATAGAGTACCGCCTGCTTCCGGCCTATATTAGCATCCCGGCTCGTTTTCTTAGCTTCCACCACCGCCAGAGGCAGTCCATCCCGGCCGAAGAGGACATAGTCCACGTATCCCGGCTGTCCCGGTACACCGGCCATGCCTTCCACTTCATATTCTTCCCACACATTCTGGGAAGGGCCATCAAAAACCCAGCCCTCCATCTTCATATCCACATCGATGTAGACTTTCCGGGTCTTGAATTCAGAAATGGTCTCCGGATTGAAGTGCCGTTCCTCTTTATGTTCCTCCTTATGGGCTGTGAGCTGGGCAGACATGGCCTGTACCTTTTCCAGAAGTCTCTGGTTTTCCTCTTCCTTCTCCTTCAGAAGGCTGGCCTGCTCTTTGATCCGCTTCTCATCCAGTGCCATCCGGCTCTGGGGGATCAGGGATTCCTGGAAGTGCCGTTCCTTATACTCCCGGCCATAGCAGTAGTCGATCCACTCGATGAATTCAAAAAGTCCCCGGAGCGCCATCACTGCATCCGCTGCCGTTACGGCCCGATCCGTATGGACCGCCAGGTTTCCCAGCTTTACGATGTAGGGCAGTTTCTTCCAGGTCTCGTAGTCCATAGCATAGTAAAAATCATCTCCATGGATCAGAGACTGCAGGTTGTCCTTGAAGGGTCTCTGTATGTCTGTATCTACCGCATAGACCCATTTCACCGCCAGTTCCAGTGCCTTCCGGCAGCCGATGGCACACATGGCCGGAGAAGTGGCATAGACCTTCTCCGCCTCCACCGCCGCCGGAGCAAAGGCTTCATATTCCTTAATTCCCAGTAAGAAGTCAAAGTTCCCCATCATTCGTCTCCCATAGGATTGCATATAACAGCTGAAATCATGGATATTCTTTCTATATATTACAACAAATGATAAAGTTCTTCCATGAAAAAGAGGCCCCTGAGCCCGCGATATTTCGATTTGTCGAGCTGTTGGACGAAGTCGGCAAACTGATTTTGAAGACCGATTGGAGGTAAGGAAACTCTATAATTTGCTAAAAAGGATGCCGGTACCCTTCTTTGTCCAGCGCTTCCGGTCATGTTAACTTCTGCTGCTTTTCTAAATTGTGGAAAGCTTGTCAATTCATATAACCAATACGAATTTGTTACCCCACTAATTGGTCGCAGTACATGAAATTCTGTTGATCCAAAACCAATTCCATTTAGTAACCCTTTCGCTATTCCTCCTTTGCCATTTTCCATACAAGGAGTTATTTTTGCAAATAATACATCGTTCTCAGCAAAATAAGTAAATCCTGACTTTACTGATTTATATTGCTTATGGTGACGAGTCACCACCTGACCATTTTCTGAGACATCTGACATAGAAACAAAGGATACCATCAAATCATTATTTGACAAGCGATTATCAGATGATTTTTTCGGATTGATAATACAGCATTCCCCAAGCCGTACCTTTGGTATATTTGGATCTTCAAACAGCTCGACAAACCGGGATTGGGCGATAATATTGAATTCATTAATCTGATGCTTCCTAGCCATTATCAGAGAATCTAATTTATTAAGTATTTTGATTATCTCCTGCTGTACTGCTAAATCGGGTACATCAATTTTTATTTTTAACAAATTGGCTTTTGTTAAACTCGGTATTGTAACAGTAGTACTTAAGCGTTCAAAGTTATAATTTACACAGAAATAAAACAAATATTTTGCAAGAATCAGGGAAGTATTCGGAACAAGAGCAAATGCGGTATCAACATTCCAAAAAGGCTCCTCCACATATATTGGATGATTTATACTCCCTTTACGACCAATAATTACGGCAGTCTGATCGCAGAGATATTGGGTAGCATAACCCATAATACCACCACTTCCATAAATAGGATACTTCCCATTCTCATCTTCAACTGCCCTTTGATTTCTCCCATTTCGTATATCTACAATATCTGAAAATAAGTATTCCATAATCACCCTGCCATCCTATTCGTAATTGCTTCAGAATACCGGGATTGGCTGAAATCAGGCGATATACTTCTGGTGGGAAATTTTCACGTTTTTCTGGTTGATCATGGCATACTGCATGGTGGTATCGATCTGGGTATGCCCCAAAAGGCGCTGTACCTGTTCGATGGGCATACCCTTATCGATGGCACGGGTTGCCAGGGTCCGACGGAATTTATGGGGATGGACCTTTGGAATGCCCAGTTCTTTTCCCAGGTGGCGGAGCCGGATTTCTACGCCGCTGATCTGGAGCCGCCGGAAAGGTTTCTGAAGAGTCACAAAAAGGGCGGGATTGTCATCGGTCCGGGAGTCCAGGTAATTCTTGAGATGTATCTTTGTGCGAGCATCAAAATAGACAGGCCGCTCCTTATGGCCCTTACCGAAAACTACGCATTCCCTGTTTTCAAAGTCGATATCCTCCCGGTTCAGATGGACCAGTTCCCCCACCCGCATACCGGAGGAAGCCAGGAGGTCGATGATGGCCAGGTCCCGGAGACTGTGGCACTCATCCCGCATCCGTTCCATGGCTTCATCAGAGTAGGTTTCCTTTACATTCCGGTCCACCCGGATTTTGTGGATCCGGCGGACCGGGTTCTTCAGGATATAACTCTCATCTTCCAACCAGGTAAAAAAGCTGGACAGGATGCGGCGGATATTATCGAGGTTTGCCTTGCTGCATTTTGTCCGTTCCGCATACTGGGACAGGTAATCCCGCAGGTGTTCCGTCTTCATATGGAGCACTGACACCGTTACTGTGACGAACAGCTTTTTCAGTGCCGATTCATAGTACCCCAGAGTCTTGCTGCTGCAACCTTCCACTCGCTTTGCCGCCATGAACTTGGAAAGGAGCCCTTCATTGGTCTCCACCGGCTGGGGCAGGTGAGACGTATCCATTTGGATCTGCACCTCATGGAGCGAATAATGGAGCACATCCCGGAGCTTCTCCATCTGCGCATTATCCAGGTACGGCAGCATCTGCTGCATAATTGACTCAATCAGTTCATCTTTCATAGAAATCCCGCCTTTTTTAGGCTAAGCATAGCAAAAAAATCCACGGCCCGCCATGAACGCCATAGCGAACCGTGGATTTTCATCAGCCAAAGTACTGCTGCATGAGGGATTTCTTAAGGGTTTCCAGTTCCTCCAGACTCTTCTGTACTGCCAATTTCGATTTGTCGAGCTGTTGCAGCCATTGATCAAACTTATTTTGCAATTCAATTGGGGGTATGAGTATTTTGATAGATTTAAGTTCTTGGGAGTTTATATTTGCCTGATTTACTGCACCCTTAGCCATGTGGTGTAATTTTTTTTTCATAAAAGGTAAATTCATAAAAGTTACCAGATACGATGGAGTAACTATTTCACTGACCCGGACTCTTATTAAATAGCCTGCAATAATCATAGGTTCTGCTAGATTGTACAGTGCTGTTTTTCCAACTAAATCTGCACTATTCGTACGATTAAAAAGAATATCTCCGGATTTGGCAGAGTATTTTCTAAAATCTTCCGGTGAAACATCAATATACTTTAAGTCAGCTAAGTCAAGCTGCCCGTTATCTGTGAGGTTATTCATCCTTAAATATGCATACTTACCTGTATCAGTTGCTGGCGCACTTGTCCCATACTTGACATCCGTTGCTATCTGACCAATAGTCGTATAACCAAAACCATATTCATTTGTTATCGGGTCACCAAACAGCTCGACAAACCGGGATTTGACGAGTTCATCAAGCTTATTAAGTTGCCAATTTCGTAACATAATAATGCGAGCTATATTATCAAGTTTAGTGACAATTTTGAGCTGAATTTCCATTGATGGTAAATCAACAGGAAGCGATTCTACCTGTCTAAGGTATATTCCTTTTTGAGCGACCCCATGTGCCAATTTCTCCAGCATATGACGCTTTCCCTGTAATTCATACATTAAAAATCTAGAGTTCACCAACTTATCATTCGGTTTGATAACAGCTACACTACGCTGCAGACATATATTTTTAGTTTTATTATCAACTACTGCTACACGCCCAATAGTACCTACTATTGACATCAGTAAATCGCCTTTTTGGATATTTGTTCTTTTATTTTCTTTTTCATAATCAGATTGCGTCAAGAATCTCGGATTATTATAGTCGATTTCACCATCATGAATATTTTTGGAACTAATCATCAAATAATCGCTAAAGCCAATTCCGGAAGGTGGGTTATGACTCCCATCAGTAATCTTAGTGCAAATATCTTTAAGTAAAATGCTCATAACATTTTCTCCAGTTCATCCAGTCCCTGGTCAATTTCTTTTTCCAGGTTTCTCAGTTCCGCCAGAATCTCCTTCGTCGGCGGATACTGTACCGGCACGTACTCGATTTCCTTATATTTATTGATGGACAGGTCGTAGTCGTTATCCACGATATCCTGTTTCGGCACGAAGAAGCTCTGTTCCGTCCGCTTCCGACTTTCCTCTTTGTCCAGATGGTGGAACCGCTCGATGATGTCGGGAATATCGTTCTCCTTGACCGGATTTCTCTTATCGTCCAGGGAGAAGCCATCGGCCTTCATGTCGTAGAACCATACCTTTTCCGTGCCACCGGCACCGGTCTTCGTGAAGACGAGGATAGCCGTGGAGACGCCGGCATAGGGTTTGAATACCCCGGAGGGCATGGAAATCACCGCCCGGAGCTGGTGATTCTCTACCAGTTCCTTCCGGATGGCCTTATGGGCCTTGCTGCTGCCAAAGAGCACCCCGTCCGGCACGATGCAGGCGCAACGGCCGCCCTTCTTCAGCATCCGGAGGAAGAGGGCCAAAAAGAGGAGCTCCGTCTTCTTTGTATTGGTAACAGCCTTCAGGTCATCATTGATGCTTTCCTCATTAATGGACCCTTTGAACGGCGGATTGGCCAGACAGAGCGAAAAAGCATCGCGTATTTCATTCTGCTTGGACAGGCTGTCCTTGTACTCGATATTCGGATGGGTAATGGAGTGGAGCATGAGGTTCATAGCTGAAATACGGAGCATGGTATGGTCCATATCGAAGCCCGTAAACATGGGTCCTTCGAAACGGTCCCACTGCTCCTTGGTCATGGTCTTTTCATAGTGGCTGCGCACGAATTCTGCCGAAGAAATCAGAAAGCCTGCCGTGCCGCACGCCGGGTCACAGATCCTATCTTCCGGCGTCGGTTCCAGAAGAGCCACCATCATGTCCCGGATATGCTTCGGCGTACGGAACTGGCCATTCCTGCCGGAGGTCTGCAGTTTTCCCAGCATGTATTCGTACAGGTCCCCCTGCATGTCCTTGTTTTCCAGGTCATGGGTGTAGAGGTCCTCCATACCCGTAATGATCTGCTCCAGCATCTGTGGCGTAGGGATAAGGAATGCTGCATCTGCCATGTACTTGGCAAAGGCGGTCTCATTTTCCTCTTTCTTCCCCGGCATATCCGGCACCGGGATGAGCTTCCCATTGCTATCAAAATCCGGCAGGTGCCCATACTTCATGGCCTTGATGGCAGGGAATACAAAGGTGCTCACAATATGGAAGATTTCATCGGGATTCTTGTCTTTGAAATGGCTCCACCGCATGGCCTGCCCCACCGGAGACTTCGGGAAAATATGGTCCACCGGCAAGCCCATAAGGTTTTCCATCTTTTCATTCTTGATCTCATTCACATCCAGGGACCGGATAAACATGAGATACGTCAGCTGCTCAATGACGGTGAGAGGATTCGTGATGCCTCCCGCTGCAATATTTATCCAGATCTGGTCTACTTTGTTTTTCACTACGCCTGTAATCATTGTATCCTCCACCATGAAGCAAGGAAGTGCTGGCCCATTTTTCGGCAAAACCCATGCTTCCTTGCCAGTATTTTTATTATTATTTTACAGGTTTTAAAAGGGAAAATCCATAAAGCCTGTAAAAAGGAAACTCGCTGAGGTCATTTTTGCATTATACCTATGGTAATTAGTACTACTGTTGTATATCCATTATAAAAAGAAGGGTCCCAAATCCAGTAGGAAAACGGGACCATTCTTGCACCATCCTATATTACATATTCATACTCTTATTAGAGACTAAGCTGGACAGGTGATACTTTCCCAAAGCCCTTCGATGGAATAAATTTCATATTGTCGATACTGGTATCTTTAGGAATATCAAAGTACAGCTTTACATTTTGTACGCTGAGCCCCGGATTGACTTCAGATAAGAACCAATCTCCAGTGCTAAAAGTGCTTAACTGATCGGCAAGATTAGCCTCATCATCCATTCGGTAAACTTTCCCATTCGTTTTGTCATATACGCAGAAAAATTGCTGGGCCCCGGGCTGACGAGTCTGGGCGCCATTATTCGTATCATCAATCGTAACAACAAGGTATTCGCCCCTGGCCTGTCTGTTTCCTGCTGAATTCCGAACCGTAACGCCAGTCACTTTATATGTCCAATCAGCATAGGATACTTCCTGATTCATCGGAACAGTATCCAGAGCAGGCAATCCTCCTTCAAAGTTCCCTTCATAGTTATTTTCCGGATGATTTTTTGATACAAATTTTCCTTTGCCATTGAGTCGATCATTTTTATAGGTACCGGTCTGTTCCTGACCCGAATTTGTCCATACTGTTTTTCCTTCTCCGTCAAAATGGCCATTTTCAAAATGGCCCTCGTAGTACCATGGCTCGCCTTGCGTGTTCTTCGTGGTAAACTTTCCTTTACCATTTGGAACATTCTGAGCATTCACTTCTCCAGTGTAAGTGCCGCTGCGATCACCGTAGCTCAAATTCAGAGTCATCTGCTGGTTACTTACTGTCTTTGGCCCGCCACATCCTGCAAGAAGTAAACAACTCAAAGCGATTGCAAAAGCACCTTTCCATTTCGTCTTCATGGCTACTCCTCCTTACAATTCCGGTAATACGATAACTTGACTATCTATATTCATTATATTGTCAGGCTTGACAATATCTGTCATTCAAATAAAAAATCCCATAAAATTTTATTCTATGGGATCATTAGGGAACTATCTCATTGGATGTACCAGGCTATATCTTTTTCTTTGTAAAATAGTCGCAGTCATTTATCTTGGAGATCTCTCGACTCATCGTAGCTGTAGCGATTTTTACTGTTAGAGTCACTTAGCATGCTGCCAACGCTCGAGATGACGAGGTAGGGTCAGTGTTTACTGCATTTAATGCCGTTACCCGGTAAGATATCAAATTGTGTTTCACTTAGGTCTGCGTAAATCATTATTCCAAATGGGACTGAGACGCATCACTAGTGTGTCATATCCCATTTGGGATAATGCCGAATGGCTTTGGGAGGATAGAGTCAATAATTCTGCTTACCGATAGTAACCCCCGCGCCACTTCGTGGTCCTCTCCTCCTTAGAGGGGGGCGCAAGTCGGCGGCTACGCCGCTGAATTCTTGTCCCCTTGAGGGGACGCGAGCGAAGCGAGAGGGGTGTGCTACCGGTATTTCGTAGTAGTGAATCTACTTGGGTCAATTTTTTTATTATCCCAAATGGGATTGAGACGGCACACCAGCCACTATAAAAAGCCGACTGTTTCTATCAGTAAAACAGTACGGCTTTTTATATATCAAATTGAAAAAGCAAATGCCCTCATTTCAGGATGGGATGCGTAGCCAAAAGACGATCCAACTCCTCTCCGTCTATGATACGGACATCTACTTTTTCAGCGTATTGTCTTCCCTCTTTTCCTACTTTTCCATTAGTCATGAGGATTGCCTGACTGTTCTTATGCTTTGCGGCAGCATCGGTTGTCTCTATCAGATAGGATAGATCAAAATGATCAGGATCATAGGACTGGATGCAGCGAACGAATAACGATTCTCCCCTGCTGCTCGCTGCCTTGAGGTCGGTGCCGCGGCTGCCAATTTTAGAGATTTCACTGTATCCCATATTACGAAGGAGATGGGCCATGAGATTTCTGAAAGCCGTTTCATTGATATTTCGCAGTTCATCCACCTTCCAACGCTGCCGGGCGGCCTCGAATATATGGTCATCACCATCGAGGACACAGCCCATGAGGTAATCCTGGTCCCGCTGGGTTTCAATAGATGGAATCAAAGCTACTTCAGATAGGGATCGTTTGAAGTCCAGCAGTTTATCCAGTTTTTCGTCAAAGCATTCGCCGTCTCCCAATTTCGGATCATAGGCAAGGGGAATATATACGCGGACATTTCTTTTCTGACCGATTCGGTAGACCCGATCCGTGGCCTGGTCTTCTTTGGCCGGATTCCAACTGCGGGAGAGGTGAATGACATTATTGGCTCCCGTAATATTGAGCCCCACACCTGCAGCCTCCGGAGACAGGATGAGAATGTGAAATCCTTCTGCTCTGTTAAATTCATCTACCAGTGCCTGCCGCCGGATGGCTTCCACTTCTCCATTGATGGGCACAGGGATGGAAATACTAAAAAGTTTGCCCAATTCCACGCGCAGCTTCTTCTGCATGAGCCGCAGTATCACAAAAATGATGACTTTTTCATTTCTCTGGCAGATTTCATTCAGGTCATACAGCATCTGCTGCAGTCTGGCAGAAGACATGAAGAACTGATCGGACGGGAGTGACAGGAACCTCTCCTCATTGTATTCAGCCAAGTTGGGATACAGGGAAGCTGCCCTAAGGTCACTGATAATCTGCAGGGGATTCAGTTTTTCTTTATTCTTTCTGGTCTGTCTTGCCCTGTGTATGATAGATTCATAGGCCATGCGCTGTACCGGTGGCATCATGATTTTTGCTTTCCGGATTTCCTTTGGCGGCAGCTCTTTGGCTACGTCTTTTTTCAGCCGCCGGATGAATAAAGGTTCCAGTCCCTGCCGCAGTTCATTGCCCAACCCTTCAATGGCTTCAGTATCTGCCGTAGTTTTCATGATGTTCTGCAGACTTTTTACATACCGGTTTGTGAACTCTTTTTGGCTATGCATTTTGCCGGGAGCCACAAAGTCCATGATAGTCCAGAGGTCTATCCAACTGTTTTCTACGGGCGTACCGGTCAGGGCAATGCCAAATCCATAATTCATCCCCCGGACTGCCATGGAGACAAGGCTATCCGGGTTTTTGATTTTCTGGGCTTCGTCAATAATCATTACGGACCAGGGGATCTGCCCGAAGGATAATTGATAGGTACGCAGTGTTTCATAGGTCGTAAGGAGGATGCAGTTTTCCTTCAGCCCCTGAAGGTCAAGTATCTCTATGGTTCCTTTCTGATTTTTCAGCTTTTCTCTTCTCTTATATGGCCCCAGATGACTTCCATAGAGCAATTCCACATAGTCGAAGAGACCGGGTTTCACAAATTTTTCGTACTCCTCATCCCAGTTTTTCAGCAATGAAACCGGTGCCACAATGAGCACCGACTTGATAGAACCCAGGGCAGCCTTTAAAGCAGAAATAAAGGTATAGGCCTGCAGTGTCTTACCAAGTCCCATATCATCAGCAAGAAGGATTCCCTTATGACCTTCTTCCCAGCACCTGGCCATATGGCGGGCACCTTCCACCTGATGGGGAAAGAGATGAATTTCAGGCCTCAGTCCGACGAACAGATCATCCTCTATGGTTTTATTATGAGGTCCCACGGTCTTGCTGTAGTCCAGGTTTTCCCCATTATCCTTGATAATCAGGATATTTTTCGCTAGAGACCCATTATTTTCAGGCTGTCCTTCCGCATCGGCATCTGCCTCATCTTCCTTTTCTTCTGTAGGATGAGAAGCAGTATATACAGAATCTACCCGGTTCACCAGATCTTCAGTAATAGGATATTCCTGCCCGCCATAGGGGAAATGGGTTTTCTGCTCTTTCAATGCACATAAAATCAGATCATGGATTTCATCTACATTCAATTCATTCACTGCCAAAGAGGTACCTGTTGGAAACGGTTCTTCCGCATCAATATCTTCATCAGGAAGCCAGTGTCCATGAATCCCGGATAGCCCAAAGGGATTGCTTTTCCGTATGTAATTACCAATGGACTGGACTCTATCAGAATAGAGATCCAGGTCAAAACTGAAAACCTGCTCCGGGAAAAGGCTCCGGGGCTGCTTTTTGATAATAGAAGCCGTAGTCTTATCAACACGACTCAGATCTTTGATTTTCTGCAGCCCCTCTGCCTGGGTATCACTGATTACATATTGGGTCCCATCTTCACCGACACAGGTTCTGGGAACATTAAATCTTTTGGAAAAAGTTTTAGCAAAAGACTCTCCCTCTACGCGGTAGGAGCCATCGGTCTCCTGCTTCAGCAGGACCGGTTTTACCGTATAGGAGCCATCTCCATTTTCCTCTACTTTTACTGAGAGCGCATCCGGCGCAATGACCTTTGTTTTCCGTAAATAGGGATCCGGTACCGCTTCTGCCCGGTGTATATAATCCTTGATTTTTGCTGTAACTTCAAGGCCAAGAACAACCAGTTTACGACGGTCCTTTTCATGGGCTATACGGTCATTTGCTTCTGTAACTGCAGAAACCAGTTCATACTGTTCTTTATTGAAGATATAAGATAAGCCGGTACCTACCCGATGGATTTCAATGTACGAGCCAATGACCTTCGGATTTACAATGATATCCTGGGGAGATGTACCATAGGTAACAGCAAACGAAAATCCCGGAAGCCCTGCACTCCCATGGGAAGTTATAAAAATCTGGTAAGGAAATACAAAAGGGAGTCCCAGACGACGCCGCTGGGCTTCATCGAATGAGGCAGCCCTGTCATGGTCAATGACATAGTGATCTCCCAGAAACCGGGCTTTCCCTTCGGAATACAGCATCTCCAATTCGCCTGTGAGCCACTTCCATTGCTCATTTTCTTCAGAGCGGGAATTCTCAAATAGATATCCCGATTCAGACACTGTCCAAAATTTTTCCATACCCTGCTGCCCCATTAAAATCTAATGCTTGTGGTGCACTCAGCGAATCCTGCTGATCCCACAGCGATTATAAATCCATCTTCTCACATTACCCTGCCATGTGCCGCCTTCTGAATGGGAATGTACCCATCGCTCCATAGCGGGATAATGAATAATTTCATTATAGGCATACACACCCCGCCGACTGTCCTTTTCAAAGAACGGAATCGGTGCTTTACCCATTTTGTAAGCACGAAGTGCCCCATTATGGCTGACTTCCAGAAATACGTAATCTCCAATACTGAAAAGGAAGAGGCTCTGCAAAGAAGTACAACGCTCCAGTCTGGCGTAGCTCGTTACTTTGTTACTATACAGGCGATTGGCAATCCGCTCGGCTTCCGGTCCCAGTATGACCCGGGTGTATTTCATATCATCCAGATATTTTTCCCAGAATGCTTTGCGATATCTCCACATCTTATCAGCTTCTACATCGCCTCTCGTGGTCTTGCTGATAATTTCAAAGAAAAGATCCAGGTCCGTTTTTTTACGCCAGTAGGTATAGATTTGAATTTCTTTTTCTCCCACATGGGACCACATATAACCCTTGGAAGGATCCCGGGGATCTCCCATGTATTTATTCAGCTCGTAAATAACGGTGTTACGATAGCTCTGGTTATTGCTTTTATCGACTGCGGAAATGACAAAACCCGCAACAAAAGGAATTTTTTCCCTGTATCGTTCCGTATAAATGATTTCGCGAAACAGCTCCATCACCACATCGGCATTACGAATATTCTGCCTGAATGCGTCCACAATGGCTTCCTTTGTGAACCGAGTCCATGGAAAAGAAACAGGAAAATTGGGATTCTTCTTAAAGAACGAAATGATACCATTCCGGAAGTACTCCGCCAATTCATCGGGCCCATTAAAATCCAAAAGAAACTTGTACTTTTCCAGATATGGGACCCCATAAGCAAGAGTCGCATCCTGTTTCAGTGCTGACCTCAGTTTATTTCTGAGCATGTCTACCGCTCTATTTTTCGAATATATGTCAAAGTATACAAATGCGGTCCTTTTGAATACAGACATCCTTGTAAAATCCAAATGGCGCAGTAGAAATTCGATGATGTCTACATCATCTCCCGCCATAGAAAGCAGTGCGGGAAAAGCCCGGATTTCCCTATGAGTGAATTGATTACGGTTGGAGTGTCTTTTGACTGCCTGCTTTACTCTGGAAAAGAGCTCCTTTAAATCAATTCCTTCAATGGGACGACTGTCCCTATCTGCCATTTTCCTAAGAACCATGTTTATCCTGGTCGGTTTCACCGCAAAGCCATTTTTTTGCAGGGATCGTCCAAACTGCACAAGGCTGGCACCGCTTTCCTGTATATCTTTTAAGGAATCTAACAGTGTATTCACCTTTTGGCCTCCTTACTTTTTCGATTCTTTAGGCGGCATCATGGTAAACCGCAAATCGATTCTCCTGTTTTCTGCTTTTCTGTCTTCTTCGGTAGTAACCGGACGGGTATCAGCATAGCCGGAGCAGGAAAAAATTGGATTTTCAAGGGCATTTTTCAGATTCTTAAGATCTGCATTATCGTTTTGCAGTTCAGTCAGCGTATTGATGGCTCTTTCAGTGGAAAGATCCCAGTTGGAACGATACCTTGGATGATTCTGGATGGGATCGCTGTCCGTATGGCCTTCAATAAAAATTGTATCTACACTGCCTTTATAATCATCTTTTTGGAGTATCTGATAGAGAACCTGGGCCAGCTCATTGATATGCTCTGCCCCTTCTCCATTAATATCTGCTTCGCCGGATTCAAAGAGGACCCCTGCGGGGATGCGGATAATTCCCTGATCTTCCACAATCTGGATGCTCACATTGTACTGCTTCATCTGCTCCTGGATTTCCTTGAGCATGGCATTTCGTTTTTCCGTATTGCCGGTGTACTGGTTCTGGATATCTCCCACATTCAGCATAAAGTAGGCCAAAGCCAGGACGAAGACACCCAGAAGCCCTGCCATCAGGTCGCTCAGGCAGGTACTGAACGCGTCGCTGTCCGCTTCCGGGGAGGTATGATTTCTAAATTTCCTCATCACTTACCACCTCAGCGAAGTTTCTGTCTCAGGAGTTTTGTCAGATCCTCTACGGAATCATTCAAATCCTCGCCTATTCCGCTGATATTTCCCAAAGCGGATGAAATCGAGCGGTCGAAGTCATTCAGATTCTTGACCAGTGCTTTATTAGTCAAGTCATTATAACCGGCGACACCCTTATTAAGAGCCTCCAAGGTCTTCTGCATTTCTCCGGATATGCCTTTGAAGTGATCTTCATAGGCTTTCCAGGCTGTCTCAACATGTTTCAATGCTTCATTGATATCTCTTACCGCATTTGCATTAGAAACAGAAGTGGACTTGATAGATTCCACATTCTTCTTAATATCGTCGCTGATTTTCTGCTGTGCATTCTTGCTCGCATCGATGGTGCCGCGAATCTGTTTCGAAACCTCTACCATCGGCGCCGATGCATGGCTGAATTTTTCTGCCGTATCGCCGGCACTGTTGATGAGTTCTTTGTTTCTGGACACCGTTGCCTGCAGCTGGTCCATCATTGTCTTTAACGCAGCCTCATGACGTTCCATATCATCATGAATCATGGTGAGCGTTTCCTCCAGGCTCTTCTTCATGCCTTGGGAAATACTGGACAGCTCATCACCGGTCTTTGCAATGTGATCAGCGGCGCCATTCAGGGCATTTCCCATGGTTTCAGCTGCCTGTCCGGCATGGGCAATCAGGGACTGGTTGGCCGCCGTGGAGGCTTCCAGCATGGACTTATTGGCGGTCTCAAACATTTCCTTGGCAGACTGATTAGCCGCATTGGACGCATCAGTCAGCGCTTTTACTGCATCTTCCAGCCGCTGGGCGGTTTCTTCATTCTGCCTCATCGTATTTTCAAACATAACCTGCATAGAAGACTGGAGTTCTTCCAGATTCTTTGCAAATGAAGATAACTGCTCCCCTGTCTTTTCATCAATGGAACCGGCCAGTGTATCCATGCCGCTGGTTGTCAGCTTATCAATGGATTGCCGCAAATCATTGAATACCGGCACAAGCTGTTCCTGGAAGCCATTATTCAATCCATCAGAAATAGCAGTGACCAGCTGGGAGCTGAAAAGCTTCAACTGTTCCGTCTGCTCCCGGGATTCAGAAAGGGAATCGGAAAGAATCTGCTCCGCGTTATAATGAATAAAAATTTCATTAAATGTTTCTGCAACTGTATCGACGACGTCATAATATTTCTTCATCCAGTTAGAATAAAGGACATTGTAAATGATAGCAAGAATAATACCTGCAACAGAAGTCAGGAATGCGGTGGAAAGGCCCTTAAATAAACTTTGAATACCGGTACTTAAAACAGCCAGATCTTTGGACTCAATATTAATTCCGTAAAGGCCCACTGTCAGTCCCAGAAAGGTTCCTAATATACCGATAGCGGTAAAAGTTCCCCCAAAATTCTTCCAAAAACCTGTCATAAGTCCGGAAGTCAGCGTTTCATTATTAAAATAATCTTCTGCATAGGATGTACTGTAAATCCGATATCTTCCATCACTATCCGGTCCTACATGAATCAGTGAAGAAGAATATTGCTTCCATAGGGTTGCGAACTCCGTCTTTTCAATGGCTGCCTTCATATTTTCATAAACGCCTGTGTCTGCCATTGACTGCCCCTTAAAGCTCTCCAGCAGCTTCGCAAAGTCTTCGAGTGTAGACAACTTTTCTCGATATTTGATATAAAAGAATTTAAAACAAGCTAATATTGCTGCTACGAAGACGACATAGTAGCCAAAACCTGTAACAAATGCGCTAAATACTCCCCAAGCTATCCCCATATGAAAGCCCCTTATTCTAAAAATCGCCAGCTGAAAATCAGTCGCTAACGCAATAATATAATCTAATCATATCATATCTTTAAAGCATGGAAAACTGCAGAATAAAGTTTCATAGCTACAAAAATCTGCTTTACTTCCATCTAATGCCTCATTTTTTTGAATTTTTCCTCCAGTCTCTTATCTTCATACCGCATCCAAAGGTACAGCGCAACTGCTAGAACACCAACCCCCACTGCTGCCGCGGTACCGAAGATGTTTTTGATTATCCAAAGTATAAAGACCGGAATGCCCAGGAACATCAGGATGATTTCCCCAGCCACGATGGCTATGCAAAACTCCAGATGCCCCTCCACGGCTCCCAGAAAAATCAGAAATTGGATAGCCAGCATGCCTACACCGCCATCTATATCGTTCATAGCACACCTCCCCGGCCAGGCCGGTTTACCACTGGATAAAGATCCTATCCTTATGGTACAGGAAGAGTATGACAGGAAATGTCCATAAAGAAGAAATTTTAACTTATTGTTCTGTATATTTCTATATTGAATCTTCCATAAAAAAATCCCCCATCAGGATGCATGGAGGGGCTAATAATCTATTACCGGTGATAGAATGAAAATAAGGAAGTCCTGTATCAGGCGATTATGTTTCTTTGAATCAGTTGAAATATGGAGGAAAATGATGGGACAGACCCGTAAAGATAAAAATAAGGTACGGTCATGGGAACTGATGGATGATCATACATTGACAAAAAAGACAGACAAATCTGTATTCCGCTATGGTGGTGCCACAGTGCCCATGCAAATGCATTCCTTTTTTGCGGCGGATGACATGAATTTAGGAGACTCCCGTTATATAACTATCCGCTATGATGGCCACTCTTATCAGGGAAGACTTGAAAAAGAGCAGCTGTATATGGGACGAGTACGAATTTTCTGGGATAAAGACCTGAAAGAGGTTTTTGGCGAACTCCTGAAGGACCATGAAAGTTTTCCCCTGCTTGTAATTACCAGACAGGATAAGGATACCTATGCTTTTGAAATGAGATTCGCTACTGAGCCGAAGGAATTCCATATAATTCTAGAAGAGACTGTAACATATGGAGCTGATATTGAAGCTTTCAGTGAAAAGGAAGCCAAGGAAAAAGTGGAAAAACTATATAAACAAGGGAAGCTTGGAATAACATGTAAAGCCATAAAATCTTTGAAACTCATTGTAGGGTATAAGGCGTAAATCTTCCTATTCTGCCTCAGGGAAAAATGGTCTCATGCTGAGTCTGCTTTACATTGTTTGTGTAGCCCCTGACTACGGCGAAGTCACTGATTCACCTCATGCCCCCGGTGCGTCAGCACCTACAACCCGCTTCAACGAGCGCAGCGCTGTTGAAGCCACAACCCTTATGAACCATTCACCGACGCACTGCTCTTTCCACCCACGCAAAAAACAGAAAAGCATCCGGAAGGGCACCAGGTAAATGCAACCGGTGAATCGGCGTCCGCGCCTTGGCAGTCTGCACCGGATTTGTGGTCTCGATAAAGCTGGTATCGGTCATCACCCATACCCATTCGTACCTCTCCGCTCAGTGTTGCTCGGAACCCTCGTCAAGGGAGGAAAGTCCTGTGACTGCGCTTCCATACTGCTTTTCTGTTCTGTTTTTCTTGCTTTTTTCTTTCCTTCATTCCCCGTCCGGACGGATTCTTTGGGAAAGGAGGGGCTCCTGAAAGGGAAATTTCCAGGTTCCTTAGGCATCCCCGCTTCCTTCTGTACCATGGATGGAAGGAAACATTTGGAAGACCTTCGGAGCTCTCATGAGGTCTTTCATTCACTCCTCTGCTACTAATATCGTAAAAAATTGTCTTCAGTCACCCCTTCTTTTTTCAAAAAAATGTTGAAGTAACTGGCCAATAGCAGGTGACCGATGGAGATTGAGACCGAGGTCGAGGGGATTCGCCTGCGGCGCTTCCTACCGGAATCAGCGTCCTATCAGGTTGTAACACCGTTATAGTCATTCACCAGAAAGATCTCTCGACTCATCGTAGCTGTAGCGGTTTTTACGAATAGAGTCACTACGGAGCTTACCACCGCTCGAGATGACGAGTTAGGGGTAGAGTCAGATAGTGCAGTGAAACTGCTGTTCGTTAGCCGCCTTCCTCGGAAGGCGAAGGTCCTGCAGAGGACCTTCGAGCCGGGCCCAAGTTGGTGCTTATACTGCACACTAAGACACCTTCCTTTCAGGGCCCGGCGGTGGCGACGAAGGCGACGGAGGTTAGCTGATAGATGCGCCGCAGGCTAAGGGGTAGTCCCCCTTTTCCAAAGGGGGATGTCACGAAGTGACAAAGGGATTCTGATGGGCCTTGCGGGCCGAATCCATCACCATCTCTCAGCCCGGTGGGCAGCTCTCTTCTGGGAAGAGAGCCTACTGCAGAGACATTTGCTCGTTATTTGTGTAGAGTCATCAGGGTTCCATCAGCGGCTTTGCCGCATCCATCCTGCGCCTTTGGCGCGGCCCTTCTCTAAGGGCCTGCATGCTTGGGATATATACAATTGGCGGCGCTATACAATTTGTGCGCCGTCACCTTTGCCGCGAAGCTGCGGAACGGTTCAGCTCAAGGCTCAAGGCAAAAGGCTCAAGGACCCAGCCGTTCACACGTATGGCCAGCCATAACAGCAAAAACACACCAACAAGGCCCAGGGTCCGTAGATTGCAAGAATTCGTCCAATGAATCAGACGCCAGCGTGAAGGGACTGGACTGAGCCATCCCCAAACTGAACTTGTCGTCAGAGGAGCAAAAGCATGAGCTAATCTAAAGTCTTGAGCCTTATGGTGTGTTGTGTGTGTTATTCGCAAGTGCGAACATGGTGACATATCCGGATGGTGTCATAGTATCTAGTATCTAGTTGCTAGTGTCCAGGAGGCTCGCCGCCGTCGCGGCTGGTCGCCTGGACCTGGATCTAGCCCCTCGCCATTCTCAATGGCCATTGAGGTGGGGGCTTCCAAAGGCGGTACCTTATGTCCGGTGAATTTCCAAGGACCTTTCCATAGCGCGCACTCAGGAAAATAAGAAAATCACCTTTCAACCCGCGGGCCTTTTTCATCCCTCTACTATATACATAACGGGAACTTCGATTTTGTGAACATGGAAAGTGAGATTTTTTTCAAATAATGTTGGAGTGACTGGCCAGGTGCGGGTGACAGATCGAGGCCGAGATCGAGGTCGAGGGAATCAGCCTGCAGCGAATCGGTGGCTAGTAGCTAGATCTAGTGGCCAGGTGGACAGGCCCTTCGGGCCGAAACCATTAGAGCCTATCACCATCTCTCACCCCGGTGGGGAGCTCTCTTCGGGGAAGAGAGCCTACTGCTGTGTCAATGGCACGTTTTGGGGACAGAGTCATCAGGGTCCTTACTGCGGCAAAGCCGCGGGGCCTCAATTTTCACATCTCAATTCTCAAATCTTTCTTTTCCCTCTCACTCCTTCCATCCCCACAGGCGGCTCAGGCGTCTGCGGAGTTTTCCCGGGAGTTCGTCTGCCTGTTCCCTGATTGCCTGCCGCATAGAGTCCGAGGCATGCCGAAGCTGGTCGTCGCTCGACGAGTTAAGAGAATCGATCACGATCTGGAAATCTACACCTTCTGTGCCATCATCCAATTGGTCAAGCACATCATCCGGAATTCCACCCAAGACATAGGAATAAAATTGATGGCCCATGTCTTCAATCACATCCCTGCCCTTTCCCATGGCCAGACGGATATCCGTTTTCCTGCAGAAATCTTCCAGCAGGTTTTGGGTCCGATGATTGATGACACGGATTTCCCGGGGCACAGTTCCTGTCTTTGTGAATTCTTCCGCCAGGGATTCCACTATTTTTCCGTCCAGTTCCCTGTAAATAATGGGATCTACGGCGTAATCTCCATCTTCCGAATAAGCCAGAAGGGCCCAGGGGAAATAGGGGTGTTCGTCCTCTTCAAACGCCACCGCCATGGGTAATATCACCAGGTTGCAGTCCATGGCTCCCCTCTTCCCAGCTTTCTTCAGCCGGTGGGCCAGCACTTCATTGGGGAAGGGAACTTTCGGGAAATCATATTCCTTCATCGGCGGCTGATCTATTTCTGTCATTTTGTAGGTCCTTCCGAAGGCATTAAAGCAGGGGATCTTACCATCGGAAAGAGGGAGTCCTTTACCGCCACCATGGCGGCTGAGCCAGTTCAGAAAATGGAGGGCCTCCTCTATATGGGTCCGGTCACTCCGATCGGTAAGCACCCGGGGTTCCATCTGCGGTACGTAACGGACAATTTTAAAGAAGGCGTTTTTTCCGGAGGCACGGATTCCCTTTTTCATCCTGTACTGTCTGATGGCATCTACATATTCATCGGGGACCCTGTCCTTTGATGCAAAATCCATCCATAGGCAGGACATGAGGCACGATTGTACCCGTGCTTCCACTTCGTCCATTCCTTTGGGGCTGTGGACCATAAAATGATAGCTGGAGAGCTCATCGGCCCGGAACAGGGCTAGACCTGTAATCCAGGGTAATCCCTGACCTGTCGGACAGAACACATTGATATATCCCACAGTGCCGTCGGCAAAGGTAAGGGCCAACAGGTTATCGGGCTTCAGGTTTTCCCAGATTTTATTCTTCTTGAATGCAAAGGCTTCTGCAATCATTTTATCGGTCAATGGTTTCATGATATTCTCCTTCTCGTCGCACAATAGGTTCTATAGTTTTATTGTAATCAGAAACTCTCTTATGTGCAAAGATGTGACCGGACAGCGTATGTGTCAAGGTTTTCTCGGTACTTTATTTGACAGTCGACGTTATCAGGT
>ERZ791746.465-NODE-465-length-36275-cov-11.990199_pt1 | contig 36275 bp, 27 predicted proteins | sample MGYA00510038_ERZ791746 | MGnify/ENA primary metagenome ERZ791746 (study PRJEB30046, sample SAMN00792018) | human gut metagenome | study: EMG produced TPA metagenomics assembly of the A metagenome-wide association study of gut microbiota in type 2...
TGGGACATTTTCATTTGTGGTTACTTGAGACAATATCACTTGTGGTTCATAAACTTTTGTAGAAAAATGAATTATCCTTGACAGAAATTATATCTCATGCTATAGTAGTCACATTAAAGGCGATGAAGAAAAAGAGTAGGCCTTCTGATGACAGACAAGCGAGTCCGGACGGTGGGAGCGGATATGGATAGGAAGTCTGAAGTGCATTTCTGAGCATGGAAAGCGGAATGGAGTATGCTTTTCCGGGAATTCCCGTTACAGAAGAATGGTTTCTACAAGGAAGGAAACCTGATGAGGTATGGATGGTGACATTCATGCGAATCTGGGTGGTAATCACGAGTCTCTCGTCCCATTGGGGCGGGAGTTTTTTTATTTCCGATTCCTCTCCGGAAATGGTTCCTTGGTTTTATTTCATGTATTCCAAAAGGAGGAATGTGTATGAAGAAAAATGGGGAAGTCGAACAGGCTGCCCACAAAGCCCTGGAAGCCAATAAGGCGAAGAAACAGGGAAGGCAGTTTGTGCTGTGGATGCTGGCCCTTGTGGTAGGGGCTGCTCTTGGATGGCTTGGTATTAAGCCGCTTAATGAATTATTTACTTTTATTGCCACCGTATTTACCCGTCTGTTCCAGTTTATTGCGGTGCCCACCATTGCACTGGCCGTTATTACGACCTTGGCCCAGCTGGGGGGACGTAAGGAAACGGGACGGATTTTTGCCCATGCCGTAACCTATACCCTTTTGACCACCATCTGCGCTGCCGGTATCGGCCTGGCCATGTTCCTGTGGATTGCACCGGGCAATCTTCCGGCAGATATCGTTGGCGCCGGTGCAGCCAATGTACCCCAGAAACTGGGAAATCTGACCTACTATGACCATATTTTGAGTGTTATTCCGAATAACATGCTCCAGCCATTCCTGTCGGGCAATGTGCTGGCAGTGATGCTCATTGCTGCTTCCTTTGGCCTGGGCCTTGCCTTTATGCCGAAGACAGAGAACAGGGAAATCCTGATGAAGGGGATCCTTGGATTCCAGGAACTGCTCTTTACCCTGATTAAAGCACTTCTCTTTATCCTTCCTGTGGGCATTCTTGCTTTTGCAGCCCAGCTCTCTGCCCAGATCGAAGCCGGCGTCATCGTAGGGGCCCTTGGCAAGTATACCGCCGTCATTATCGGAAGCAACGTAATCCAGTTCTTTATCGTGATTCCGCTTTTCCTGCTGGCTCGGGGATTGAATCCAATTACAGTATTCAAGAAAATGTCTCCTGCCATTGCGGTGGCTCTTTTCACAAAGAGTTCTGCCGGCACCCTGCCGGTTACCCTGGCTTCTGCAGAACATAATATGAAGGCTAATCCGGCAGTTTCCCGCTTTGTTCTTCCTATCTGCACCACCATCAATATGAATGGCTGCGCTGCTTTCATTCTTGTTACGTCTCTCTTCGTCATGCAGAATGCGGGCTATGACCTGCCCATGCCGACCATGATTACCTGGCTCTTTGTAGCAGTCCTTGCCGCCATCGGTAATGCCGGTGTCCCCATGGGATGCTATTTCCTGACCCTGTCCCTCATGAGCGGCATCGGTGCTCCTATCGGTATTATGGGTGTCATTCTTCCGATTTACACCATCATCGATATGATTGAAACCGCAGAAAATGTGTGGTCCGACTCCGCTGTATGCGCTATGACCGACCATGATCTGAAAGGGAAAATCGAAGATCCAACGACACCGGAAGCTGTCGAGGCTTGATGAATAGTGGAATGGGAAGGTTCACTGTCATTGAATACTGTACTGCCATAGTGGCTGAGGGATAATGCCTTCGGCAAGGTGACTAAAGTGGCTGAGGGGATTGTGGCGGCGCACAATTCATAGAGCGCCGCAATTTTGAAAATTTCCTTTCCACTTTGGACATACTATTTTTGGACAGTAGCTAATAAAAAATCACCATAGTTACGATGGTAGCTATGGTGATTTTTATTGGCTGAAAGATGGTGGAGAGTAGTGCCATGGCGAGTGAATGGTTCATAAGGGTTGTGGGTCGGACGCCGCTTCGCTGGTCCGACCGGGTTGTGGCTGGACATCGCTGCGCTCGTCCAGCAGGTTGGGGAGCTTCGCTTAAAAGGAAGGGAGACCTTATATAACGCCGCCAAAGGCGGCTGATTACCCTTATGCCCCCGGCGCGAAGCGCACACCATCCGGTGAACGAGCGTAGCGATGTTCACCCACCACCCTTAGCCCCATTCATCCGCATGGGCTGTCATCTGTTATCACAGCTCTACCGCCTTCCGCAGGGCCATGAGGTTTTCTTCCGGCGCCTTCGGATTTACTACGCATCCGGGACCAAGGATGAGACCTTTGCCGTCGACCTGGCTGATGGCGTCTTTGACGTGGGCCGTGATTTCTTCCGGCGTACCATCAAGGATGATATCGTCGTATTTCAGGACCCCATTCACGAAGTAGGGCGCAGACTTGATACCGGCCAGCAGGCATTTGTCCGTAATCTGCCGGGCTTCTTTCAGGGATGGCCAGGTGTGGCGGTCGTGCCAGTTGATGCAGTTCACCGGGTAGGATGCCACTTCATTGAAATAGATATCTTCCCCGTGGATATGGGCAGCATTGAACCAGGTCTTTTTGGCGTAGGACCGGATGACCTGGAGGTCGTAGAATTCACCGAATTCTTCAAATTCCTGGAGATTCATTATGGAGCGGGTGGCGTTCTGGGTGGCAAAGAAGAAGCCGTCTACGCCGGCATCGATATTGGCACTGACGAAGTCCAGGGTGGTGGCGGTGATGGCTGCCAGAGCATGGTGGACGGCGTCGGGGTAATTAATCATATCCATGAGAAGCCGGTCACCGGCCATCTTTTTCAGCGTAGAGAAGGGGCTGAAAATAGTCTGGATCACCGGAGTCCCCGGCTTCCTGCGCTTCACCAGTTCCCTGGCAAATTCCACCTGTTTTCCGTAGGTTCCCTGGATGGCGGGAATGGCACGAATCGTATTGTAGTCAGCAGGGCTGTGGATGGCAAAGTTCTTTACAATGGGCTCCCTGTAGGGGTCGCAGTAAATGGTAATCTGGTTTCCGAAGTCTTGGGTGCTGTACAGACCAAAGGGCATCATTTTGATGAAATCAAAGTCATATTTTTCGGTGAATGCCACTTCCGCTTCCGCCAGGGAAATGGGATCCTGGTCGAACTGGGACAGGTGCATCCACGCGGCTACCGGCACGTGGTCCACTTCTTTGGAAGCCAGGGCAGCCCGGATTCGTTCTTCTCTATTCATAGATTTCTCCTTTCTGAATCAAGGGTATATTCATTTATTTCATTATATCATATTGGGTGGAGGGGGAGAGGACCAAAAGGAGTGAATGGTTCGTAAGGGTTGTGGGTTGGCATCGCTGCGCATGCCAACCGGGTTGTGGCTTCAACATCGCTTCGCTCGTCGAAGCGGGGGCATAAGGTAGACCGGGCCGCCGCAGCGGCCTGATGAACCTTATGCCCCCGGCGCGTCAGCGCCTGCAACCCGGTGAACGAGCGCAGCGATGTTCACCCACAACCCTTAGCCCCATATATCCGAATGGGCACTTACACTTGCGACTCAACAGAAGCTGTAAAATGGTATAATACACATAGATTTGATAAGGCAGGTACATTTCATGAATATATACAAAGGCAGGCTCTGGCTGGGGGCGCTCACGGGGTGGGTATCCCTGCTCATGGGATTCTGCGAATTCTATACGTGGAGAATCGGATGGCATCCGGGGTCTACCCCCTGGAACAGGGCCTCCCTTCTCCAGCTGTCGGATATACCGAAAGTACTGGTACTGGCAGTTCTTACCTTTCTGGTCCTTTCCGCACTGATGAAGGCCCTGGGGAAAGTGTCGGCCCTGGCGGAACGGCTGGAACCCGATGGGAGTCCCCTGGAGGCGCCTTTTGCTTTTATCGTGGTGTTCCTGCTCCTCTGCTGGATGCCCTTTTTCCTCGTTTTCTATCCCGGAACAGGAATGAATGATACCACCGATATCATGAGGGCCGGTATCTGGGCCACCGGCCAGCACACGTTTATTTACTGCATGTATATCTATGGCCTGACCCAGGCCTCGGACATGCTGTTCCATACCACTTCCTACGGCCTGGCGGCGGCGTCCCTGATCCAGATGTTTCTCTTTGCCTGCGGCATTGCTTACTGCCTTTCCTGGCTGTACCGGAAGACCGGCCGCATGTGGCTTACGGTCCTTTTATCCCTGTACTACGGGTTCCTGCCCATGGTGGTGAATATGTCCTTCTCCAATGTGAAGGATGTATTCTTTTCCTGTACCATTCTTCTGTGGGTTCCTCTGGTCACGTCCTTTGTATCGGGGTATAAGGAAAATGCCTGGCAGTCCAATAAGCGGCTTTTCATCCTGGCAGGCCTTGGCATGATGCTTCTTCGAAATAATGGAATCTACGTATTCATTGTCATGCTGCTGGGACTTTTATTCCTTATGAAACGGATTCGGATGAACCTGCTCCTCACGGGGCTCGTGATGATTGCCATTTCTGTGACTCCGGATATCGCAATCAAGCAGATCCTGAATCTGCCCCAGCTTTTCCAGGAACGGGTGGGGATACCGCTGCAGCAGTTCTCCCGGGCCGTGGCGGTGGGAGTGCCCCTGACGCCAGAGGAAAAAGCGTACTCCGTGAAAATGATGATTCCCGGACGCATCGAAAAATGGTATGACCCTTTCACTGTGGATCTCATCAAATGGAATAGTGATTTTGATTTCTACTATTTCAACAGCCATCCTGACGATTTCTGGAAGGCCTGGAAATCGGTGGGAAAGAGAAATAAGGAAATCTATGTGGAAGCCTGGCTCTTTGCGACCTACGGATATTGGGCGTTCCCGGCGCCTGACGAAATGACCCAGTCCCGCTTCTGCTGGGCTTTCTCGGAAAGTGACCTGAAGAACGGGCTCAGCCCGGACCATAATAATGCCTATAAGACAGCAGATATCCATACCTTTTTCAAAAAAGATACCCAGGAAAAACTGGGCCGCTGGCTTTGGGATCACAGCCGTTACCTGGGGGCCGGGACCTGCCTCTGGATTACGCTCTGTGTGGGACTGCTGCTCTTTTATCGCAAACAGTACAGCCGCTTTCTGGTCCTTCTGCCGGCCTGCCTTTTGTGGGGAACCCTCATGATAGCCACTCCGGCGGCCTTTGTGTACCGCTATGTTTACTTCTTCCCCCTCTGCATGCCCTTTTTCCTCCTCCTTCCCTTCCTGCCGGAAGGAAAATATGGGGAGACAAGATGGGCGGAAACGGTGGTAATGCCGAGAAAGGAAATCTCTCTACCTGAAGAACACAGAGAAATCCGGGAGGATGATGGGTATACACACTGGAAGGATTGAATAGGACGTAGCGGCCTTTGGCCGGGGCTTTGCGCAGCATGGCTCTGCCTGATGGCAAGGCTATGGCCTTCGGCAAGGGCTGAAGGTGCGACGCATAAGTTATATGGCGCCGCGGATTATATATGATGTGGCAAAATTGCTGGTCCCTATCTCCAAGAGGAAACGAATTTGATGGGGAGAGTCAATCAGCATTTAAAACGACCGGTAATTTTCCGTGCTGCTGCGCGGTTCCTGAAAGGGGTGCTGGGCTAATGGTGCTGCTGCATATAAAATTCGTGCCGCTATCAAACTTTGCCGCGGCACACCATCCCCTCGGGCGGAGCCCGTTATCCTTGAGTCACTTGATTCACCTCAGCCACTTTTTATCGCTAAAGCCGGTGTTCTGTTCAGTGAGAAAGGAGAATTGAGAGAATCATGAAGCTCTTCAAGCTGGACCATGTCAGTCTGCCCTGTGCTGTTTTCTCCATTCCCCTTTCTCTGGCGTCCTGGTATACCTGGAAGATTGACAGCATGGGGGATGCCCTGCTTCATCCGGAATACCCGCTCCTTTCTGTAGGGGATCTGAAGGTTTTATTTCTTATTTTTCTTCTTTTTCTTGTTGTACTCCCGCCCTTTGTACGGCTGCTGCTATCTTTGTCTTTCAAAAAGCAGCAAACCGTGGATGGCCATTTATTTTTTCCTGCCTTTCTGCTCATGACGCTCTGGCAGGTTCCATTTCTCCTTGCTCTCTATCCGGCGCCTGGGATGAATGATACCCTTTTTATGATGGAGAACCCTTTATACGGGGGTGTCCAGTTTCCCTGGCTCTATTCCCTGGTGTACGGATATGGAGCCTCTTTTGGGAAATCGGTGCTGGGTACCAGGGAACCGGTGATTTTCCTCCTTTCCCTGGTGCAGCTTTTTATTTATTCCTATGGTCTTACGGCCCTTGCATTCCGGATTGGAAAAAGGTATGGCCAGGTTCCGGGACTTTTTCTCTATGCCTGGTTTACGTTTTTCCCCATGGTTGGCAACTATGGCATCGCCGCTGTACGGGATGGGCTGTTTTCCCTTTCCCTTCTCTGGTGTATGGTTCTTTTTGCTGATGGAAGCATGGAAAGCAGGAAAAAGCTTTCTATGACGGTTTGCGCTCTTCTGGGGCTTATGCTGCTTCGAAGCAATGGCGTTTTTATCTCTGCAGTCCTGGCTCTGGCTTTTTGCTTTTCTACGAAGAAATGGAAGAGGGGAACCGCCATTTTTCTCCTCTGCGCCCTGGCTGCGATTGTACCGGGCCGGTTGATTCTCTCCACCCATGGATGGCAGCCGCTCTTCCAGGAAAGTATGGCCATTCCCCTGCAGCAGATGGGGCGGGTCCTGGTGCTGGATGGGCAGCGGAGCGAGGAAACGAAGGAACTCATGGATGGGCTCCTGCCGGAAGAAAAATGGAAGAAAGGCTATTCGCCGGCTACGGTGGACTTTGTGAAATGGGATGACCATTTCAGGAGAAATGAATTAAATGAAGAAAAGATTTCATTCCTGAAGGCCTGGCTCGATACAGGACTTAAAAATCCCCGGCTCTACGTGGAAGGATGGATGACGGAGACCTATGCTCTCTGGAACCTGGACCCCCTGGAGCATGACGTGCAGTCCCGGTTTGGCTGGGCCTTATCCGATGAAAATACAAAGAATATGAAACCCTCGGATAATGATATGCTGGCATTGGGGGACTTCCCCATGCCTTTGGGGCTGAAATCGTTTCTGGGAAATTATACGTTCACCGGCAGCTGCTTTATGGGAGCCGGGATTTCTCTCTGGATTACGCTTTTCCTTTGCCTTCTCTTCTATTGCGGCGGCAGGAAGAGACTGATCCCTATGGCCCTTCCCCTCTTGGCCAATACGGCTACCCTTCTTGTTTCCACTCCGGCCTCCGCTGTTTTCCGCTATTCCTTCGCCTATGTCCTTGGACTGCCCCTGCTGGTGGTAGTGTTCTTATTTGACCATGAAAAATGAAGGCCTCGAAGCCTCGAAACGATGAATGGGATGGAGCTGAGGCTGTGACTGCGTCACAGCCCTGGCCACAGGCCACAGCCCTGAGCTTCCATCCCCGTACATCCTATTGTGACTCAATCTCATTCACACCGTGTTAACGTACAAGGAGCAGTCCTATGAATCCTACTGAAAACAAAGCCCAGTACGATGCCATCCATTCCGACGGTCCTACCCTGGTCATTGCGGGCCCCGGAACCGGTAAGACCTATACCATTATCCAGCGGGTGCTGTACCTGATACGGGATAAGAAGGTGCGGCCTGAGCAGATTATGGTGGTCACCTATACGGTCAAGGCGTCGAAGGAACTGATTACCCGGCTCACCAATGAGCTATCGAAGCAGGGCATCGAGGTGAATCTCCATGAAATGTATATTGGAACCTTCCACCATATCTGCCGGAGGCTGCTGAAGGAATTCAGGGAATATACGAGGCTGGAAAGAAATTTTATAGAGACTGACCAGTTCGAGCAGCAGTACCTGGTGTATGAAAACCTGGGGGACTTTGAGAAAATCCCGGGATTTGATAATGTGGTGCCCTCTTCCTATCTGAACCGAAGCACGGGAATGGAAGTCACTATTTCTCCCTGGAAGCGGTGCAAGAAGATCTGCGAATATGTGAACCGGCTCTCGGAGGAGCTGGTGAACCCGGAAGAAATGGTGCGGGAAAAGGACAGCCTCATCCGGGCCTTGGGGTGGATGATGATCCGCTACCGGAAACTGGCGAAGGAAAAGAATTTCCTTGATTTCACAGGACTCCAGACAGAAGCGTACTATATCCTTTCGGAAAAAGAGCAGGTCCGGAAAGAGGCGGCCCGGCGCATCCGGTACATCCTGGTGGATGAATACCAGGATACCAATTACATCCAGGAGAGGCTGGTGCAGCTCCTGGGCGGGGGAAAGGGAAATATCTTCGTCGTCGGTGACGATGACCAGAGTATTTATCGGTTCCGGGGTGCTACGGTGGCCAATATACTCCGATTTCCGGACCATTTTGGCGGCAAATGCTGTGTGGTTACGCTGAACCGGAATTATCGGTCCAACCAGGGCATTATTACGTTCTGTATGAAATGGATGGCCCAGCCCTCCTGGTTCAGCTGGGAAAGGAAGGGGAAACTCTATCGATACCGGAAGGGCAAAGTCCTTTCCGCCTCCGGAGAAGCAGCCATGCCTACGGTGGTACGGATTACGGCAGCTAATAATGAGCCCCGCTATGAGAAACGGGTCTGTGATTTTGTGGAGAATCTCAAGAAGGAAGGATGCATTACTGACTATAACCAGGTGGCCTTTCTCTTTGATTCTGTGAAAGGGGACAATTCCATCCGTCTCCAGTATGCGCTGAAACAGCGGGGAATCCCTGTCTATGCGCCGCGGTCCGGCTATTTCTTTAAGCGGAAAGAGGTGGCCTGGTTTCTGGGTTCTCTCCTGTATCTGTTTCCCAAAGTACAGAAGGCTTTGGAAAAATCCAGGGAACTGGGGGAGACCGAAGGCATCGGCGGTGCCTATCGCCAGTTCCTGATCATGGCGGAAACTATGATGAAGGACCATACAGAATTGAAGCAGTGGTTGGATGGGGAAAAGAAGAAACTTGATTCCTCCGGCCGCCTTACCTCGAACCTGCTGCCCCTGGCATACCGTATCCTGTCCATGGAACCTTTTTCTTCCTTCATAGATAAAGCGGCGGAAGGGGAATGCGGGGAAGCGAGGAACCTGTCCACCATCACCCGCCTCATCAGCCGGTTTGACTGCTTTATTGAAGAAAATCACGGCTACGGCAAGGAAACGGTGAATGATATCATTATATTCTTTTCCCGCTACCTCCGGCTCTGGTATGAAAATGGGGTGGGAGAATATGAGGACGAGGAAGCCTACGCACCGCCTGGACAGGTTTCTTTCCTGAATATTCACCAGTCTAAGGGACTGGAATACCCCGTGGTTATTGCAGCTTCCCTGGACGAATATCCCCGGGGTGAGGATACCCTCATCGCCCGGGTGGTGGAGAAAATGACGGGACGCCAATCTTATGAACCCTATGGGGATATCCGGGATTTTGATTTTCGCCGGAAATACTACACCGCCTTTTCCCGGGCAGAATCGCTGCTTGTCCTGGCCTGTGACCGGAAGCCGGGGCAGTCACCATCCCGGGTCTTTGAGAAACCCCTGGACAGTGTCCCTGAATTCGATGCGCCGGGCCTTGATTTCAAAGACCTTTCTTTCGAGCCGGTAACGGCGGGCCGCTTCAAACCCCGCTTCTCCTTCACCTCCCAGGTGGCACTCTATGAGGAATGTCCCCTGAAATATAAGCTGAATAAGATTTACCGCTTCGCTTCTCCCCGGGGCCTGTCCCTTCTCTACGGTACCCTTGTGCATGAAGTAATTGAAGATATTCACCGGGCAGTCATCCGCAAGGAAATGGATAAACTGGTGCCGGCCATTATCTATGCCTGGATGATGGCGGACTACAATGCCCTGTCAAAGACAGAAAATACCTGGCTTTCCAGAAGTGACCTGGACCGGGCTTTCCAGGAAATCCTGGGCTACGTGTCCTATCGGCAGGGAGACTGGTCCATGGTGAAGGAAGCAGAATATCCGCTGGAACTGGTGAAGGATCGTTACATTATGGATGGCACCATCGACCTTCTGCAGGACAAGGAAGGAAAAACGGATATCATTGATTTCAAGACAGGCCACCGTCCCAAAGAGGGAAGTTCCCTCCTTGAGCGATATGCAGGACAGCTCCGGGTCTATGCGTACCTGGTGGAACAGAAAATGGGAGCCCCCGTGGGCCGGCTTCTCCTGTATTTCACGGGGGAGGAAGACCGGCCAATCTATGAAGTGGACAGCAACCCCGAACTGGTGGAGGAACGGATAGAAGCCTTCGACCGGACGGCGGAACGGATTATGGCAGAAGACTTCAATCACCGGGTAAAAAGAAAAGGCCCGGCGCTCCCAGAGGCCTGCCGTTCCTGTCAGTGGAAGTATTATTGCTGGAAGGAATAAGGAGCCTTCGGCTTGAGTCGTGTATAACGGGGCGCTCCAAGCGTGTGGATGGGGCTAAAGGTGGTGGGTTGGCATCGCTGCGCTTGCCAACCGGGTTATAGCTTCAACATCGCTTCGCTCATTGAAGCGGGGGCATAAGGTGGGTTGGCCGCCTTCGGCGGCTATTGTACCTTACGCCCCCGGTGCGAAGCACCCACAACCCGGTGAACGAGCGCAGCGACGTTCACCCACCACCTTTAGCCCCATTCACACACCTGGGGATATGCTCCTGTTATATGGCAATAAAAAAATCCCGCGTTACGCGGGATTTTTTATTGCTTACTTCAGATATTTCCATCAACTGCAGAATCAGCAGCGTTGTCGCATTCTCTTTCTGCATCTCTCTTGAACACTGTCTTTTTCAGGAACAGGGCGAGGCAGACGAAACCAAAGATAATGCCGGCAGGATAGGTGATGGAAGGATCCATCTGGAGGCCTTCTTTAGCCTGCAGGATATAGGTGAATGTGACGATGGACATGAAGGTGGCCGGGATGCAGGCAACGAGCCATGCATAACGGTTAACGCACTGATGGTAGAGGTAAACGGAACCGGTCCAGAGGACAATCATAGCCAGAGTCTGGTTTGTCCAGGAGAAGTAGCGCCATACGATGTTGAAATCAATCTGGGAAAGCAGTCCGCCGATGGCGAGAAGGGGAATGGCGAGGGAAAGACGTTTTGTCATACCCTTCTGGTCAACCTTGAACCAGTCGGCCAGTGTCAGACGGGCAGCACGGAAAGCGGTGTCGCCGGAAGTGATGGGGCAGGCAATAACGCCGAGCATGGCAAGGATTGCACCGATACCGGTACCCATGTAGCCCACGCAGATATCGTATACTGCACCGCCAGGGCCGCCTGCTTTGAGGACAGCCTGCAGTCCGCCGGTACCATCAAAGAATGTTACACCCGCAGCAGCCCAGATGAGGCAGATGACGCCTTCTGCAACCATGGCGCCGTAGAATACGGGACGGCCGAGCCGTTCATCCTTCAGGCAGCGAGCCATGATGGGGGACTGGGTGGAATGGAATCCGGAAATAGCGCCACAGGCTACAGTGATGAACATGAGCGGCCAGATGGGGAGCTTGTTATCTCCAGGATACAGGTTTGCCAGAACCATTTCCGGCATGGTGTGTCCGCCTACACCCATCAGCATACCGCCGGCAATGCCAAGAGCCATGATGATGAGGCAGATACCGAAGATCGGATAGAACCGGGCAATAATCTTATCGACAGGAAGAAGGGTTGCCAGGAAATAATAAGCAAGAACCACGATGAGCCAGGGAAGAACCTGCCAGCCGGTAAGCTTTGCCAGAAGCATGGCCGGGCCTGTCATGAATACGGTACCTACGAGGACCAGAAGGATGACAGAGAAGAAACGCATAATGGTGAGCATGGTATGACCCATGTGGCAGCCAACGATTTCAGAAATACTGTGTCCGTCTTCCCGGATGGACATCATACCGGAGAGGTAGTCATGTACGCCGCCGGCAAAAATGGTACCGAGGACGATCCACAGATACACGGAAGGACCCCAGAGGGCGCCGCCGAGGGCACCGAAGATCGGTCCGAGACCGGCAATATTCAAAAGCTGGATCAGAAATACCTTCCAGGTAGGAAGGGGCATGTAATCGACACCATCGTTACGGAGGAGGGCCGGAGTTTTACGGTCCGTCGGTCCAAAGAGGTGGTCTACGAAACTGCCGTAGATGAAATACCCTGCAATCAGTGCAGCCAGGGCAAGAAGAAATGTAGTCAAGGCAATGCCTCCTTAAAAAATAACCAATACATACTGTCGGGTTCCTGAGCATTCCACAGGGCCAGGCCCGTTGATATCAGAAAAAACAATCGTCCTTCCTTTATACCTGTCCTATGGAATCCATCTCCCTTCACTGCTTACTATAAATGCATTTACGTCATGCATGGGAAGCCGTATAAGTGAAATGCATAACCTATACGATTTACTTCTCATCGCTTGCTGTGTACGCATAATAGAATACTATTTGACCATGGATTCGTCAATAGCGTAAACGGATTACTTTTATGAGTATGCTATTTAGCACAAGAGACAGCCTTATTCAAATACAAAAAAGTAATGTTGACCGGGGACACCGATGAGATTCAATCATAGGACAAAAACATTGTCTTGGGGGCTCGGATTTCTATATAATACATATATATAAAACGGAAATCAGTGGCGCTGTTTTTAGCAGCGTATACTATATGGCATATAAAATAGGGGCTTATATGTATATAGATAAATTCTTTAACATAAGCGGACAAAGTGGCTAAAGTGGCTGATGTGACTCAAGTGACCAAAGGGGGGAATGGGCTTCATCCATGAGGGCTGCGTCTTTGGCGCAGGTTGTATTATGGCCTGTGGTCATCCGAAGGGGGCTTCCAACGTTAGAAGCCCTCATCTGGTCACACCAGTCTTAGTCACACTCTTACAGCAAAGCCCTGGGATTAATACGCAGCAATGTTATGGAAGCGCTGATTAATTCGCAGAGTCAGGTTTCATAAGGATTTTTATGCACTGCTTCGTCATAACTCTCCTTAAATAGCTCGCTATTCGCGTCGAGTTATTCCTCGCATTGCATAAAAATCCAAGAATGAAATCTGACAACGACTTAATCAGTGCTTCCATATATAAATTATGTGCGGCACCTTCCTTTCACCCGAAAGACATTCCCTTCAGCCACTTATCGTTGCTTTGTCCGATCATGTAAAAGTATATAAAATTGCTTGAATTTCCCCTTCCCTGTTGACAGCCCCTTTCCAAAAGGGTATAATACTCCTTGTGAGATTTGTCCGGAAACCACTAGCCCCGGAGGAAGGACGATGTCTTGCGGTTCTGTTTTTTATTCAGGAGGAATCTTTTACAATGAAAACCACATTTATGGCCAATGCGGGCAACATTACCCGTAAATGGTATATCGTAGATGCTGATGGACTGACCGTTGGCCGCCTGGCTGCCAATGTTGCCAAAGTTCTGTCCGGCAAAAATAAACCTACCTACACACCGCATGTTGATACCGGTGACAACGTCATCATTATCAACGCAGATAAAGTCGTTCTGACAGGCAAGAAAGAACTGAAGAAAGTTTACTTCCACTACACCGGTTACATCGGTGGCGACAGATACCAGAAAGCGGGAGACGCTCTCCGCGAAAAACCGGTATGGGTCGTTGAACATGCTATCCGCGGCATGCTCCCGAAGAACAAGCTCGGCGCTCAGATGTATCGTAAACTTCACGTTTATGCAGGCAGCGAACATCCGCATGCAGCTCAGAAACCTGAAGAATTAAAGTTTGATATCCGTTAACCGGAAGGGAAGGAAATAAAGAAATGGCAGAAGCTACATACTACGGCACTGGCCGCAGAAAAACATCCGTTGCCAGAGTCCGTCTGGTACCGGGACAGGGTAATATTACAATCAATGGCCGCGATCTGAAGGATTACTTCGATCTTGCAACCCTTGAACTGATTATTAAACAGCCGCTTGAACTGACAGGAACTACCTCCGCTTATGATGTTATCGCCAACGTAAGAGGCGGCGGCCGTACAGGCCAGGCTGGCGCAATTCGCCACGGCATTTCCCGCGCCCTGCTCGATGTAGATGCAGACTACAGAAAAGTTCTGAAGAGCGCAGGTCTCCTGACCCGTGACCCCAGAATGGTTGAACGTAAGAAATACGGTCTCAAGAAAGCAAGAAAAGCAAGCCAGTTCTCCAAACGTTAATCCGTTTATGGAATGGCAGAACGCCCATGGAAATCCATGGGCGTTTTTTTATTACTGCGTAATTAGCTATAATTATTTGCGGTGAGTTGAGAAATCTCCGGCATTGTTTCTTTCCGCTATCCGTCATGTCGAGCGGTGGCAGTCTGGTATGTGAGAATAGAGCAGGGAATCGCTACAGCTTCGATGAGTCGAGACATCTTTCTTGCGTTTGGGAATACTGAGCTTTTTGCTTTCGAATGCAGCGTTGTGACACTGTCATAGTCATTTACCAGGTAGATTTCTCGACTCATTCTCACATACGCTTCTTATGGTCATAGGCATTTCGATGCTAACCACCCAAGGGGAAGCGTGTCACTGGATTCTCAGTCGCCTGCGGCTCCCTACGAATCCAGTTCCCTTGCCACCGCTCGAAATGACGAGGGGGGAGTGGATTATTATACATTCTATTCTTCCTTGGGACCTGGCGAAGCCACAGCCTTGTCTGCAGGACAGCGCCATGCCGCAGGCAGAGCTTTGACGCAGTCATAGCCCGGGCGGCCAGGCCCCTTTTACAGTAGCCTTTTTTCTCTCCCATGTCGTATAATAAATAAGACAATATATATCAGGAGGTCACTATGATACCTGTAATGACAGCAGAAGATATACACGATGCTACTGAGACCTTTGCCCGGTACGGCGTGCCGGCGGATCGGATTTTCTCCGAAATCATGCGGGCCAGGTACCTGGATTATGTGCTTTTCCAGAATCCCGAGAACCAGCAGTACGGGGTTTCTATCGAAGATCTCTATGAAAATATGAAAAAGACATCGGACACACTGGGACTTTATGAAGGGGATGCGGATACCTATGTCCGCGCCTATACATTGGCCCTCCGGGTGGATCCCATGGCTTTTGCGCCGGATATGGAAAAAGGGGAGGATGACGTAAGGGCTTTGGTGGAAGAAGCCACTTCCCGGGCTAAGGAAGCCGGAACCACGGTCCTCTTTACGGGGGTGGAACATTATCTTCCTTTCGTGTCCCGCATCTTTGATACCCTTTCCGACAAGCGTCTTGCCTTCGCCGTGAAAGACAAAGTATGGAAGAAGCGGCTGCAGCTTGTATTTCCCCGGTGCCGCCTTATGATGGCAGATGAGCTGCCGGAAGATACGGTTTCCTACGATTATATCTTTCAGTTTGGCGAAGGGGGAAGTCATTCCCTTTCCCATCTCCTGAAGGATACAGGAGTCATGGACGTGATTCTTCCCTATGGGGAACTTCTTTCTCCGGAAATGGAAAAAGACCGCTCTCTCTGGGCCAGGGAAGGGAAGCTCTCTTCCTATGAAGATATGGCTTTAGGAGATGAAGAATTCGCTTTCCTGCGGTTTGGAAGTACAACTTCTGACTCCATCTCTTTCGGTACCGCTTCTTTCGGCAACGGTCAGTACGAATCCACCAGGGCCCTGGAACTTCCGCAGGACAGCTTCCGGGAGGCCGATGAGTGGAATATAGATGTATTTATTTATAATGGCTCCCCGGCGCTGCAGACTATGCTGGCCGGCAATATCCTGGATATGGATTATTCCATTGGCACCGGATTCAGGGAAATCGGGGAAACGGAACTTCCAGGAGGCACGGTTCCTGTTCTTTCTGCGTCCAATATCAGGGACTACGGGATTTCCTCCGATACGGAACCGGTGCTTACAGAAAAAGGACAAAAGGGAATTCTTCTCCAGGGCGGAGACTTGGCCATTGCCGTTTCCGGTGATGAAATCCATATGATTCCTGTGCCGGAGGGCCAGGAATTCCTGGCAGGTGAGGGGGTCTATGGCCTTCGCAGCCAGGGAAAATACACGTCCTGGTACCTGAAGCTTTACCTGGATGGGCCTGTGGGCCGTCTTTTCCTGGATACCATGAAGGCAGGCAGGGGATATGCGTTCACGCTGTCCCGTCTGCTTCGTATCCCCATGCCCCAGGCGGGGGATGGGACTATCAGAAAGGCAGACGGTCTCTGCCGGGAGACGGTACATCAGCTGGCAGCGGCACAGGAAAACTGGCGCCTTGCAAAGAGGAATTCTGTGGGTCTTATGATGGGCCATGGGAAGGAATAAGGGCGGCTGACAGCTTACAGCTGGCGGCTATCAGATACGTATATTTAGAAGTGAAAGAGACTGGGCTGCGGCCGATGGCCGGGGCTATGCGTGGCAGGGCTTAAAGTGAGAAATTAGGAATTAGGATTTAGAAATGAGGAATGGTGGTGCGGCGCACAAAATTTAGAAGCGCCGCGGATTATATATTTTCTTTCCTGGGCCCAAGCGGAGCTTTGGCCCTGTTGCAGGCATCGCCTTGACGCAGTCATAGCCTCGGCCAAAGGCCATTGTCCTGGACCGCAGGCATGATACATAATTCTTCCATAAGCCCAGGCGAAAGCCCTAGCCTTGACGAAATCACCGCCCTGTCTACAGGACATAGCTCTGGCGTTAGCCATAGCCTTTACCTGATATGTTTTCTTGCTTCCTGCCAATGAAGTGATGACTTTGTTGCCTGTATATTAAGGAGTATATTCATGAAAATTGTTCTTGCTACCCATAACCGGGGGAAAATACGGGAATTCCAAAAGGCCTTTTCCGAAATCGGCTGGGAGGCTGTTCCTATTGCTGATGTAGCTGACGTGCCGGATCCCGATGAAACCGGGACTACCTTTGAAGAAAATGCACTGCAGAAGGCCCACTACTATGCAAAGGCTGTCCAAATGCCGGTACTGTCGGATGATTCCGGTATAATAGCCGATGTACTGGGAGACCGTCCGGGCATCTATTCTGCCCGGTACGCCGGCCATCATGGGGATGATGAGGCCAATAACCAAAAGCTCATCCATGACCTGGCTCCCTATACTGGTGAAGCCAGGAAAGGCCGCTATGTCTGTGTAGTGGCCCTTGTCTGGCCCAATGGAAAGGAATTGACCGCCAAAGGGGAGTGCGAAGGCATTATCCGCGATTTCTACAAAGGAAATGGCGGATTTGGCTATGATCCCCTGTTCTATCTGCCTTCCTATGGGAAGACTATGGCAGAGCTTCCGATGGAAGAAAAAAATAAAATCAGTCATCGTGGCAGGGCTTTACGGAGTCTTCTCCAAAAACTGAAAGACGAATTGTAAAGAATATAACTTTCCCTGAAAGTTATAGAGCTTATACTTATTCATACTAAAAAGGTATACATGATAGCTGTCTATTTTAATTTATATAGCCTTATGCTATAATTGAACTGTTCCACGAGAGTGGGACTTACGAGGGGGTGTCAGTTTACTTCATGAAAAGGAGTAAGCTTAAACTTTACGGATTCAATAATTTAACAAAAACCCTGAGCTTCAATATGTACGACATCTGCTATGCCAGTACAGAAGAAGAGCGCAAGAAGTACATTGCCTATATCGATGAGCAGTACAGTGCTGAGCGGCTTACGGGCATCCTGAAGCAGGTGGCAGATACCATCGGCGCCCAGATCCTGAATATCGCCCAGCAGGATTACGACCCCCAGGGGGCCAGCGTGACCATGCTCATTGCGGAGGAGGAAGTGGAAAAGCAGGATGTGGTATGCCATATGGACAAGAGCCACATTACGGTCCACACCTACCCGGAAATGCATCCCCAGGATGGTATCTGCACATTCCGGGCGGATATCGATGTATCCACCTGTGGGGAGATTTCTCCGCTGAAGGCATTGAATTTCCTGCTCCGTTCTTTTGGGGCAGATATCGTGATTACCGATTATCGGGTCCGGGGATTTACCCGTGACGTGAATGGGAAAAAGATATTCATTGATCACCGCATCAATTCCATCCAGAACTACATTGCTCCCGACCTTCGTCACAAATACGATATGATCGACGTCAATGTGTACCAGGAGAATATGTTCCATACGAAGATGATTCTCCATGATTTCCGGTTGGATGATTATCTTTTTGACATGAAGGAATCGGACCTGGATAAAAAAGAAGCCAAAAGAATCCGCCGCCTGCTGAAACAGGAAATGTATGAAATTTTCAATGGCCGCAATATGCCGGCTATTAAAGATTGATAGTATCTATCCCATTTATTTTAAGGAGGAACAGAATGGATACAGCAAAACTGAAGGAAGAAGCCATTGCGCTCCGCAAAGAAAAGCACCAGATGATCAAGACTGCACTGAATGCAGACATGAAAGACGGCCATGACCTGGCCATCGTTTATACGCCTGGCGTATCTGCACCGTGCCTGGAAATCAAGAAGGATGAAGACCTTTCCCTGGAAATGACCTGGAGAGGAAATGTGGTAGCTGTTATTTCCGATGGCACCCGTGTCCTTGGCCTTGGTGATATCGGCGCTGCTGCTGCTATGCCTGTTATGGAAGGTAAATCGGCTCTCTACAAACGGTTCGGCAACATCGATGCCATTCCGATTGTGCTCGATACAAAAGACAAGGATGAATTCATCCATACTGTCAAACTGCTGGAAAAGAACTTTGCCGGCATTAATCTGGAAGATATTTCTTCTCCGAAGTGCTACGACATCGAAGACGAACTGAAGAAAATCATGAACATCCCCGTATTCCATGATGACCAGCATGGTACAGCCATTGCTGCCCTGGCTGCTCTCCTGGGAGCTCTCAAAGTGACCGGCAAGAAGATCGACGAAATCAAAGTCGTCATGAACGGCGCCGGCGCTGCGGGCACTGCTATTGCCAGACTGCTGCTGGAAGACGGCGTAAAACCGGAAAACATGACCATCCTGAATTCCAAGGGTATCCTTTATGATAACGGCAAACGGGATCGGGTACAGATGGAACTGATTAAGAAGACTAACCCTGAAAATAAACAGGGCACCTTCGCAGAAGCGGTAAAGGGTGCTGATGTACTCATCGGCTGCTCCGCTCCCGGCGTATTCAATAACGATGCCATCAAGACCATGGCTGATAAGAGTATCGTCTTTGCCATGGCAAACCCGGTGCCGGAAATCATGGAAGAAGAAGCAAAGGCCAAGGGCGTATACATCTATGGCTCCGGCAGAAGCGATATGCATAACCAGGTCAATAACTCCTCCGTATTCCCGGGACTCTTCCGTGGCGCCCTGGATGTAAGAGCTCGCCAGATCAATGAAGAAATGAAACTGGCTGCAGCCCATGCACTGGCAGACCTCGCAACCAAGTGCCAGCTGGATCCGGACCATGTAGTGGTCGATGTATTCGATGAAAGAGTTCCCTTCGAGGTCGCTAAGGCCGTCGCTAAAGCAGCCATCGCTACCGGCGTAGCCAGAGTGACAGAACTTCCGGAAAAATATAAAGACTGAGTATCAGGACAGCTGATCCTGTAAAAAGCTGTGGAAAGTGGTATCTACTTTCCACAGCCTTTTTATGTGGGGCATGGAGGGGTTACTGAAGTGTAGCGTCATCAGGAGCAGGGGCGCTAACAGCCAGGGATTAGCAGCTCCTATGCGAGTGACTCTAGCCGTAAGCACCGCATTCCAATAGCTCGAGCAGCCTCGGTATATTACAATTCAATACAATCCGGCATAGGATTTATACTCCAAATAGGGTATAATAAACATATAGAAATACATCGTTACATTTTCTCCGGAAGAGAGAGAAAGGACTCCTGCCATGGACCTCAAAATCAGATATTTCAAAGAAGACATTCCTTTTCATGTAGATGACAGCCATCATCCCATTGTTCTTAATCCCCGGAAATGCCCGGCACTGGAGTCGGAGGCCGCCGAAGTGGTGCGGGCCCTGGAGCATCCTATTGACTCCCCTCGGCTGAAGGATATTGTGAAGCCGGGAGAAAAGATCGTCATTGTTACCAGTGATATTTCCCGCCCCATGCCATCCTGGGTGGCACTGCCCTGTGTGTTGGATGAATTGGGGAAGGCCGGTGTCAAAGATGAAGATGTGACTGTAGTTTTTGGTCTGGGCAGCCATCGGAAACAGACGGAAGAAGAAAAGAAGAGGCTCGTGGGAGAGGAAGTATACAACCGGGTGAAATGCATCGACAGCGATCCCGATGATTTCATCCACATGGGTACCTGCAAGAATGGCACCTCCGTCGATATCTTCAGGACCGTGGCGGAAGCGGATAGAAGGATCCTTGTAGGCAATGTGGAATACCATTACTTTGCCGGCTATTCCGGCGGCATGAAGGCCATTATGCCCGGTGTTTCTTCCAGGGCTGCCATCCAGTCCAATCACAGAAATATGATTCGGGAAGGGGCCTATGCAGGAAATCTGGAAGGAAATCCGGTACGGGATGATATCGAGGAAGTTTATCAGTACTGCCCCGTAGATTTTATCCTGAACGTGGCACTCGATGAAAACCATCATATCGCCTATGCGGCAGCAGGACATCATGTAAAGGCTCACAGAAAGGCCTGCCAGTTCCTTGACAGTATCTATAAGATTCATATCGACCATCCAGCGGATGTGGTCATTGTATCCACTTCCGGTTTCCCAAAGGATATCAACCTGTACCAGGCCCAGAAGTCCATCGATAATGCCAAGCATTCCGTTAAGGAAGGAGGCATTATGGTGGTGGCCGCTGCCTGTAAAGAGGGATTCGGCAGTGATGTCTTCGCTAAATGGATCATGCAGTACGACACGCCCGATGATCGTATCAAAGCAATCCATGAGCATTTCGAACTGGGAGGCCATAAATCTGCGGCCCTTGCACTGGTAGAAAAGAAATGCGATATTTACCTGGTTACCGATATGGAAGATGACCTCGTCAGAAAAGCCAATATGACACCATTCCATAATCTCCAGGAAGCAGTGGATGCGGCTTTCGCAAAGATGGGTGAAAATGCCAGCTGCTATATTATCCCCGATGGTGGTTCTACACTTCCCATGGAAGATTAATTTTTGGAAAGTATTTTAACCTGATATTGAAATATAAAAACAGTGTTTTCCTCTTGGGGAAAGCACTGTTTTTATATTTGTAAATGGAATAAAAAAAGACGTCATGGAGTAAATCACATGACATCTTTTTATGGTGGGCGATAACAGGATCGAACTGCTGACATTCTGCTTGTAAGGCAGACGCTCTCCCAGCTGAGCTAATCGCCCATATTGGTGACCTGTGGGGGATTCGAACCCCCGAACCCGCCGTGAAAGGGCGGTGTCTTAACCACTTGACGAACAGGCCACTGGCTCCTGAAGCAGGGTTCGAACCTGCGACATCGTGATTAACAGTCACGCGCTCTACCGGCTGAGCTATTCAGGAATCTGTACGTAAGTACGTCAATTATAATAACAAATCTTTGACCATTTCGCAACACCTTTTTTATTAAAATATGGAAAGAATTTATAAAATTATCTGCCATAGCAGGTATAAGTCATGGAAGCCAATAATAAGGATAAAACGAAATACGATACTATCAGTATAATTGGATTTTAACCCTATTTCCGTTAACCCTATGTTATAATGAAGGCGTATTATACACTTTGTGTTATGCCAGTAAGGGGGACAATGATGTTAAGCGATATCGAAATTGCGCAGAAAGCGGAAATGAAGCCCATCACAGAAATCGGGGCTTCCATTGGTATTCCGGCGGAGGAACTGGAAAACTACGGGCCCTACAAGGCAAAGATTTCTTTGAAATTCACGAAGGAACTGGAAAAGAAACCCATGGGCCGCCTGATTCTGGTGACCGCTATTTCCCCGACTCCCGCAGGGGAAGGAAAAACAACCACCACCGTAGGCCTGGGCCAGGCCCTGGCCCAGCTCGGCAAGAAGGCCATGATCTGCCTTCGTGAGCCATCCCTTGGCCCCTGCATGGGTATTAAAGGTGGCGCTGCCGGCGGCGGCTATTCCCAGGTGGTGCCTATGGAAGATATTAACCTCCACTTCACCGGTGATCTCCATGCCATTACCGCAGCCCACAACCTGCTGGCAGCCATGGTGGATAACCATATCCAGCAGGGCAATGTGCTCGGTATCGATCCCCGCCGGGTGGTGTGGAACCGGGTCATGGATATGAATGACCGGGTTCTCCGCCATATCGTGGTAGGCCTTGGCGGCCATGCCAACGGGGTACCCAGGGAAAGCGGCTTCGATATTACAGTAGCTTCTGAAGTCATGGCTATCCTCTGCCTGGCTACTTCCATCAGGGATATGAAGGAACGGTTTGCAAAGATTATCGTAGGATATACCTATGACAATAAGCCCGTCACCGCTGGCGATATCCATGCCCAGGGAGCCATGGCAGCTCTCATGAAGGATGCCCTGCAACCAAACCTGGTGCAGACTCTGGAACACGTACCGGCCTTTATCCATGGCGGCCCATTCGCCAATATTGCCCATGGCTGCAATTCCATCCTGGCTACGAAGACAGCTCTTCACCTGGCGGATTATGTCGTAACGGAAGCCGGCTTCGGTGCCGATCTCGGTGCAGAAAAATTCCTGGACATCAAGTGCCGCTTTGCAGGCCTGAAACCGGACGCCGCTGTACTGGTAGCTACCATCCGTGCCCTGAAGATGAACGGCGGCAAAGCAAAGAATGAACTCACTGAGTCCGATCCGGAAGCCGTGAAGAGAGGCCTTCCGAACCTGCTCCGCCATATTTCCAACCTGAAGAAGTTTGGCCTGCCCATCGTGGTAGCTCTGAATATGTTCCCCAGCGATACGTCAGAAGAAAAGAAAGTCATTGAAGATGCCTGCAGGGAAGCAGGAGTGCCGGTAGCCGAATCCACGGTATTTGTGGATGGCGGCAAAGGAGGACTGGACCTGGGCCGTAAAGTACTGGAAGCCATCGACAAAGGATCTGACTACAAACCCCTCTATGACCTGGACCTGTCCTTGAAGGAAAAAATTGAAACCATTGCGAAAAACATTTATGGAGCTGCCAATGTACAGTATGACAGCGCTGCAGAAAAAGAACTGAAGCACATTGAAGAAATGGGATTCAGAAATGTACCGGTCTGCATTGCCAAGACACCGGTTTCTTTCTCCGATGATCCGGCCAAACTGGGTGCACCCACCGGCTTTACCCTTCATGTACGGGATGTCCGGATTTCTGCGGGCGCCGGATTTGTGGTTGTCCTTACGGGTAAAGTCATGACCATGCCTGGCCTTCCGAAACGGCCGGCTGCAGAACTGATCGACGTAGACGATGACGGAAATATTACGGGGCTTTTCTGAGATGGCAGAAATACTGGACGGGAAAGAAACGGCAGCCTCCCTGGAAGCGGTTCTCAAGGATAGGCTGGCAAAGCTTCGGGAAAAACAGGTGGAACCGAAATTGGCGATTATCCTGGCAGGCAGCAGCAAGCCCTCTGCCATGTATGCTTCGTTCATGCAGAAAGTAGCCAAAGGATACGGCATCGAATCCGAAATCTTCCGGGAATCCGAAGACATTACGGAAGAAGAATTGGGAGGTCTCATTACAGACCTTTCCCACGACCGGGAAATTACGGGCATCCTCATGATGATGCCCCTTCCGAAAGGAATCTCGGAAGAAAAAATGGTGGCCCTCATTGATCCTGACAAGGACGTGGATGGGCTCACCGATACCAATAGCGGCCGCCTCTTTGCAGGAAAAGAGGGACTCTTCGGCTGCACTCCCCGGGCGGTGATGGCTATCCTTGACCATTATCATATCAATCCCGATGGAAAGAAGGCCGTAGTCATCGGACGGAGCAACGTCATCGGCAAGCCGGTTTCCCTGATGCTCCTGAAGAAGAATGCTACCGTCACCATCTGCCATTCCCATACAAAGGATGTGGCAGACATCACAAAGGATGCCGATATCCTGGTGGCCGCCGTAGGCCATGCGGGTTATGTGACCGCAGACATGGTGAAAGAAGGGGCCATTGTCATCGATGTAGGTATTAACCGGGTCAATGGCAAGACCGTTGGCGATGTGGCCTTTGATGAGGTATCGGAAAAAGCAGGTGCCATCACTCCGGTCCCCGGAGGCGTAGGCAGCGTCACTACCACCATGGTCATAGAAAATATTATCGCCGCCGGCGAGAAACAGCTGGCTAATCGGGGATAACCAAACAAAAAAGCCGTGAGCAAATCACGGCTTTTTTGTTGGATGATTTCAGGTGAGCCAAACAGAGGAAAGAGCTGTTGCTATTGCAAAGTGACTAAGGTGGCTAAAGTGACTGAGGTGGCTGAGGGGGAGGTGGCGGCGCACATATTGGGGAAGCGCCGCTTTATGATGTCTGATAGCGAAGCTGCGGAAACACCCGCCAACCCTCCCTCTTTAGAGGGAGGGGGGACCGCTTGCGGTGGGTGGGTGCCGGAGGAAAATGGATGGAAACGTCGTGAATAGCCGGATCTGAGTTATGCTTACAATGGGTGCCATTTCAGCGAGAGCCCCCTCCGTCTGGTCACAAAAGGAAGGCGCTTTAATGGGCAGGCTAAGCGCCAACTTGGACCAGACTTGAACATCCTATGCAGGATGTTCACTCTGCGGGCACCTCCCCCCATAGATGGGGGAGGTTAAAAATTCAGCCTGCGGTGCACACAACCGCGAACCTCCGTCTGCTTCACAGCCACCGACGGCCGGGCCACGAAAGGAAGGCTTCCCCACGGGGTGAGGGATTCCGATGGGAATTTTCGGGCACTGATGAATCTGCCCGCAGGGGCTGTTCTGCCCACGGCTGGAGGCTCAATGTCCACACATGGTCGTACGCAGCTTAGCCACCTAGGGAAGCACTGATTAAATCGTTGTCGGATTTCATTCTAGGATTTTTATGCAATGCGAGGAATAGCTCGACGCGAATAGCGAGCTATTTAAGGAGAGCTATGACGAAGCAGTGCATAAAAATCCTTATGAAATCTGACTCTGCGAATTAATCAGCGCTTCCCTAGCACCGCAGACGGACTCCCTCTATCTCGACCTCGATCTCAATCTTTCACTCCCATGTAACCATCCACTCCAACATTTTTTTGAAAAACTTCTCTTTCCCTGTTCACAAAATGAAACTTTTTGCAATGTATATAGTAGAGGGATAAAAAAGTTCCATGGATTTGACAGAACTTCTTCCAGTTTCCCACAACGCTGGCAGCGGGAAGGTATTGGGACGAGGAATGGAAAATCGACGTCGACTTGCGTCCCTCTCCAGCCTGGCCGAAAGCCAGCAAGTGCTGGATGTCATCATTTTCAAAAAAATTTTGAAAATTTTTGTACATCCGGACATTTCCCGTTATGTATATAGTAGAGGACCTTGAAGGCCTGCAGTATGAAAAGTGCATTTCCTATTTTCCTGAGTGCGCGCTGTGGAAAGAACCTTGGAAATTCACCGGACATAGGTACCACCTGAAAAGTTCCTCGCCCAATCGGCCGAAAGGGACGAGAGATCGAGTGGCGAGACCGAGATCGAGTAGGACAGCGGCTTTGCCGCGAATCCCCTCGACCTCAATCTCGATCTCGATCCTCACACAATGTTATGCAATCCGGATTCATGACAATGAAACACAAAACCACATAAGGCCCAGGACTTTTTGATAGCTCATGCTTTTGCCACTTTGACGACTAGTCCGGAATTTGGAGAAACTTCGGTTTCTGACCTTACGCCGGCGCCGTATTCTCTGGACAAATTCTTGCATCTTACGGACACCGGGTCTTTTTGGGGTGTGTGGAAAAAACAGAATTGAGAGTTGAGATTTGAGAGTTGAGGTCCAGCGGCTTTGCCGCAGAGCCATTAACCTCCTCGCCGCCGTTGGAATCCTAATGACACTACGCAAAAACATGCAATTGACTCTAACCAAGGCTCCTTCCTCGGGAAGGCGGAGGTCCTGCAGAGGACCTGCGAGGCCAGCCCAAGTTGGCGCTTAGCCTGCACATAAAAGCGCCTTCTTTTTGTGGCTGGCCATGAGGATAGCTGATGGGAATTGAAAGAAGCGCCGTAGGCTGACCAGCTTTCCTAGGGGCTAGATGCTAACAGCTAGAAGCCCTCGCACCCATGGCCGTACACTCATCCGACATTCACCCAGCCCGCAGGGCCTGACCGCCTAGCTGCTAGATCTAGCCACTAGTACTGATTTGCCGCAGGCTGGCCAGCTTTCCTGGCCGCTAGTGTGTCAGCTCAATCACATTTGGGATAATGATTTACACTGACCTGAGTGTATCACGATTAGGTATCTTGCCGATTATTGGCATTAAATGCAGTGGACTCTATGCCCAACTCGTCATTTCGAGCGGTGGCAGTATGCTAAGTGACAATGCAACTTAGAATAGCTACAGCTACGATGAGTCGGGAAATCTTTCTTGCGCTTGGGAACACAGGGCTTTGCAACCGTCATCGGTATTGTAAAACCGTCAGAGGCATTTTTCTGAGAGATCTCTCGACTCTCTCTCACATTCGATTTTTATGTTTGACATCATTACGGCGCTTATCACCGCTCGAGATGACGAAAATGGGTAGAGGCAACAATTTTACAAACTGCTATAGCTACTGATTTGCCGTAGGCTGACCAGTTTTCCTAAAAGCTGGCAGCTAGAAGCTAAAAGCCCCGCCCGTATGGCCGCACACTCATCCGGCTGTCACCTGGCCCGCAGGGCCTGTTACCTTCGACCTCGATCTTATATAGAATGTAGACAATATATTAAATTGGTGTTATTATGAATCTATAATTTAACCGAAATAATCTATGATTTTTTATGGTGGAGGCGGTACCATGATCCCTGATACTCCCAGTGTTTATCGGATGACAGCGCAGAGTCCCATCATGTCAGCTTTTAAAAATCGGGGGGGGTAGACGCTTCCTGCCCTGTTGTTAAAGTGCCATAGCAGAATGACTGTATTCTGCTATGGCACTTTTTATTTTCCGGTCTATGGGATCCAGTCTTTATGAAAAAAGCGTTACCCTTCCAAAGTCCCATAGGATGTCCATGTGTCTCTGTATACTGGAAGGGAAAGGAGGCATTTTATGGAAGAGAGTGAAGGCAAGGGGCAGCGGCTCCTGGCCATATATGACCGGCTCCTCCGGGGTGAAGTGGTGAGGAAGAAGGAACTGGCCCTGGACTACGGAGTGACAGAGAAGTCCATCCAGCGGGATATGGATGAGCTCCGGGATTTCCTGGCAGACGCCGACCGGAAGGGTGGTCATGCAGCCATCCGGTATGACCGGGGCAAGAAGGGATACGAGCTGATCCATTCGTCCTATGAACATCTGGACAAGAGGGAAATACTGGCTCTCGCAAAGATTCTTCTCGAAAGCCGGGCCTTCGGGAAAGAGTAGCTCCATGGCATACTGGACAAGCTCCTCTCCGAGTGCCCGCCGGAGGACCGGGACGTGGTGGAGGACATCGTCAGGAATGAAGCCTTCTGCTACGTGCCCCTGAAGCATGGCAGGAAGCTGCTGGATCCCCTGTGGGACCTGTCCCTTTTCATAAGAGGAAAAGAAATTATCCATTTTACCTACCGGCGGCAGGACGGGACCGTGAAACATCACCGGGTGCAGCCGGTGGCTCTCCTGTTTTCGGAGTTCTATTTTTACCTGGTGGCCTACAAGGAGGAAGAAAAGGACTATCCCACCATTTTCCGGGTGGACCGCATGAGCCAGGTGGAAGGGACGGGGGACCATTTCACCGTACCCTACCGGGACCGGTTCCAGGACGGAGAATTCCGGAAACGGGTGCAGTTCATGTACCCCGGAGCCCTGAGGCGGGTCACCTTTACCTACTCCGGCCCATCGGTGGAGGCCGTACTGGATCGTCTCCCCACGGCGAGAGTCCTCTCTGAGAGGGATGGTGTCTACACCATGACCGCTGAGGCCTATGGCAGGGGCATCGACATGTGGCTCGCCAGCCAGGGAGAATGGGTGAAGGTCATTGATAGCGGAGACGCAGGAAAGGAGCAGGAGCCCCATGAACGGTCTCGGAAGACTCATTGATACAGAAGAGAAAAGGAAAATTATCAGGGATTACCTCATGGGTCTGGCCCTGCGGCTTGCTTGCTACTACGGGCTGTACAGGGTCATCTGCCTCGTGAACGGGTGGTAAGGAGGAGAGTCTATGTCTAAGCGTCAGGTAAATATCACACAGATTCATTACTGTGCGTTCTGCAAATATTGGTACGACCCCACCAATTCGGCCATAGAGCCGAAGAATGGTGCCGGCCACCTGTGGCTTTTTGATACGGACCGGAAAGAACAGTGCATGAAGCGGTTCGCCACGAAAAAGAGGAGTTGGGATACCTGCAAAATGTTTGAGTGCAAGATTCCCTATTGAAAACATTGCGCAATAAATGCAGACGAAAGGGGTGCAGATTATGGGCCTTCTTGATTTACTGGGGGATATTGCCGGAAGTCTTATTGCCCAGGGACAGAAAGAGCAGGCGAGACGGGATCGCCAGAGGCACCGGGCTAACCGGGAAATCGTGAACATGTATAACGATGCCAATGATGGCGGGAGCGACTACCGCATCATTGCGAAAAAGAATATTGGCAGCAACCACGGCTGGTACACCTGCCCCCATTGCGGACGAAAATTCAGGGCCTCCCAGATGGACGTGGACCACATCGTCCCCCAAAGCCTGGGAGGAGAAAATTCACGGTACAACCTGCAGTACCTCTGTCCCCACTGCAACCGTTCCAAAGGAAACCGGACGGATGATACAGAAAAAGACCTGCAGCGTCGGAAACGGGAACTCAGGCAAAGAGACCGGGAAGATACGGAATTTTTGGATAGACTTGGCAGAAAGTAGCATCCCGGTTTTGATACGAAAGGAATGAGTATAATGGATGGGAAAAAGGAGGAGCCAGAAGCACAGGAAAACTCGGATTATAGGGAAGAAGGAGCGAGTCCTGGCGATGTTATCTATGTGGATCGATTCCCTAAACCGTACAAGTATTTCGGCATCTATCTGGGCCATAACAGGGTGATACACTTTGCACCGCCAAAGGGTGGGAGTTCATTCTGCAGCGGTGAAGACGCTACTATCCATGAAGCGAATATGGCGGAGTTCATGGACGGACAGACCGAATACACTGTTTGTATTTTTGGTCATGAATATGGTGAAGTAACGGAACAGGAAGAATCATGGACACCATCAGTTGGGATTTTGGGAAGTTCGTTTGGAAGCTTGATTATATTATCTATGATTCGTAAATTTTTGCGGTCTTCTGATTATCATCTGTATTCTCCGAAAGAAACAATAGAAAGAGCCAGAAGTCAGATAGGAAAACATGATTATAACCTTGTTTTTAACAATTGCGAGCATTTTGCATTATGGTGCAAAACAGGAATCCATGAGTCTAAGCAAATCGATCAGTTGCTTGATGTTATTTTAACCCGTTCGATCCTTTTCCCACCCGATTCCTTTCTGCATCGGAGGGTTGTTTGTGAGAAAAAGTGATATGTCGATAGTAAGGGGAAACCTATATGGATGAAACAGGTGAATATCATATAAATTCACTGCTGTGCTTCTTGAAAACACTGGTACGAATTGAAAATACGTTCATTTTGATGTTGGATAGCGCAGGGAATCGTTAGCACTTTGATATGAATCAACGAGAACTCTGCACGAAAAGGGTCTTCACAAAGAAGGATAGCTTGGGATACAAGCAAGTTGTTTGAGTATAAAATTTCATCTTATTAAACGATTTTAAACAATTAATAGAAATTAGAACATAGAGATTGCGTTAAAAGTGGAGGAAAGTTATGGAAAAGAGTTTCTCTGAAAGTCTTGCTGAGCAGATTCAGAAACTCCTGAATATGCCTTTTGTACAGAGTAGGGACTCCTGGATAGAAACGGGGAGGCTGCTCCTGAACCGGGCAAAGGATAAGAGTTTCTAGATTGTCGTTGTAGGTGAGTTTAGCAGCGGCAAGTCTACTTTTGTCAATGCTCTGATTGGCAAAGATATACTGGCCCATGCGTCGGAAGAAACTACGGCGGTACTGACCAGGCTGATTAATGTACCAAAGACGGATCCGCGCTGCAATACCGCTGTCGTTTTAATGAAAGACGGCACGGAGCAGACAGTTAAACCTTTGACTCGGGAAAATTTGATGAAGTATACGACCAAAATCAGCCAGAAATTTGCCGTGGAAAAAGTGGTTGACTACGTCAATCTGTATATTCCAATTCTAGATAATGATACCGATTTCATGATTGTCGATACTCCGGGACTGAACGGCATGGCGCCTGGTCTCAGGGAGCAGACAGAAAGGATGGTGCAGGAAGCCCATGCCTGCATTTATCTGATCCCTAGACATGGTTTATCAAAGAGTGATATCGAATTTCTGACATGGTTGACTAAGTACCAGAAAAATTTTATCTTTATACAAAATTTTTTGGATAGTTTCCAGAAAGAAGAAGGAGATACCTTTGAGAACCGGAAAGAGGAAATCAAATCAATCCTGGAGGAACATATCCAGCCTTCCAATCCGGATCTGAATTATCAGATTTGCGGTGTATCTTCACTTTATGAATTGCATAGAAGAGATCCTTCCGTATCTATTGAAGGATTAGATATGGCAGGGCAGGGTGTAAATAATGAAGTTGATAACCTTGGCTTTGGAGATTTCCGTACAGTGCTTCATTCTATGCTTGATGGTGATAATGCTCGCCGTATTAAATATGGAGACACGGCCAGGGCAGTTGCTGAATGGTGCGAGGATATGTTGAGAACAGCAGGCCACAGACAGCAGCAGGTACAGGAAGCCTATGAGGTCAGCCGTGAAAAAGATGTTGCACAGAAGCTGGAAGCCACGAAGAAGGCAATGGCGAAAGACAAGTCAAAGCAGGAAGACGCTTTGGCCGGGTTTGTTATTTCAAGCTGTAGGAATCTGAGCAGACAGGCAGCTGCCCAATTTGCAGAACAGATCAATGAGCTGGAAAAAAAAAACGCAAAAAAGGTTGAAAATGTATCTACTGTTGATGAACTGGAAAAACAAGCAAAGTATTTACCTAATTCATTAGCAGGGGATGTGGCTGATCTCTGTAAAGATTCTGAAAAATACCTTGGTATCAAACTTGATGATTTGTACCAACTGATCAGGGAAAGAATTGAGGAATATATTGGTATAAAATCTATTGGGTTGAAACTCGATACTTTCCATTTAAAATCTATTTCAAAAGACAATCTTGAATTTCAGAATACATTTGGTATTGAAAGCGCGGAACGAAAAAAAGAAGAGCTGGATAGGAAACTTTCTGGGCAGACTTTGGAACAGAGCAAGCTGAGAGAAAAAATTTCAGAGCAGAAGTCTGATTTACAAACACAGGAAAACACACTGCAGTCTGTTGAGAGAAAGAAGGAAAAAGATCTCTCAAATTTGGGACAAAGACCTGACGTGGAAATTAAATATAGAACAGAAAGATATAGAAGAAAACGGAAGGGCATTTTTAGCTGGCTTACAAATCCTCTTTTCGGAGACAAGGAAGATACCAGAACTGTTGAGGTAAGGGATGACTCGGCACAACGTGAATGGGATAAAAATAGAGCTAAAATTAATAATAACTTTATAATAGAAAAGAATTCTCTTTTATCAAATATTGATCAGATCAAAGGGCGTATCAGTGATTTGGAACTTCAGAAGCAATATGCGGAAGAAGAAATCCATTATATGAGACGGCAGATGCAAGAAATCAAGGAAAATATTGCAAAGTTAAAGGAATTAAGAAGTGAGGCTATGCAGAAAGCGCGCGCAGCCTACTTACGTAGTTATAAAAAACATAGGAAAGATGAGATTCATGCGTATCTTTTTGGGACAGAATCAAGAGAAGGCTTGACCCAGCGAGTTCAGAGGCAGATTAAGGATGCGGTGGATAAAGAGACTGACAACATCAAGAAGGAAGCTTTGACCGAGTTTGATAAGAGCTATCAGCAGAAAATGCTTTTGCTTGATGAAGCTATTCAGAAGGATTCGCCAAAGCTGCAAAAGCAGATCGAAAATTTGGAAGAAAATAGAAAAGAACTTCAGAGCGTAATGGATACTTTAAAAGGATGGATAGCATGAGCACAAAACAGGAAGATTACCAGAAGAAGTTTGCAGATAGGAAGAAGAAAGTTCTTGATTTTTTGGATAAAGAAATTGATTATCTGGAATCATGTGATGCAGAGGATAATACCAGCCTTGCAGAGCCGGTAAAGAAACTCCGGGAGAATGTGGCAGAGGGGCTTTTCAGTATTGTGTTGGTTGGCGAATTCAGCGCCGGTAAATCAATGTTTCTGAATGCACTGATGCACCAAAAAATCTTACCTACCTGGAGCTCTGAGACAACAGCTACAGTTAATTTTCTCCGACATTCCTCGATGGCGCCAAATGGGGAAAAAGGTATAGTTTATTACGAAGATGGATATACGGAATCAATTAAGAACCTTGATAAGAAATCTATTGAGGAACTTGTAACGATAAAGCGGGAGGCTGAAGAAGGACATGGAAGTATTGACCATGTCGATTTCTTCCTGGATAATAAATTTCTTGAAAATGGCGTCATGCTGATTGATAGCCCAGGGCTCAATGGCCTAACGCCAAAGTTGGCTGAAATTACTGATCAGCAGATTCAAAAATCGCATGCCTCCATTTTCATGTTCCGGTCTGAGCAGCCGGGATCAAAAACAGATTTTCAGGCGATACGCCGTCTCCGGGAAATCTGCCCTCGTATTTTCTTTTTGCTGAACCAGATTGATAATATCAAAAAGGAAGAAGGAGAAACGCCTGAAGGAATTGCGCAAAAAATCAGGAACCAGTATCATGCCCAGTTTCCTGAAGACCAACTACCACAAATTTATCCGGTTTCTGCCAAGTGTGCTGCTGATGCACGTGATGAGGGCAGTCAGCTGAGCCTTGTGGAAAGGAATCGTTTGGAACGGGACTCCAGAATGGGAACCTTTGAAGATAGGCTGTGGAAGTATCTCACCCAGGGAGAAAGGGCAAAGGAAAACTTCTTGGCCCCTATCCAAAAAGCATTGAGGTTGCTAGGGGCTGAAAGGAAACGTCTTACAGATATGGCTGAAGCTTTGAATTCCAAAGCCGATATGGCGGATGTAAAAAAGCAGGAAGTCGAGTTAAGTGCGGAAATCGAAAAACTGAATAAGCGAGAGATGGATATTACGCAGCCTTTGGTAAAGTCTTTTCATCAGAAACAGAGGGATATCGCAGACCGGCTGACCAATTCCTGCGAAAAGACCAGAGAAGATCTTTTATCAGAATTAAACAGCGGCACTTTTACGGATGCAGAAGATTTGCGCCAGTATGGTGAAGACCTGCCCAGGGTTCTCGCTATCGCTATCCAGCGTCTAATCTCTAGGGCTGAAGAGGATTTGCAGGAAGAGTTAAGAGACATCGTAGAAGTGCAGACCGGAAAATATATGGATGATTTGGAATCCAAGATGGCAGAAAAAGGAATCCGAAAATTTATTTATACACCAGAAAACTTAACGTTGAAAGATGCTGAAATTGTAAGCCGGTCAGACGATTTTAAGGAAAAAGCGAACCAGTTGAGAATACAAATTGAGAAAATGGAAGAAGAGCACGATAAACTTCGACGCGACAGAGGGGCAGCGCTTAGACTTGAAAATAAGAGGAAGGATATACTACGAGAAATCAAGGCATTGGAACAGCGCCGCTTCGATGTGGAAGCAACATTTAATATTCCGGATGTAGAAACACATGAGATAGAAGTAAAAGAAAAAAGATGGCGTAGTGGGCTTTTAGGAAAGCTTGTTACTCCTCTTATTGGGAAAAAACAGTAACTCATATGGAAACTGTAAGAGATAGTACGGCTCATGATGAGGCAATTACAAGGAGAGATAAGGCAATTGCGCTGATTGATGAAAAAACAAAATCCTTGGAATCATCAGTAAAGCAGAATTTAGGATATTCCAGCGATGAAATCGATTACAATCTTCAGGTACTACAGGATAAAATTTTCAAACAGAAGAAACAGTATGAGGAAGCACAGGAACAGTTTGCCAAGCAATTAAAAGAGGAGGATCGAAAAATTGCAAACAAATATTCCCGCTCACTGAAACGGTATGTAGATGACCAGATTATGACGGTAGAACGTGCTGCTAAAGAGACCTTGATTGCCAGGGAGCAGACCTGTCTAAATGCCGTGCAAACTATGATTAACGCAGAAATTAGACGAGAATTAGAGAAATACCAGCAGCAGCTTGCAAACTTATATGAGGTGGAAAAGGCTTCTGAAGCTGACAAGAAAAAGAAATTGACCAAGATTTCTGAACAGCAGCATACGATTAAAGAACTACTGAATGAGGCCATTGCTCTCCAGGGGGAGATAGAAAATACCATGGTAGATTCAATTGAGGAGGGATGATAATGGACACCCAAAAACTGAATTTATTAAAAGAAGCTGCAGAAGTAGTAGAAGCGGTTGATATTCAGAAAGAACTGCAGGATTTTGAAAAGCGGATTGTTAATCCAGTATACTATGTGGCGCTGGTGGGGCAGTTTTCTTCCGGTAAATCGTATCTTTTAAATAACCTTTTGGAAAAGAATCTTTTACCAAAGGGGATGCGTGAAACAACGCCGCTTCTGACTTATCTCAAATATGGCGATGCAGAAAGGGCCACTCTTTATTATGACGATGGCAGCAGTCGGGGACTCAGCATGGAAGAAGTAGGTAAAATTATTCAGCAAGATAATACCGTTTACCATCTGGAACAAGCTAGCCATATTGAAATTTTTCTTCCATCTCCTCTTCTTCAAGGCGGTATGGTGCTGATGGATACTCCGGGGAATAATACATTGATTTCCCGCCATGAAATGTTGTTGGCCCAGTCCCTGGCGGTAGCATCTGAAGTTATTTACGTGACGAATAAAAGTCTGACGGATGTGGATATCAGTAAGATTAAAGATTTACAGGACCATGGCATGAATCTTTCTTTGGTTATGACTCATTGTGATGAAATTAACGCTGAAGAAGAGGACTTTGCAGATACTATCAGGCAGACGATGGAATCCCTACAGGAAAAAGGGATCCATATCCCGAAAGATAAATGCTGGTTTATCTCCAATATTCCGGCATCCCCTTACTTTGCACGGCTGGTACCTTTAGAAGAAAGTTTGATGGAACTTGGAAAGCATGCCCGGGAGAATTGGGATGAGGATATGGATCTTCAGGGAGAAGCATTCCGGAAAAATCTGGTAAAAAAGCTGGTTGATCTTTCAACCGTACTTCAGGCCCAGGTCAATGGTAATAAAGCTGGTGTAGCAGAAAAAATCGGCTCCGTTAAAGCGGAAATCAAGCTTCTAACTGACAGGATGGACTCAACGAAAAGAAAAGTAGAGACGAGCCTGAAAAAAGATTCCATAGATGGTAAACGGGATGCCCAAGATTTTGTTTCAGATCTTATCACACAGTCCACAGAACAGATCAGGTGTGAATCACTTCCGTCCGGAAATGTAGAAGAGGCGATGAAACTCCTAGTTAATGAAAAGAAAAAAGCCGTGGTACAGCGGTTGCTTAAGCGGCTTTCTAGGAATACGGCGATTATTTTGCAGACTATTAATGCGGATATTAATTTGGCCCAGTTTAATCTGGAAGATGATGCAGATATTCCGGATAGTTCTAACTATCAGGAATTGATATCTGACCATGATGAAGAAGTAAACGCATATCAGGCAAGAATTAATGAACTGCGTAAAAATTATACAGATATAATGTCTGAACTGGAAAAAGTAAAAAAAGAAGCAAATGCGGAGGAAGTTCAGGAAATTGCTCGGATTGAACAGGTCATAAAGGAACTTACACAGCAGGATAAGGAATTAGGAACTTATAAACCGCATTATATCCAGAACCAGGGGACTACGGATAGCGCCGCCATCGGCAGGGATATTGGCAAGGCTATAGATTTGGCACTGATTTTTGTCCCTGCGGGAGGGGGAAAACTTGCTGCGACAGTCGGTAAATACCTGAGTAAGGTCCCCACTTTGAAAAAAGCATATGTTGCGGCTAAAAACACTAAAAATGGTGAAAAAATTATTAAAGGTATTAAAGCCGGAGCAAAAAAAGTAGGCAAAGTTGCCAAAAATATTCAGGAGCTGAAAGCAAACAGCAATCCTGATAATCCCAATATTCTTGATTACATTTCTGCTGAATACTGGGGTGGAAAAATTGGTTGAATATTCCGCAACAGGTGTACCGCCTATCCGAAAAAGCGGTACCGCCTTTCC